>Ga0155175_116_pt3 | contig 70264 bp, 58 predicted proteins | sample RifCSPhighO2_01_FD_106143 | JGI IMG/M metagenome (GOLD analysis project Ga0155175, IMG submission 106143) | Sphingopyxis sp. RIFCSPHIGHO2_01_FULL_65_24 | reverse complement strand
GCCGATCCGCTCGATCGTGCGTTCCTGCAAAAAGCGCAGCAATTTGACCTGCAGCGGCAGCGGAATGTCGCCGACCTCGTCGAGGAACAAAGTGCCGCCATGCGCCAGCTCGATCTTGCCTTCGGTGGTCTTCACCGCGCCGGTGAAGGCGCCCTTCTCATGCCCGAACAATTCGCTTTCGAGCAGATTCTCGGGGATAGCGGCGCAGTTGATCGCAACGAAGGCGCCGTCGCGCCGCCCGCTCGCCTCGTGCAGCCCGCGCGCCAGCAACTCCTTGCCGGTGCCGCTCGCGCCGAGCAGCATCACCGATACGCCCAGATTGGCGACGCGCTCGATCGTCCGCGCGACCTTCAACATCTCGGGCGCCCCGGTGATCATCCCGCCGAGCACGCGGTTGTCGCTCGTCCCCTGCTCCGCCAGCCGCGCATTTTCGACCTCGAGTTCGCGGACATGGAACGCCCGCCGCACGATCAGCCCCAGTTCCTCGATATCGATCGGCTTCTGGTAGAAATCCCAGGCGCCCTGCGCGATCGCGTTCAACGCGCTGGCGCGTTCGCCATGCCCCGACACGACGATGACCTTGGTATCGGGCTTGATCTCCAGGATCGCCTTCAGAGTCCGGAATCCCTCGCGCGTCCCGTCGGGATCGGGCGGCAGGCCCAGGTCGAGCGTGACCACATCGGGTTCTTCGGCACGCAGCAGGTCGATCGCGCTGTCATGGTCGCCCGCGATCAGCACCGCATAGCCGTCATAGGCCCATTTGAGCTGCGTCTGCAGCCCCGGGTCGTCCTCGACCACCAGCAGTTTGCGCGGTGCTTCGGCGCCGTCGTTCTTCATGATGCCACTTTCATCCAGTCGTTGCCCCGCCCCGCCGCACCGCCTTCGCCCGCGGCGGGCAGCCACAGGGTGAAGCGGCTTCCCTTGCCCGGCTCGCTCACGACATCGATCGTGCCGCCCATCGCCTGCGCGATCTGCAACGCTTCATAGGCACCAAGCCCGAACCCCGCTTCCTTCGTCGAAACGAAGGGCTTGAACAATTCGTCGCGGATGAACTCGCGGGTCATCCCGCATCCCTGGTCGAGTACGTCGATCCGCACCCGCCCCGCCTCGCGCGCCGCGATCAGCTGCACCGATCCGTCGTCGGACGAGGCGTCGATCGCATTGGTCGCAAGATGCTCGAGGATCTGCCGCACCGATCCGCTATCGGCCCAGGCGGCGAGCCCGGCGTCGCAGCCGATCGACAGCGTCCGGCGCGGCCGCATCTGCGCTGCGACGGCGTCCAGCAGCGGTTCGATCGCCACGCGCCCGGCCTCCGCCGCGCGCCCGCGCTCGCGCGGCGACAGGCGCGCCAGCAGGTCGGACAATCGCCCCGCCGACAGCTTCAGCGTCTCGACCATATCGGCGCGAAACGCCGGATTGTCGGCATGGCGTTCGGCATTGCGCGCGAGCAGCGCCAGCTGGCTCGCCAGATTCTTGATGTCGTGCATGATGAAGGCGAAGCGGCGGTTGAACTCGTCGAAACGCTTCGCCTCCGACAAGGCCTGCTGGCTGTGCGATTCGGCGAGGTAGCTCGCCGCCTGCCGTCCCGCGATGCGCAGCACGTCGAGATCTTCCCAGTCGAGCGCGCGCGTCACCGGCGGACGGTGCAGCACCACCACCGCGATCATGCGCTGAAAATGGAGCACCGGCACGACGACCCACGCGCGCGTGTCGGCGACCAGCCAGTCGGGGATCGCGAGGTCGTGCCCGCCCGCGACCGTCGTCGCGCCGCGGCGCACCGCGTCGAGGTCGACGATATGGCCGGTGTCCTGCAGCATGAAGGCCGAGCGCAGCGACAATATCGCATCGGGCTCGACCCCGGCTTCCCAATGCCAGCGGTCGGCGACGCGATAGCTGCCCTGCGGGTCGGGCAGCATCAGCAGCGCGCCCGGACTTCCGGTCAGTTCGGCGAGCGCCTTGGCGACGCGGCGATACAGGTCGCCTTCCCCCTTGTCGGCGCTCTTGTCGGCGTCGTCGCCGGCACGCGCCAGCGTCGCGGTAAAGCGCATCCATTCGGCGCGATAATCGTAACGATGCTCAAAGAAATGCTTCGAGATCATCACCGACAGCCAAGCCCGCGCGCGGCCCGAGGCGAGCAACATCCCGCCGGCGCCGAGCGCGACGACCAGCGACAGCCCCTGTGCCAGTTCGCCGTAATTGCCGCCGACCATCCGCGCCACCGCGCCAGCCAGCCCGATCAGGACCAGATACGCGGCGCCGCCGATCAGGAGCAAGGTCCGCGTCGCCGCGGTGCGCGACAGCCGCATCCGTTCGCGCCCGACATCCATCGCGGCAACGACGAAGGTCGGCAACGCGAGCAGTGCGACCGCCGGCAGCAACAGGATCAGCGTCGTCGCCGCCGACCCGGTCAGCGCGGCGATCAGCTGGATGTTAAGTTCATAGGCCCAGAGCATCGCAAAGCCCCCGGCGACCGCGAGCACCGGCATGCGCAGCCCGGCGCTGCCGTGGCGCACCCCGCTGTCGATGAGCAGCAGCCCGCCCGATGCGGCGATCATCGCGACCAGTTCAAGCCCCGGCCCCGCCCATTCGTCCGACAGCCCGCCCTGGCGAAGCCACACCGCACCGCCGAACAGCAGCGCGACGACACAGAAGGTGACGAGCATGCGCTGAATCAGCCGCAGCGGCCGCGACATCGGCGCGCGCTCGTTCCAGAAGGTCGCGCCGAGCCAGCCGAGCAGGGCGATGTTGCGCAGCGCCCGCCCGACGAGCGCCTCGGCCGATCCGGGGCCGAAGACATAGGCCACGGCGCACCACAGCGTCATCGCCGCCGCCGCGGCGACCAGCCAGCCGAAACCCGGCATCAGCGTCGCCATGCGCACGCGCGGTCGCATCAGCAGCCACAAGGTGACGCCGGCGAAACCCGCCAGCGCCAGGCCGCCGAGGATCGCGGAAAGACCGGTGAGCGCGCCCATTTTAGCGCGCGCCCTCGGGCCACAGCACGACGCGTACCGTCTGGAGGAGGATCAGCAGGTCGAGGAAGGGCGAATAATTTTTGGCGTAATAGAGATCATATTCGAGCTTCACCCGCGCATCCTCGACCGACGCGCCATAAGGATAGTTGATCTGCGCCCAGCCGGTCAGCCCCGGTTTCACCATGTGGCGCTCGGCATAATAGGGCAGTTCCTCGGTCAGCTCCTCGACGAAGCTCGGCCGTTCGGGGCGCGGGCCGACAAAGCTCATCTCGCCCTTCAGCACGCACCATGTCTGCGGCAGTTCGTCGATACGCAGCTTGCGGATGACGTTGCCGACGCGGGTGATCCGCGGGTCGTTCGCGCTCGCCCACACCGCCTTGCCCGCGGCCTCGGCATCGGTGCGCATCGAGCGGATCTTGACGATATTATAGGTTTCGCCGAACAGCCCGACGCGCGGCTGGCGATAGAAAATCGGCCCCTTGCTGTCGATCCGCACCGCGATCCCCGCGATGACGATCAGCGGCAGGCCGATCACCAGCACGGCGAGGCTGGCAAAAATGTCGAACAGCCTTTTGCTGACCTTGCCGATCCGCTGCCCCGCCGAAAAGCCGTCCGAAAAGATCAGGAAACTCGGGTTCGTCGTCGCCAGGTCGACGCGGCCGGTCTCGCGCTCGAGAAAGCTCGCGATGTCGTTGACATGCACCCCGGTGGTCTTGACGCGCAGCAGGTCGGCAAGCGGCAGCGACCCGCGCCGTTCCTCCATCGCCAGCACCACCTCGCCCGCCCCCAGCGCGACGGCATGGTCGGCGAGGTTCGCGACATCGCCGCGCGGCACCGCGTCGGCGATCGCCGTTTCGCCATCGGCCATCGCGACATAGCCGGTGATCGTCAGCCCGCTGCCCGGTTCGTCGGCGAGCGTGCGCAACCGCGCCGCGCGCGGCCCCGCGCCGAGGATCAGGATCCGCCGTCGGAACTGGTCGGCCCCGGCGGTCTGGGTCACCGCCAGCCGGATCAGGAACAACAGCGCGATCGCGAAGCCCATCGCGTAAACGCTGTTCGCGCGCCACAGGGTCGCGTCGGGGAGCAGGAAGCCGATGAGCGACAGGAAGATCACGCCGAGCGAAATCGCGGCGAGCAGCCGCGCGGTGGCGAAGCCCATCGAGCGCAGCGCCTCGGTCCCGTACATGCCGACCGCCATCATCGCGAGCGCGTTGGACACGGCAAAGGTCAACAGCGGCAACCAGCGGTCGGCAAGTTCGCCGGCGTCGAAACCGGCCTGGTGCGCATAAAGATGCCACGCCCCCTCGGCCGAGCCGAGCAGCGCGAAAAACTCGATCAGCGCCAGCCAGACGACGGCGTGCGGGACATAATGTTTGAACAGTCGGAACATGGGATAAGCGCGCGCCCTTTCGGGGGCTTATCGTAATGCGCAGGCGTCAACTGTCGGTTAATTTTACACACAGGTTGGCGCCGACCGCTCTGGATTGCCGCGTCGCTTCGCTCCTCGCAATGACGGAGCATTTGGAGACTCGTCATTGCGAGCGAAGCGAAGCAATCCAGCGCGGTTCAAGCCCAGCCTTGCACCATTAACCCATTCAAGGGATGACCATTCCGTCCGAAAGGCTTAGACCGTCGCCATGACCCTGCAAATCCAACCCGTTATCCTGTGCGGCGGTGCCGGCACGCGGCTGTGGCCCGAATCGCGCGGGGATCGCGCCAAGCAGTTCCTGCCGCTCACCGGCGCCGACAGCCTGTTCCAGCAGACCGTCGCGCGCACCCCCGCCGGCGAACATTTCCTGCCGCCGGTCATCCTGTGCGGCGACGGCCATGTCGCGACGGTGCGCGACCAGATGGGGGCGCATGAGGCCAGGCTGCTCGTCGAACCGATGCCGCGCAACACCGCCGCCGCGATCGCCCTCGCCGTCGCGCAGGCCGATGCCGACACCCTGCTGCTGGTGATGCCGAGCGACCATGTCATCGCCGACGTCCCCGCCTTCCACGCCGCGATCGCCAAGGCGGCACGGCTCGCGCAGGCGGACTGGCTCGTCACCTTCGGCATCACTCCCGAGCGCCCTGACACCGGCTTCGGCTATATCGCCAGCGGCGCCCCGATCGGCGAGGATGGTTTCGCGGTCGACCGTTTCGTCGAGAAGCCGCCGCTCGAAACCGCCGAGGCGATGCTCGCGGCGGGCGGCTACAACTGGAACGCGGGTATCTTCCTGTTCCGTGCCGGGCGGATGCGCGATGCGATGCTCACCCATTGCCGCGCGATCTTCGAGGCCGCCGACAAGGCCGCGGCCGCCGGGATGCGCGATGGCGACGCGCTCTACGCCGACGCGCTGCTGTTCGAAAGCGCCCCGTCGGATTCGATCGACTATGCGGTGATGGAAAAGGACGACCGCGTCGCCGTCGTCCCTGTCGCGATGGGCTGGTCCGACCTCGGCAGCTGGCAGGCGGTCCATGCCCTCGCCGCGTGCGACGAGGCCGACAATGCGACGGTCGGCGACGTCTTCCTCCACGACAGCCTCGGCAACCTGATCCGCGCCGGCGGCAAGCGGGTGTCGGTCGTCGGCATGGAGGGGGTCGCGGTGATCGTCGACGGCGACGACATCCTCGTCATGCCGCTCAAACGCTGCCAGGACGTCCGCGCCGCCGCGAAGGCGCGCGAATAGCCGCATGACCGGGTCGCACCGCTTTGCCGATGCGCCGCTCGGGCTGCTCGACCATCGCCCGCTCGAACGGCGCGCGCGCCATTGCCACGACAACGCCTTCGTCGCGGTGGTGCTCGAGGGCGGCTATCAGGAAGCGGGGGACGAAGGCCGCTTCGACGTCGGTCCCGGCGACGTCCTGATCCATCACGCGTTCGAATCGCATCTGGGCCGCATCGCGGCACGCGGTGCCCGCGTCCTCGTGCTCGACCTGCCGCCCGCGCTTGCCGCCACCGCGCATGTCCGCGGCCATGTCCGCGACCCCGACCGCCTCGTCCGCCTCGCCGCGCGCGACCGCGACGCCGCCACCGCCGCGCTCGCCGGGGATTTCGTCGCCGCGCCGCCGTCGGCGCTCGACTGGCCCGACCTGCTCGCCGGCGACCTCCGCCGCCTCGACCCCTTCGCCCTGTCCGCCTGGGCGGAGAGCAGGGGCGTGCGCGCCGAAACCCTCAGCCGCGGCTTCCGCGCCGCCTATGGCTGCACCCCCAAGGCGTATCGCGCCGACGTCCGCGCCCGCGCCGCGCTCGCGGCGATCCGCACGACTGGTGAGGCGCTGACCGCGATCGCCCATCGGCTCCACTTCACCGACCAGGCGCATATGACCCACGCCGTCGCGCGGCTCACTGGCGCGACCCCCGGTTTCTGGCGGCGAGGTCAATTGGCTACAAGACCCGCCTGATCCGATCGTGTAGGATTGGGGCAACACACCTAGTCCGGAGACCTCCCCATGCTCGACCGCCGCACGCTCCTTGCCACCCTCGCCGCGACCTCGGCGCTCGCCGGCACCCGCGCGCACGCGATGCTCGCCGAACCCGCGAGCGAAGGCGACCGGCTGACCGCGCTCTACGAACGCATCTACGACCGGCTGATCGACGAAAGCCCCGAATTCGCCGCCGCGCTCGGACTCGACAAGGGCGACCGCGCGGCGCTCAAGGCCAAGCTCGACGACCGTTCGCCTGCGGGGATCAAGAAGAACCACCAGCTTTATCGCGACGGCCTCGCCGACCTCAAAAAGATCGACGCATCAAAGCTTTCGGGCATGGACCTCGTCAATTACGAAACCTTCCGCGGCCCGTGGGAGGGCTATGTGAAGGCCTATGACACATTCTCCTACGGCCTCCACAGCTGGCCCGAACCGCATCCGGTGACCCAGCTTTCGGGCAGCTATCGCGCCGTCCCCGATTTCCTGATCAACCAGCACGCGATCTCCGGTGCCGCCGATGCCGAGGCCTATCTCGCGCGCTGCGCCGACTTCGCGGTCCAGCTCGACAACGAGACCGGACGGCTCAAGACCGATCACGCCAATGGCATCATCCCGCCCGACTTCGTCATCGACCGCACCCTCGGCCAGTTCGACCGCATCTGGGCCCCCGCGCCCGACGCCAACGGCCTGACGACCAATATCGCGGCGAAGACCAAGGACTTCCCCGGCGACTGGGCGGCGCGCTGCGCCGCGCTGGTGAAGGACAAAATCTACCCGGCGATGCAGCGCCAGGCCGCCGAACTGCGCGCGGTGCGGCCCAAGGCGACGCACGATGCCGGCGTCTGGCGTCTGCCGCAGGGCGAGGATTATTACGCCTATGCGCTGCGTTTCGCGACGACGACGGGCATGTCGGCGGAGGAGGTACACAAGCTCGGGCTCGACCGTGTCGCCGATCTGTCGGCGCAGGCCGATGCGATCTTCAAGGCGCAGGGCATGACCAAGGGCAGCGTCGCCGAACGGATGCGCGCGCTCGGCAAGGACCCGCGCTTCCTCTATCCCAACACCGACGAAGGCAAGGCGAAGCTGATCGCCGAGCTCAACAACCAGATGCAGGCGATCCAGGCGCGCCTGCCCGAAGCTTTCGGCCGCCTGCCCAAGGCGAAGGCCGAGATCCGCCGCGTCCCCGCCGATATCGAGGATGGCGCGACCGGCGGCTATTATCAGGTCCCCGCGCTCGACGGCTCGCGTCCCGGCGCCTATTATATCAACCTGCGCAATACCGCCGAAAATCCCAGCTGGACGCTGCCCACGCTGACCTATCACGAGGCCTCGCCCGGCCATCACCACCAGATCGCGCTCGCGCAGGAAGCGACCGGCATCCCGCGCCTCCGCCGCCTGCCCGCTTATTCGGTCTATACCGAAGGCTGGGGCCTCTATGCCGAACAGCTCGCCGACGAAATGGGGGTCTATGAAAACGACCCGTGGGGCCGGCTCGGTTACCTGCAATCCTATATGTTCCGCGCCGCGCGGCTCGTCGTCGACACCGGGCTCCACCATTATCGCTGGACCCGCGAGAAGGGCATCCAATATTATAACGAGACGCTCGGCACCCCCGAACCGTCGAACGTCACCGAGATCGAACGCTATTGCGTCTGGCCCGGTCAGGCGACGAGCTACATGGTCGGCCAGACCCAATGGGTGGCGATCCGCGAAAAGGCGAAGGCCGCGCTCGGCGACAAATTCGACCTTCGCGCCTTCCACGACACCGCGCTGTCGGCGGGGGCGATGCCAATCGAGGTGCTCGCGGGGCTGATCGAGCGCTGGACCGCGGCGCAGCTGGCCTAGCGCCCGACGTCGCGCCGCCTTGCAAAAAGCGGTCGGCGCAGCTACAGGCCGCGCCAGCCAAATCCCGGCCACAGTCTGAAACGGAAAGGAGAGATCATGCGAACCGCTGTTCACACACACCGCATCCTAACTTTCCACCGTCATCAGGATTCTGTGACATGGGCACTTTGCTTGCAGGCGCCGCCGCTCGCCTGACCCTTTCGCGCCGTACCGGCACGAGCCACTATTTCATTACCGAAGGCGCCGCATCGGCTGCCTCCCTCGCGGGGGAGCTTCGTCATGCGCGCTGATATGTTCAAGGTCATCGTCGAACGCCCGCGCCGGGCGTCGCGCTATGCGCCGTCCGTAAAGCTCAAGAGGAGCGATCCGGGCATCCATTTCATCGGCCACAAGCGCCAGGTCAAAACCGAGGCACGCTACTACAAGGACCTCAATGAAAATCTTGGCCCGCTGATCCGCTTCCTGCGGAGCCGGCGCGGTCGCCGCTGGGACGATGTGTTCAGCGAAATCTGTGCCGGGCTCGACACCGGCAGCACGGTGAAGATGCACGTCCGCGCTCATCTCGACGATTTTATCGCCTCGCGCATCTCGATCGGACGCGACGGCGAATGGATGATGGACGGAGAGGTCCTGGGCCGCAAGGGTCGGTGGAGTTGGCGTCGCTGGCACTTCTTCGTCGATCCGACCGACGGCATCCTGCGCGACGCGGCCGAACTGGAACGCCGCCTGCCGCCCGCCAACCGCGCGGCGAAAGGCGGTGGACGATGAGCGATACCCCGATCCACCTCGTCGGCGCCGACCCGCGCCTGTTCGATCCGGTCGCGCTCGACCAGCTCGAACGCACCGCCGCGCTGCCCGGCATCGCGCGGGTCGTCGGACTTCCCGACCTCCACGCCGGACGCGGCATCGCGGTCGGCGCGGCCTATTGGTCGCCGACGCATCTCTATCCGCATCTCGTCGGCGGCGACATCGGCTGCGGCATGGCGCTTTGGCAAACCGAAGGAACCTTGCGCAAATTCCGCCTCGATGCCGCCGAGCGCAAGCTCCATGGCCTCGACGGTCCGTGGGATGGCGATGCGGCGGCGATGCTCGCGGCTGCGGGCCTTCCCGCCGACCTCGCCGACGCCTCGCTCGGCACGATCGGCGGCGGCAATCATTTCGTCGAGTTGCAGCGGGTCGAGGAGGTGGTCGATGCCGAACGCTTCGCGGCGCTCGACCTTCACGCAGACCGCGTCTGGATGATGGTGCACAGCGGCTCGCGCGGGCTGGGTCAGGCGATCCTCGACACCTGGACCGCGCGCGGCGCGCTGGCCGGGCTCGCCGCCGACAGCGACGATGGCCGCGCCTATCTGGCCGATCATGACCGCGCGATGGGTTGGGCGGTCGTCAACCGCGACGTGATCGCCGCGCGCTTTCTCGCGGCGCTCGGTCTCGGCGGGCGGCGGCTGCTCGACATCTGCCACAACAGCGTCACGGCGCTGAGCGGCGGCTGGCTCCACCGCAAGGGGGCGGCTCCCGCCGATCGCGGGCTGGTCGCGATCCCCGGCTCGCGCGGCGACTTCAGCTATCTCGTCGAGCCGCTCACCGACCGGGCCGGTGAAGCCCTCCATTCGCTCGCGCATGGCGCCGGACGCAAATGGAGCCGCGGCGACGCCCGCGCGCGGCTGTCGAACCGCTTCAAGGTCGCCGAGCTCGAACGCACCGCGCTCGGCAGCCGGGTGATCTGCGAGGATCGGCAATTGATCTTCGAGGAAGCGCCTCAGGCCTATAAAGACATCGCCCGCGTGATCGCCGACCTCGAACAGGCGGGCCTGGTCCGCGTCGTCGCGCGGCTCCGCCCGCTCATCAGCTACAAGGTGCGGCGCGTATGACCGACATCATCCTGCATCTCTCGTCCGGCAACGGCCCCGCCGAGTGCCGCTGGGTCGTCGCCCGCCTCCCCCGCGCCTTCATCCGCGAGGCACGGGGCTGCGATGTCGAATGCGAACCGCTGGAGGTGCCCGAAGACGATCCGGCCTCGCTGCTGCTGCGCGTCTCGGGCGCGGGCGCCGAATCCTTTGTACAGCAAAGGACAGGGACGATCCTGTGGACCGGGCAAAGCCCCTTCCGGCCAACGCACAAGCGCAAGAACTGGTTCGTCGGCGTCGCGCCCGTCGATCTTGCCGAAGAGACCGACGAAATCCGCGATGCCGACATCGACTATCAGGCAATGCGCGCGAGCGGTCCGGGCGGCCAGCATGTCAACAAGACCGACAGCGCGGTGCGCGCGACCCACCGCCCGACCGGCTTGGTCGCCGTATCCCAGGAGCAAAGGTCGCAGCACGCCAATCGCAAGGTCGCGCGGCTGAAGCTCGTGTTGCTGCTCGCCGAACGGCGCGAAGCCACAGCGGGCGATGCCCGGCGCGACGCATGGGACCGCAATCAGGGGCTCGAGCGCGGCAATCCGGTGCGGACCTACACCGGCGCGGATTTCCGCCTCAAGCCGTGACGACGGGCGGGTCTTTCGGCAACACCAGTCGCGCCGCCAGCCCGCCCAGCCCGCTCTCGCCCAGTTCGAGCGCGCCGTCCATCGCCTGCGCCGCCTTCGCCGCAGACGCCAGCCCCAGCCCGGCGCCCCCGGCGTCGCGCGCCCGCGCATCGTCGAGGCGCCGGAACGGCAATAGCGCCTCGGCGCGCTGACCCGGCGCGATGCCCGGCCCGTCGTCCTCGACCGCCACGAAGAACCGGTCGGGCGCCGCCTCGGCGAGGATCAGCTCGATCCGCTCGCCGTGCCGCCGCGCATTGTCGATCAGGTTCGCGATGATCCGCTTGATCGCCAGCGGCCGCCCCATGACGAGCAGTTCGTCGGGGCCGCGATAGGCGATCGCGGCGCCCAGGTCGGCGGCGTTGTCGGCGGCGGTCGACACCAGCGCCGCGACGTCGATCAACCGCACCGCCTCGTCCTCGCCGCTGCGGACATAGGCGAGCGTCGATTCGATGAAATGCTCCATCTCGACGAGATCGGCGGCGATCGCGTCGCGTGCCTCGTCGTCATCGAGCAGCGAGGCGCGCAACCGAAGCCGCTGGATCGGGGTGCGCAAATCGTGCGACACCGCGACCAGCGCATGCGTATGGTCCTCCATCGCATCGAGCAGCCGGCGCTGCATCGCGGCAAAGGCGGTGGCGACGCGTCGCACCTCGGGCGGCCCCTCGACCGCCAGCACGCCGACTTGGCCCTGCCCCGTCGCGTCGGCGGCTTCGGCAAGGTTGCGCAAGGGGCGCACCAGCGCATGCACCATGATCAGCGCCAGACCGAGCACCGTCGCGATCAGCAACAGGTGCATCGCAATCACCGCCCCCGGCGACGGCGGCGCCCCCAGATAGGGGCTGATGCGAAAGGTGATATAACTCTGGTCGGCGAGTTGCAGCGCCCCGATCAGGTCGCGCTCGCCCGCCGCTTCCGACGGGATCAGCGTCAGCCTGAGCTCGCGCCCCGCGAGGCCCGGCGCCGCGCGGACGAGCCGCGCGCGCATCGTGCCGAGTTGCTCGAAGGACGCGCTGTAATCGGTGATGACGCTGCGCGGCACCCAGTTCAGCGACAGGCCCCTGGTGGCGAGGCGGTGCATCGCACGCTCGCGCCGGTCCACCGGATTCGCCAGCGCCGTTCGTTCGGCCTCGACCAGCTGCGCCGCGATCCGCTCGACCTGTTCGACCGGAAGCAGTTCGCGTTCCTGCCACCGATGCAGCGCGACATTGCCGACGAGCTCGAGCACGACCGCACAGGCGAGCACCAGCGCGATCCGTCCAACCATACCCAGCGGACGGCGGCCCATGGTCAGGCGACGCTGACGTCGGCGGCGAACATGTACCCGACGCCGCGGATGGTGCGGATCAGCGGGCGCGTCTTGCGCCCGTCGCCGAGCTTGCGGCGCAGCCGGCTGATCAGCACGTCGATGCTGCGGTCGGTCGGGGTCGCGATCCGGCTGCGCGCCAGTTCGAGCAGCCGCTCGCGCCCGATCATCCGCTGCGGATAGCGCAGCAGCGCGAGCAGCAGTTCATGCTCGGCGGCGGTCAGGTCGACCTCGGCCCCCGAGGGCGCGACCAGCTCGCGGCGGCGCCCATGATAGGACCAGCCGGCGAAGTCGAAACGCTCGGGCGCCGGAATGTCGAGCGGGACATGCGTGTCCGCCGCGCGCCGCAACACCGCGCGCACCCGCGCCAGCACCTCGGGCCGCCCGAACGGCTTGGCGATATAATCGTCGGCGCCCAGGTCGAGCCCGGTCACCCGGTCGCTTTCCTGACCGCGCGCGCTGATCATGATGATCGGGACCCCGCTGCGCGCGCGGATCGTCCGGCACAGGTCGAGCCCGCTCACCCCCGGCAGCATGATGTCGAGCAGCACCAGGTCGACCTGCCGCTCGGCGAGCGCGGTTTCCAGTTCGGCCCCGTCAGCGGCGCCGGTGACGTCATAACCGCATTCGCGCAGGATCCGCGACAGCAGCGTCCGCACCCCGGCATCGTCGTCGACGACGACGATATGCTGCGGGATCGCCGGGGCTTGTGGTGCCTGCCGGGTCCCAGGCCGGTCGATGATGGCCGATTGTGACAAAGTGTTGCTCCTGCGCCCGGCGGGCGTCTTCGCGATTGACCCAGGACGCCGTCCGCACCAGTTCGCCCTCCGAATGTCAATGATAATCATTCGCATTATCGGGGGTAACCATGAACACGCCTTTCTTCGCTCCTTCGTCCAGCGCCAGCCTCGTCGCGATCGCCGCCCTTCTCGCCATGCCCGCCGCAGCGTTCGCCGAAGAGGGCGAAGCGCCGGGCGGCGACATCGTCGTCACCGCCGCGGGCTATGAGCAGAAGATCACCGACGCGCCGGCCAGCATCACCGTGGTGACCGCGGACGAATTGCGCCAGCGCCCCTATATCACGCTGATCGACGCGGTCCGCGATATCGAGGGAGTCGATGTCGGCGAAACCTCCGACAAGACCGGCCAGCGCACGATCAGCATCCGCGGCATGGGGTCCGACTATACGCTGATCCTGATCGACGGCCGCCGCCAGAACAACCATGGCGACATCTATCCCAACAGCTTCGGCGGCAACCAGTTCAACCACATCCCGCCGCTCGACACGATCGAGCGGATCGAGGTCATCCGTGGCCCCGCCTCGACGCTTTACGGCGCCGACGCGCTCGGCGGCGTCATCAACATCATCACCAAGAAGGTGCTCGACCGCTGGACCGGCTCGGCGACCTTTGGCCGCAGCATCCAGGAAGACACCGACTTCGGCGACGACATGACCTTCGACGCCGCACTCAGCGGCCCGATCGTTCCCGGCATCATCGGGATGAAATTGCGCGGTTCCTATTACAAGCGCTACCCGTCGGAGCCCGATTTCGCGCCCGTCGTCGACCCCGCCGGCGTCTCGCACATCCGCGGCCTCGGCTTCGGCGGCGGCGGCAAGACGGTCAGCAACACCAACCGTGCCTATGGCGGCTCGCTCACCTTCACCCCCTCGCCCGACCACAGCTTCATCTTCGACATCGACTATTCGAAACAGGTCTATGACAACACGCCGATCGTCGATCCGGTGACCGGGGTGATCACCTATCCGCTCGGCACCCTCGACGGCATCGAGAGCATCTGGCGTGCCACCGGCGGCGTGGTCCAGCCGCGCGTCGGCTATACCCAGGAACAGGTGTTCGACCGCCTGTCGTGGGCCGGCACCTATAATGGCGACTTCGGCTTCGCGCGCGCCTTCCTGTCGCTCGCCTATATCGAGACGAACAACAAGGGCCGCACCATGCCCTTCTCGGTCGCCGAACGGCTGCTGTTGCAACAGATGTTCAGCGGCACCGGCCCCTATGCCGGCATGCCCACCGCCGAACGCCGCGCGCTCGCCGAACGCACCTTCCTGCCGCGCCCGATCCGCACCCTCGAAAGCGCGCAATATACCGTCGACGGCCGCATCGACATCCCGCTCGAAAATCTCGCCGGGCGGCACAATTTCGTGATCGGCGGCCAATATATCGACGGCACGCTCGACGACGGCGTCTTCGGGCTCGAGGCCGCGGTCGGCGGGGTCGAGGCGGTGCAGGATCATCGCATCTGGTCGCTGTTCGCCGAGGACAACTGGACCCCGTTCGAAGGCTTCAGCATCACCGGCGGCGTCCGCTACGACAATCACAATCTGTTCGGCGGCCGCTTCAGCCCGCGCCTCTACGCCAATTACACGATCAGCCCGACGCTGACGGTCAAGGGCGGGGTGAGCACCGGCTACAAGACCCCCAAGACCACCGACCTTTACGACGGCATCCGCGGTTTCGGCGGCCAGGGCACCAGCCCCTTCATCGGCAACCCCGACCTCAAGCCCGAAACCAGCGTCAACAGCGAGATCGCGCTCTACTGGAACCCGTCGGCGAGCAGCGGCCTCAACGTCACGCTGTTCCACAACAAGTTCAAGGACAAGATCGACACGACGATCGTCGAGCCGTGCGCGCTCACCAACTTCGTGCGCCCCTGCGCCAATCTCGGCGATTATTGGGAGGTGCTCGGGCTTGGCCGGACGATCAGCATTCCGTTCAACGTCGACAAGGCGCGGATCAAGGGCGCCGAGGTCGCGGGCCGCTACGAAGTCTTCACCGGCCTGTCGATCCGCGCCAATTACACCTACACCGACAGCAAGCAGCAGACCGGGGCATCGGCGGGCCAGCCGCTGACCCAGTCGGCCAAGCATATGGCGAACGCCACGCTCGACTGGCAACCGCTCGACGGCCTGTCGGCGCAGCTGTCGACCGAGCATCGCTCGCGCCGCTATCGCGGCGTCGCCACGAACGGCGATCACCTCTATTACAACAGCTACACCGTGCTGAACTTCGGCGCGCAATATCGCCTGAACGATCATCTGACGATCAGCGGCCGGGTCAACAACCTGCTCGACCGCGACTTCCGCGCCTATGACGTCGATTTCGGCGATCCGGTCGGCGGCGCCTACACCCCGACCTACATCGATCACTATAACAACAAGGACAAGGCCCGCAGCTATTGGGTCAGCGTCAACGCGCGCTTCTGACCCGTCCGCTGCCGCGGCGAAAGCCGATTGCCGACACCGCGCTCGTGTGAAATGAAGCCCCTTCGGGAGAGGGAGCCCTTCATTGAGCGAAACCATCAGCACGACCGGCGGCGACCGGCGCCTCTGGGCCTTTGTCCTCGGCGTCGTCGCCGTCACCATCGGCGTCCTTCTCCACCTGCCGATGTTCTGGATGGGCCGCGACATGGGGTTCCGCATGGTCGGCATGCCGATGGACAGCGGCATGATCGCGGGCATGTATCTGATCGTCGCCGGGATCGCCGTCGCCGCCTATGGCCTGTTGCCGCGAAACCTGTCGCAACAGATCGCGGCGTCGAGCCGGATCGCGGTCTCGGCGCCCGAGGACGCGCCGCTGTCGTGGGCGCATTGGCGGCTGATGGGGGTGCTCGTCATCGCGCTCGTCATCGACATCATGAAACCCGCCAGCCTAGGCTTCACCATTCCCGGAATGATCGACGAATATGGCGTGCCACGCGCGACGGTGTCGCTGGTGCCGTTCGTCGCGCTGGTCGGCACCGTGCTCGGCTCGTTCGTCTGGGGCTGGGTCGCCGACATCTATGGCCGCAAGGCGTCGATCTTGCTGTCGGCAGTGATGTTCGTCGGCACCTCGATCTGCGGCGCGATGCCCTCGCTCGCGTGGAATATCGGCATGTGTTTCATGATGGGCGCTGCGGCGGGCGGCATGCTGCCCGTCACCTATGCGCTGCTCGCCGAAATGATGCCGAGCCGCCATCGCGGCTGGAGCCTCGTCCTCGTCGGCGGATTGGGCGCGGTCGGCGGCTATGCCGCGGCCAGCCTGATCGCCGCCTGGCTCGAACCGATCTACAGCTGGCGCATCCTGTGGCTCGCCAACCTGCCGAGCGGGTTGATGCTCGTGGTCCTCGGCACCTTCATCCCCGAATCGGCAAAGTTCCTGATGGCGCGCGGCCGCCGCGCCGAGGCGCAAAAGGTGATGACGCAATTCGGGTCGACGATGCACCGTATCGCCCCCGACGAGTCCGCCGCGCCGCGCGGGCCGACCTCGGCCCCGATCGGCCGCGCTTTCATCGGCAAGCTCGCGGCATTGAGCCTCACCGCAATCGGCTGGGGCCTCGTCAATTTCGGGCTGCTGCTGTGGCTCCCCGTCGAACTGATCGCGCGCGGCTACAGCATGGAGGTGTCGAGCAGGCTGCTCGCCGCCTCGGCGCTGATCGCGCTGCCGACCGTCTTCCTCGTCGCATGGATCTACAGCGCGTGGAGCACGAAGAAATCGCTGCTCGCCGCGATCGCCGTCACCCTGCTCGGCCTCGCCGGGGTGCTGTGGCTCGCACTCAGCGATCATGCGTCGCCGGTGCTTCCCGTCGCGCTGCTGATCATCGGCAGCAACGGCATCATCGCGATGCTGTTGCCCTATGCCGCCGAAAGCTTCCCGCTCCGCATCCGCGGTCGCACCACGGGCTGGGTCGCGGCGTGCAGCAAGGTGGGCGGCGTGCTGGCGCAGGCGCTCGCGATCCTCGCGATCGTGCCCACCCTCGCCGCCAGCGCGCTGATGATCGCGGTGCCGATGGCGCTGTCGTTCGGGCTGGTCTGGCGCTTCGGCCGCGAAACGCGCGGCGCCGACCTGCGCGACCTCGACCCCGAGGGGCATGTCTTCGACAAATCGGGGTTTTAGCCGCGCCTCACGACAGGATCGCGCCGACGACGCGGTGGCGCACGGCATCCCAATCGTCGAAGCGCCAGAACCCGGGGCTGTCGCGCCCGACGACATGCGGCTCGCCGCCCGACGGCGCGAAGCTGCGATCGACGGGTTCGATCTCGATCAGCGTGTCGCAGTCGAAGAAGATGCGAACGATCATCGCCTCGCCGCTCGCGCCGCCGCTGCCCATGACGATGCCGAGGTGCCCGTCGGACACCCGCACCAGCGTGCCGACCGACCAGATGCCCAGGCTGTCGGCGAAACGATCGAGCAACTCGGGGTCGAAATGCCCGGTCCAGCCCCGCATCGCGGTCAGCGCCTCGCACGGCGTCCACGCCGCCTTGTAGGGGCGGTCCGACGTCACCGCGTCATAGACGTCGCAGATCGCCCCCATCCGCGCGTGGAGCGACAGCGCGTCGCCGCCCAGCCGGTCGGGATAGCCGGTGCCGTCGATCTTCTCATGATGGTGCAGCGCGACCTCCAGCGCCGCCGCCGGGATATCCGCCGACTGCGCCAATAGCGCGTGTCCGGCGACCGGATGATGCTCGACCATCGCGCGCTCGCGGGCGTCGAGCGTGCCGGGCTTGAGCAGCACCGCATCCGAAATCGCGACCTTGCCGACATCATGGAGCAGCCCCGCGACCCCCAGTTGCTGCACCTCCTCCTCGTCGAGTTTCAGGTGGCGCGCAAAATTGATCATCAGCGCGCACACCGCGACCGAGTGGAGATAGGTATATTCGTCCTTCTGCTTGAGCCGCACCAGCCCGAGCAGCGCGCGCGAATGGCGCTCGATCGAATCGCCGATCGAGCGCGCCAGCGGCGCCAGCTTCGCGACCTCGACCGCGCGCCCCAGCCGCGCGCTCTCGAACATGTCGACGACCGCCTGCTTCGACTTGCCGATCACCCGCTCGGCGCGGCGCCGTTCCTGCGCATAGCTGGCGGGGCGCGTCTGGCGGATGTGCTGCGATGCTGCCGCGATCGCCCGCGCCGCTGGCCAGACGCTGCGCCGCTCGGGACCGAGCAGCGGAATGTCACGCACGCGCCGCTCGGGAAGCGCGGCATCGGGCGTGCCGTCCGCCGCCATGCGGCTCCGGCTGCGATCGATCACCAGCGCATCGACCCCCGACGCCCGGATCCGCTCGAGCTGTTCGGCGGTCTCGACCAGAAACCGGCTGCGCCAGAACGGGTGATCGATCCACCGCCCTTCAAAGGCGTGGACGAACATCCCGATCTGGACTTCCCCCGGATTGACGCGAAACAACATGCGAACTGGGCCCTGTGCGCGGCGGCGGCTATCCGCCTTCACCCTGTTAACGGCAGCGTAAGTGGTTCATTAAAGGGGGATAGGGCGACTTGTTAATGCCCCTCTAATCCCCCGCGAAATCAAACGCCGACACCCCCCGCTCGCCATCCCTGAACCGCAGCGGCCGCCCCAGCGGCGGCATCGAGCGTTGCACGCAGCCGGTGCGGGTGCAGCGGCGGCACCCGAGACCGATCGGCGTCGCCCGCCCGCGCATCAGGTCGATGCCGCGCGCCGCGATCAACGGCGCGGCGACCTTCGCATCGACCCCGACGCACACCGCGAAGCGCGCCGGCGTCCCGCTCCCGCTCGCCCCCGGCGCCGCGACCGACCGGCTTTGGGTGAACCAGCGGCTGCCATCCTCGAGTTCGACCAGATCGGCGATCACTTCGCCCGGCCGCGCGAAGGCCTCATGCACCCCCCACAAGGGGCAGCGCGCGTCGCCGTCTACCAGCGGCGACTGGCTCGCCCCGGCATAGCGCTTGCTCCCCTGCCCCGCGCGGTCGACGCGCAGCATGAAGAAGGGCAGCCCGCGCGCGCCGACGCGCTGCAAGGTCGTCAGCCGGTGCGCGACCTGCTCATAGCCCGCTCCGAAACGCCGCTGGAGCAGCAGCAGGTCATATCCCGTCGCATCGCACGCGCGTAAAAACCGGCTGTACGGCATCATCAGCGCCGCGGCGAAATAATGCACCAGATGCCGCTCGAACAGGCGTGCCGCCGCGGGCTCGGCGAACTCCGCCCCCGCGACCAGCGCCGCAATCTCGCCCTTCGCCTCGACCTGCGCCAGCGTCGCCGCCGCCTGAAAGGTCCGAGACGCCGGGCGCAGCAGTTCGCTCAGCATCAATTGCCGCGCGTGCCAGTCGAGCCAGCGCAGCCGGTCGGGCATCACGTCGCTCGGCAGGATGCGGATACCAAGCTGGTGCCGCGTGCGCAGCCGTTCCGATATCGTGCCATAGAGGTCGCCGCCCGCCAGCCGCAACTCGTCGGCCAGTTCCTCGGCCTTCGCATCGAGATCGGCGAAATGGTTGCGCCATTTCTCGATCGCGCGCCGTACCGCCGCGACCTCGGGCGCCTCCTCTTGCGCCTCGCCGCGCGGCTCGGGCGCCGCATCGAACAGCCGCGCAAAGGCCGCCGCGGTCGCGGGCGCCGCCTGTAACCATTCCTCGACCTCCTGCGCCGCAATCCCCAGGTCGGCGAAGCGCGGATCGGACAGCCGCCGCCGCAGCCCCGCCAGCCCGCCGGGCACCTCCTCGCCGCCCAGCTTCGCCGCGTCGAAATCGAACCGCTCGGCCAGCCGCACGATCACGGTCGCGCTCAGCGGCCGCTGCCCATGCTCGATCAGGTTGAGGTAGCTCGGCGAGATGTCGAGCGCCTCGGCCATCGCCGCCTGCGTCATCCCCGCGTCGCGCCGCGCCCGCCGCACCGCCGCCCCTGCAAACACCCGCCGCTCCGCCATGAATGTAACTTTCTTTACTGATTTACACGCAAACTACCACCAAACCGCCATATTTCACAAAACTTATTGACAAAGCTTTTCACTTTTGGCGCCCGTGGCGGCACATCTTGCCCATCACCCGGCCGCTCTCCCCGACTGGCCGCACCGAAAGGACGATATCATGGGCTATCAGGAAGACATGGCGCAGGCAGGCCGCCTCATCCGCGATTATGACGGCACCTGGGACGGCATCAGCGGCGAGAGCATCGCCCGCATGCGCGCCCAGAACAAGTTCAAGACCGGCCTCGACGTCGCCCGCTACACCGCGCGCATCATGCGCGCCGACATGGCCGCCTATGACGCCGATCCCGCAAACTACACCCAGTCGCTCGGCTGCTGGCACGGCTTCATCGCGCAGCAGAAGATGATCTCGATCAAGAAGCATTTCGGCACCGTCAAGGGCCGCTACATCTATCTCTCGGGCTGGATGATCGCCGCGCTGCGCAGCGAATTCGGGCCGCTGCCCGACCAGTCGATGCACGAAAAGACCAGCGTCCCGGCGCTGATCGAGGAAATCTACACCTTCCTGCGTCAGGCCGACGCCCGCGAACTCGGCGGCTTGTTCCGCGACCTCGACGCCGCGCGCGCCGAGGGTGACGAGCTCAAGGCCAAGCAGATCCAGGCCGCGATCGACAATCACGAAACCCATGTCGTGCCGATCATCGCCGACATCGACGCGGGCTTCGGCAATGCCGAGGCGACCTATCTGCTCGCCAAGAAGATGATCGAGGCCGGCGCCTGCGCGCTCCAGATCGAAAACCAGGTCTCGGACGAAAAGCAGTGCGGCCATCAGGACGGCAAGGTCACCGTTCCGCACGAGGATTTCATCGCGAAGATCCGCGCCTGCCGCTACGCCTTCATGGAACTCGGGGTCGAGGACGGCATCATCGTCACCCGCACCGACAGCCTCGGCGCGGGCCTGACCAAGCAGATCGCCTTCTCGAAGGAAGCCGGCGACCTCGGCGACCAATATAACAGCTTCCTCGATTGCGAAGAGGTCGACGGCGCGGGCAATCCCGGCGACGTGCTGATCAACCGCGACGGCAAGCTGATGCGCCCGAAGCGCCTGCCCTCGAACCTTTACCAGTTCCGCCCCGGAACCGGCGAGGACCGCTGCGTCATGGACTGCATCGCGTCCCTGCAGAACGGCGCCGACCTGCTGTGGATCGAGACCGAAAAGCCGCACATCGAGCAGATCGCGGGCATGGTCGACCGCATCCGCGAAGTCGTCCCCAATGCGAAGCTCGCGTACAATAATTCGCCCAGCTTCAACTGGACACTGAACTTCCGCCAGCAGGTGTTCGACGCGTGGGAGAAAGACGGCAAGGACGTCGGCGCCTATGACCGCGCCAGGCTGATGAGCGTCGATTATGACGGCACCGAGCTCGGCGACGAAGCCGACAACCGCATCCGCAATTTCCAGCGCGATTCGGCGAAGCGGGCGGGCATTTTCCACCACCTGATCACCCTGCCGACCTACCACACCGCGGCGCTGTCGACCGACAACCTCGCCAAGGAATATTTCGGCGACGAAGCGATGCTGGGTTACGTGAAGGGCGTCCAGCGCGCCGAAATCCGCCAGGGCATCGCCTGCGTCAAGCACCAGAACATGAGCGGCAGCGACATTGGCGACGACCATAAGGAATATTTCGCCGGCGAAGCCGCGCTCAAGGCCGCGGGCAAGGACAACACGATGAACCAGTTCGCCGCTTAACCAGTTCGGCGCGGGGCGTTCCCCGGCCCGCGCCCACCGAGCTTTCCTGGGGAGGAAAGCCTGTCCGTCGGAAGCCTCCGGGCTTCCGGCGGGCATTTTTTGCGCGTGGCAGGCTTTGGCCGAAAGATGACTGTCTGCATTTACGGACGAACTGGTGAAAAGCCGACCTAGGCGTTACGCCGCTGGCGAGAGACAACGACCTCGACCTATCTCGTCACTCGGAGCGCAGTTCACATCGCGCGCCGTCATGCGGGAAAATCAGCTCGCAGTTCGGCTTTGACGATCTTTCCGGCAGCGGACAGTGGCATTTCGGTCCGGAACTCGATCGATCGCGGACATTTGTAGGAAGCAAGCACGCTGCGAGAATAGGCGACGATATCATCGGCGCTCGTTTCCAATCCGGGTTTCAACACGACGACAGCGTGAACCCGCTCGCCCCAGCGCGAGTCGGGGCGGCCTACGACCGCGCATTGCGACACCCCAGGGTGGTTCGCAAGCACCGCCTCGACCTCCACTGAATAGACATTCTCGCCGCCGGAGATGATCATGTCCTTCAGCCGGTCGACGACATGAATATAGCCGTCCGCATCCATCCGTCCGACATCGCCGGTGTGCATCCAGCCGCCGCGGAGTGCCTCTGCCGTTTCCTCGGGGCGGTTCCAGTAGCCGGTCATCACGGCTTCGCCGCGCGCGACGATTTCGCCGATTTCGCCCACCTGCACCTCGCGGTCGTCGGCGTCGACGATACGCGCCTCGATCGCCATCACCGCGCGGCCCGCCGAGCGCAGGCGGGCGGGATCGCGGTGGTCGGCGGGCTTGAGCAGCGAGATCGAACCTGCGGTTTCCGTCATGCCATAGCCTTGGACGAAACCGACGCGCGGCATCGCAGCGATCGCGCGGTCCATCAGCGCGGGCGGCATCGGCGCTGCGCCATAATAGATGCGCCGGGCGCTGGTCAGGTCATGCTCGCCGAAGCGCGGGTGATCGAGTACCGCCTGCAGCATCGTGGGAACGAGGAAAAGGTCGGTGACCTGTTGGCCCGCGATGACCGCCATCACAGCTTCGGCGTCGAAAGCCGGGACGAAGACATGACGCCCGCCGCCGAGAAGGCAGGCGAGAAAGCCCGATATCGCACCGACATGGAACAGCGGCGCGGTATGCAGCATGCATTCGCCGGGCGCCGCATCGCCCGCCCCCGCGAGGCACAGCGCATAAGCCATCAGCGCCCGGTGCGACAGCATCACCCCCTTCGACCTTCCCGTCGTGCCGCCCGTGTAAAGGATCATCGCCAGATCGTCGCCGTGGCGCAGATGCTCGTCAAGTTCGCCCGCCGCCGCGATCAGCTGCTCGAATACCGGGCCGGCCATCACGACCTCGCGCAGGTCGGGAGCCTCGCGGCGGATGTCGGCCAGCATCGACCGGAAACCCGGATCGACGATCAGCACATTCGCCCCGCAATCGGCGAGCGCATAGGCGATCTCGCCCGCGGTCCAGCGCGTGTTGACCGGACAGGCGACCGCCCCCGCCCACAGGCTGCCGAAGAGGAAGTCGACGAACAGGTCACCATTGGGCGCAAGCAGCGCGACACGGTCGCCCGGAACGACACCTAGATCCGTGAGCACCGCGGCGACGCGGCGGCAGCGCGACGCAATCTCGCGCCATGTCCGCTGCCGCGTGCTGTCGACGGTCGCGATGCGATCAGGTGTCTCGCGCGCCGCGCGGTGGAGCGGCTGAGTAATCGCAAGGCCCGTCATGTCACCGCCGCGCGCCGCGCCATCACCATGCGCCCGCCAGTCACGATCCCGCCGAAATAGAGCGTCGCCGCGACGATCGCCGCCATGACATGGGCGAAGCTCTCGCCCGCCTGCACGAGCGGCGCCGCCATCACGGTCAGATAAAGCATATAGGGCCGGTTGATCAGCAACGGCAGCCAGCCACGAAGCTGGCAATAGATCGCCGCGACGATCAACCCGAGTACCGGCGCGATACCAGCCAGCCCGCCCTCGACCGCGCCATATTGCAGCAGCCACGCCGTCGCGGTGCCGCCGCACGCGCCGACGAGCAGAGGCGCCAGCGCCCGCCCCTCGACGATGTCGATGCTGCCCCAATACCAGAGCAGCAGGAAGCCGGCGTAGAGCGGCGTCAGCCCGAGCAAGAAGCCGAGCGCGATAAAGCCCGCAATGAGCAGCACCACGCCGCCGGTGACCATAGCCGCCTTCCCGCCCGCCATCGCCGATGCGGCTTCGTCGCTCATCGCCAGGGCTCCACGACGATCTTGACCTGATCGCCCGGCGTCGCGAGCCGTTCGAAGGCAGCGGGGACGTCGGCCAGCGCGACCTGATCGGTCAGGAAGGCGGTGCCGTCGATCGCACCTTCGCCCAGCGCATGCAGCGTCTCGGCGAACTCGTCGGGCGAATAGGCCCAGACGAAGCTGAAGCGCATCTGTTTGTTGATGCCGAGCACGGGCAGGATGCGGTCGTCCTCCATGCACGCGCCGACCACGACGATATGCGCGAGCGGCGGCGCCTGTTCGAGCAGCGACTGGAGCATGCCCGGCACCCCGACGCATTCGAACAGGATCGCGTCGCGCAGCGACCGCCCCGAAAGCTGCGCCATGCCGAAGGAGGCGAGCGTCGCGGGGACGTCGAGCGCCTCCCAATGGTCGTGCGGCGAGGTCGCGGCGGGGTCGACAACGATGTCGGCGCCCAGCTTCTCGGCCCGCGCGCGGCGCGCGGGCGAGAAATCGGCGGCGATGATCGGACCGATGCCGCGGCGTTTCAGCGCGACGATCACCGCGAGCCCGATCGGGCCGCAGCCGATGACCATCGCGACACTGCCCGGACCGGGATTAGCCACGGCAACCGCATGAGTGCCCACCGACAGCGGCTCGGTCAGCGCCGCGATTTCGGAGGGGAGTCCGTTCGGCACCGGCAGCAAAAGCGCCTCGGTGAGTAGCATGCGCTCGGCGAGCGCGCCGCGATAGCGGGTCGAAAATCCGATCAGTTCGGCGCCGAGCGGCCCGAAGGCAAAGGGGGTGGAGACGACGCGCGTCCCCGCCGCGAACCGCCTTTCGGTGCCCGGCCCATGGTCGAGGATTTCGGCGCAGAACTCATGCCCCAGCACCAGATCCTGCGACGGGTCGATCGTGTCGGGCGCCCCGCAGCGGCGGCCGATCTCGACGCCATGTTCCAGATGATGGACGGCGTGCAGGTCCGACCCGCAAATGCCGCACGCAAGCGTTTTCGCGACGACCTGCCCCGCCTCCGGCACGGCATCGGGAACGTCGGTGACGGTCAGCGCGGCGCCTCGGCGGACCACCGCGCGCATCGTCGTACCGCTCATTTTGCGCCTGCGAGTTCGGTCGGTTTGCGCTGGCCTTCCCAGCCCGGCTTTTCCTTGCGCAGCCCGTCGACGATCTTGTCCCAGAAGGCAGCCGTATTGCCCCGGAAGCGGATATCAAATGCGTCAGCGGTCCGAAACTCCAGCACCTCGACCCCCTCGGGACCGGGCTTGTAGGTATAGGGGACGTCGGTGCCGACATAGAAACCGTCGCCGGGGCCAAGCTCCTCGGTGCCGAGCTTCAGCGAGCCGGCGATGATATAATAGAGGCAATCGGCATTGTGGCTGTGCAGCGGCAGCGGAAAACCGCTCTTGAACCAGGCGTAGGTCAGGCTCATCCCCGGCATCGAGAAGAGCAGCTTCACCTCATTGCCGTCGTCGGCGCCCTCGGCGGTCGCGCGGACGATACCGTCCTCGATCACCGGGGTGATGCCCGAATATTCCATGCACGACGTCTCGCTGTACGGCGGCGCGTCGGCGGCGCGATAGACTTCAAAACTCGGTTTCCTGGCAGTCATCGTCTCTATCCTTTCACGCTTGCGCGGCGGCGGCCATGACGTCGCGGAGGTCGGGCTGCCCGGTATGCGCGGTCAGCCCGCCATCGACCGGGATCGATGCACCGGTGACGCCGCTCGCATCGTCGGAAGCGAGGAACAGCGCGACCGACGCGATCTCTTCGGGGCGTGCGAAGCGGCCCGACGGCACGATCCGTTCCCATTCGGCGCGCAGCCCCTCGATCGCGTCGACGCCGCTGGTCAGCAGCGGGGTGTCGACCGGGCCGGGGCAGATCGCATTGGCGCGGATATTGTCGCGCGCATGATCGATCGCGAGGCAGCGGGTGTAGTTGATCACCCCCGCCTTGGCCGCGTTATACGCCGTGAAGCCATAATCGGCGCCCATGCCCGAGGCCGAGGCGGTGTTGACGATCGCCCCGCCCCCCCGCGCTTTCAAATGGGGGATGATCGCGCGGCAGGCATAGAAGACCGCGTCGAGATTGACCGCGATGCAGCGGCGCCACTGCTCGACATCCATGTCGGGGGTCAGGCCGAAATTGCCGATCCCCGCATTGTTGAAGAGGATATCGATGCCGCCGAACCGTTCCACCGTCTTGTCCGCGAGCGGCGCGAAGGCATCGGCATCGGCGACGTCGACCAGTTCATATGCCGCCCGCTCGCCAAGCCCGCCGACAAAAGCCGCGGCACGCTCGACGTCGAGTTCGGCGATCATCACCGATCCGCCCTCGGCGACGAAGCGGCGCACGAACGCCGCTCCGATGCCCGAGGCGCCGCCGGTGACGATCGCGGTCTTGCCTGCAAATCTCATTGCGTCTGTCCTTCTTTCACTTCTTTCAACCAGCTCAAAAGCGCCGCGGTCACCGCATCGGGGCGCTCTTGCTGCGTCCAATGCCCGCATCCATCGAGAAGGATCGCATCGGACAGCTTGGGCACTTGGGCTCGCATCGCCGCGATCATGTCGAAGCCGGGCAGCATCGACAGCACGATGTCGCGCGTGCCGCCGATATAGAGCGCCGGCTGGTCGATCGTCCGTCCGCGCCAGGGCGCCAGATAGGCGACATCGCGATGCTGGTTGCGATAGCGGTTGAGCGGTCCGCGAAGGCCGCCTCGCCGGAACTCGTCGACCAGATACGCGATGTCCGCATCGGGCAGCCATGTGGGAAAGGGGTCGGGACCGGGCAATCCGCCGAGCAGCCGAGAATCGGCCGCCCGGTCGTCGCCCAGACCGTCGGGGGCCTCCCCCGCCAGCCAGAAATAGAAGCGGCGGACAAAGGCGTCGAGGTCGGCCTCGGCCTCCACTTCGGCGATACCCGGAGTCTGAAAATAGTCCTGATAGAAAAAGCGGCCCCGATCGGCGTAGACGGGCTTCAGCGCGTCGATCAAAGCCACCTCGGCGACGCCGATGAAGGGCACCGACAGCGCGGCGACGGCGCGGACCCGATCCGGATGCAGCAAGGCGGTGTGCCAGACAAGATAGGCGCCCCAGTCGTGACCGATCAAAATACCTGGCTCGCCGCCGCCCAGTGCATCGACGACTCCCGCGATATCGGCCGTCATGCTTTCCAGATCATAGGCCTCGACGGCATCGGGCTTGTCGCTGCCGCCGTACCCGCGACAGTCGATCGCACAAACCCGATAACCCGCCGCCGCGATCGGCCCGATCTGATGCCGCCAAGCCGCCCAGCTTTCGGGAAAGCCGTGAACGAGCACCACCAACGGCCCTTCGCCGGCGACCGCCGCACGCAGGTCGATCCCGTTGGTGGCGATCGTCCGGAACGCGGGTTGGATCACAGGCGCCAGCCGAGCGAGATGCCATAGGTCGCGGGACGGCCGGCCATGCGCCACGCGGTGTCGGCCTGGAAGGTCGAGTTCCAGTAATATTCGTTGAAGATGTTGCGGCCCCACAGCTGGACGCGCAGCTTGCCATCCTCGGTTTCGATCCCGGCGCGCAGATCGACCAGCGTGCGCGCATTGATCCGCAGGATCGCCGGGTCGCCGAAGGTCGAGTTGGTCGCGCTGTTGTAGTTGACGTTGGTGCCGATCACCGCATTCCAGCGATCGCTCACCGGCCATTTATACTGGACGTCGGCGGTTGCCTGCCACTTCGGCGTGAAGGGAAAGGCCGATCCTTCGTAATCGGCGAAGACGCCGGTGCCGTTGTAACCGGTGAACTCGTCGATCCGGCTCTTCACATAGGTGCCCGACAGGTTCGCGGTCAGCCCCTCGACCGGGCGCCAGTCGATCGCCGCCTCGGCGCCATAAATGTGCGAGGTCGGGATATTGACCAGCCGTTCGAGCAACCCGAAGATCGGGTCGAGGATGCGGCCGCGGACCTGTTTGTTCGAATAATCGTAGTAGAAGCCCGCGGCGTTGAACTGGAGCGTCCGGTCGGCGAGCGGCAGCTTGAAGCCGGCTTCATAGGCGAGCAACGATTCCTGCGTCGCCGGCAGGAAGCCGGTGAAGGACGACGCCGGAACGGTCGGGAAACCGCCCGCCTTCCAGCCGCGCGAGACGTTCGCATAAACGATCGCGCGATTGTCGAAGGTGTAGGTCAGCCCGCCGCGCCACGAGATATTGTCCTGATTAAGCTCGTCGACGACCAGCGACGGCTGGAAGGCCGGGCTGAAGGTCAGGCAGCTTCCCGGACCGATCGGATTGACCGGCAGCGCGCCGGTGAAGATCTGGGTCAGGACGTCGAAGCTGAGATGGGTAGTCCCGTCAGCGTCATAGCCGCACCCGTTGAAGCTGCGCTCGTTGCGCGTGTAGCGGATGCCGCCCTGCGCCGTCAGGTTCGGGGTCAGGTCATATTCGATATTCGCATAGCCCGCATAGGTCGTCACCTTCTGGTTGGTGAACACCCCTGACACGGTCAGGATCGGCAGGCCGGGAATGATGACGTTGCTGCTGAGATCGTCGGTGTTGAGGATCTGCTGCTCGCTCGCCTTGTCGCGCGAATAATTGGCACCCAGGATCCAGCGCGCGTCGCCGCTGGTGCCGGTCAGCCGCAGCTCCTGGAAGAAGCTTTTGACGCTGCCCGGGGTGTAGCTGTCGAGCTGGCGCCACTGCGTCGCGTCGAGGTCCTGCGTCGCGTCGGTGTTGAATTCGAGCCACGAGGTGATCGAGGTCAGGCGGATATCGTCCGACACGTCGAGGTCGGTGCGCAGCGAGGCCTGATAGAAATCATCGTCGCGGCGCATCGGGGTCTGGGCAGACCAGTTGGCGGCGCGCGCGTTGGCGGGCGCGAGCGGGGTTGCGAGCACATAGGGATAGGCACCGGCGGGATTGTACGGCGTGTGCGCGGTCAGCTGCGGCGCCTGCACGTCCGACTTGTCGCGCCAGCCATTGAGGTTGAGCGTGAATTCCAGCGTGTCGGTCGGGTTCCAGACGACGAGCGCGCGGCCGGCGATGCGCCGCGCGCTGCCCAGCTTGTCGTCGCGGGTGTAATTCTGCTGCCAGGCGCCGCCCTCGTCGATGCGCGCGCTCAGGCGCACGCCGAGCGTGTCGGTCACCGGCGCGCTGACGAATCCCGACAGTTCGAAGGCGTTGAAGCGGCCGAAGCTGGCGTTGGCGCCCGCCTCGAAATCCTTGCCCGGCTTGGCCGAGATATAGTTGATCGCGCCGCCGGTGGCATTCTGGCCATAGAGCGTGCCCTGCGGCCCTTTCAGCACCTCGACGCGCGACAGGTCGAGCGCGGCGCCCTGCGTCAGGATCGCGAAAGGCAGCGGCACTTCGTCGACATAGACGCTGACCGCAGGCGAGGCCGCGAGCGTCGATTCGTAAAAGCCGACGCCGCGGATCGTGTAGACCGGCGTCGCGATCTGGCTCTGGGTAAAGGTCAGGCCGGGGACGATCTTGGCAAGGTCGGCAGTGGTGCTGATGCCCTGCGAGACGAGTTGGTCACCGCCGATCGCGGTGATCGACATCGGCACCGAATTCAGCGACTGCTCGCGGCGCTGCGCGGTCACGATGATCTCGTTCGCATTGTCCGGCGCCGGGTCGGCGACACTGTCCTGCGGCGCGGTTTCGCTCTGCGCCATCGCCGGCGCGGCGGCCATCAACGCGACATAGATAACACCTGCGCACAGCCGCGCCGCAAATCCCTTAGGCATATCACTCTCCTGTTGGGTCGGCTTATCGATGCCGACTTTCCATCAGAAAATCAGATTGCGCTAAACTAGTCAAGATCGACTAATCATATTTGACTATTTTTATTCTCTTCGCGATCTCGCGCGGCAAGATTGACGCAAAACCGCCGATGTCGCTCCATCATCCGGTCGATCGCCGCAATGATCATCGGGCGCTCATAACCCAGACTATGCTCGATGATCAGCCCGCGGACACTTGCGATCAGCAACCAGCCATGCGGGACGAGCGCCTCGGCATCGTCGAATCCGGCCTCGCTGGCGAGCTTGATGAACTCGTCGTGGATCTCCTGCTCGACCTGGCTCGCGACCGGCTGCAACCCCGCGATCAGTTCGGCATCCCAGCGCGCGGCGAGCAATATGTCGGTCAGCGCCAGTCCCTCGGGCGCCGAATGGGTTTCCCATGAAATCCGTGCATAGTCGGACAGGCGCTCGAACGGGTCCTTGATCGCCGCGGCCATCACCCCCGCCGAATCCATCACGCGCCGCATCGCCCGCTCGGCGGTCGCGACCATCAGCGCGACGCGATTGGGAAATTGATGAAGCACCGATCCGCGGCTGAGCTGTGCCTCCGCCATGACATGTTCGATCGTCGTCGCGGTGACCCCCGAGCGCACGATGCATTTGATCGTCGCATCGAGAATTTTCTCGCGCGCGTCGACACCCCGTCGCGTGAGGCGTCGCGCTCTGCTGTCGACTGAAAAAGAAGGAGCATCGGCCATCGGCCCATTTGGCGGCGGTGCGCGAAAAGGTCAAATGACGAGGCGATTTTCAGCAAGTCCGGTCGCCCCGCTGCGCTCGCTGCACTCACCGACATCAGTTGCAGCCCCAATTTTCAGATTCTGGCTGGTTGCGGACTGGCGGCTTTAGAGGGCGAAACTGAAGAAGCGGACATTCGCGTTGCAACTTGGAGCCATGACCGAATCCGACCGATCCAAGTCATTCGACATTGGGCGGGTGCAGGTCCGCTACTGACAGACGCGGACGTCGAAGCGCCGCAGTTCTGATCATGCGGTGTTATAGGAACTTTCGGCCGACATCAGGCGACAGGGCGCTTCTCGGCAATGCCAATCGCATCCGGCTCCCCGATGATCGAACATTCCCCTGCGGCCCGGAGGCCTGTGTCTCCGCCTCTGGTAACGATCGCTAACGCGGGCTTGAGGCCTTGCGCAGAATGCTTTGAAGGTTTCCGCCCGACGCTATACGGGCACCGGATGGGTTGCTTCCCTCGCCTCGCGCTCGGCTTCCGCGCCCGGCCGTTCGATGAAGGCAGATCGCCAGGATTTTGAATTACAATGAATTATCGCCATAGCTTCCATGCCGGCAACAGCGCCGATGTCGTAAAGCACAGCCTGCTGATCGCCCTCGTGCGGGCATTGCAGCTCAAAGAGAGCGCGCTGACCCTGATCGACACCCATGCCGGTTGCGGGCTGTACGACCTTGGCGGCGAGGAGGCGAGGCGCACCGGCGAGGCCACACAGGGCGTGCTGCGGGCCTTTGCCGACCCGAACCCCTTGCTGGACGACTATCGCGCCGCCGTACAGGCGGTGAATGCCGGAGAAGAGTCGCGCCTCTACCCCGGATCGCCGCGATTTCTGGCGCAGCTTCTGCGTCCGCAGGATTTTCTGATCCTGAACGAGAAACATCCCGACGACGCCTATGCCCTGCGCGGCGCAATGCGCGACACATCCGCCGCCGTGCACGAACGCGACGCCTATGAGCTTTGGCTGGCGATGCTGCCGCCCCGCACCGCGCGCGGCGTGGTGGTGGTCGACCCGCCATACGAGCAGACCGATGAACGCGCCCGTATCACCGCCACCCTCGCCGCGGCTACCCGCAAATGGGCGCATGGCGTGACGGTGGTCTGGTATCCGCTGAAAGACCGCGCCACGCATGTGCGTTGGAAGCAGCAGTTGCGCAACCTCGGCATCCCGAAATTTCTGGTGGTGGAGCATTGGTTGTACGATCGCGATCAGCCCGACATCTATAACGGCGCGGGCCTCTTTATCATCAACCCGCCCTATGCCTTCACGCAGGCGCTGCCGCCTCTGCTGGAAGCCCTGCGCGCCGCGCTGGCGCCCGAGGGGCATAGGGGCGAGATTACAAGCGATTGGTTGGGCGATTAAAATAAGCCCTCATCTTCCCCTTCTCCCAAAGGAGGAATTGGCGCGCTTCAGATTTTAAACAGATTTGCTCACGCTGAATTTGAAACGCGGTTTTCGCGCCGAATGCCAGTGCGCCAGACGATTGCGCTTAGTCGCCGTTGGCATCGACCATGAAGACCGTCGGCTTGCCGCGAGACGCCGGGTCCCATCCTGCCGACAATGCCGCTCGCACCCCTCGCGAGGCTATCGCGTCGTTGATGTGCGACCGCCCTTTCGGCAATCCTTTCAAAAGGCGCTTTGGCGTCGGAAATTCCAGCACGGCTTCGCGTGGCATATCTCTCTGGCGCAAGGCGACCATCATGCCCTTCCAGCCTTCGGAAGAGGACAGTTGGGGCTCGCTCAGGAGTTCCCAGTCATATTTGACACCATCGATTTGGACGGTGCCGCCGCGGCCGTGCATGTGAAGCATGGGATGCCCATAGCATGTTGAGCGCGGCGCTCCAGTCGGTTCACATCAGAGATCGGCTACCGGGACGTTTAGCGGCCAAGACAGCCGCTCCGCGGCGACGATTGGCCGATTGTAGACAGTCCGTTTTCGATGCGACCTTCGATGAAGCGGACATAGGCAAGCTCCCCATCTTTTCTCACAATGTGGAGTAGGCCCCTCCGAACTCGCCGCTGCCCGGCGTCCGCGGCGGGGTGCAAACGTCGGGGCGACGACTTCAGACGGTCGGAACGGTGCCGCCGTCGATGACGAACTCGGCGCCGTGGATCGCGGCAGCGCGATCGGAAGCAAGATAAGCGATAAGGTCGGCTACCTCATGAGGGGCGGCCGGGCGTCCGATCGGGATCCCGCCCAAGCCGTCGAGTACGAGTTGCCGCGCCTCCTCGATCGTGCCGCCATTGGCCGCCTGCAGCCGCTTCAGCATTTCCTCGGACGCTTCGGTCATGATCCAGCCGGGGGAGACGATATTGACCCGCACGCCCTTCGGCCCCAGCTCTTTTGAGATGGATTTGCTATAGGTCCGCAGCGCGGCCTTTGCGGCGGCGTAGGCTGTCGTCGACTCCGGAAGAGGGAGGACCGACTGGATGGAAGTAACGTGCACCACCGCGCCGGCGCCCCGCTTGACCATCTCCGGGACCAGAAGGCGGTCGAGGCGGACCGTGGCCAGAAAGTTCAGGTTCAGTTCGGCAAGCCAATGATCGTCAGTCAGGGCGGCAAAGCCGCCGCCCGGTGAGGATGAACCGCCGATCACATGTGCGACGATGTCGACGCCGCCCATTTGCGCGAGAGCCGCTGCAGCCAGGCTTGCTCCGCCCGCGGCCGTCGTCAGATCGGCCCGAACAAACTCGACGCCAGCAACGGGCTCAGGGTTTCCGCGGGCGGCGGTGATCACCCGGGCGCCGCCGGCCAGGAAGCGTTCGACGGTGGCACGGCCCAAGCCCTTAGTGCCGCCGCTGACGACTATCCGCTTTCCCGCGAACTCGGCCGGATCAGCCGCGATGCTCATAGCGTGATCTCCAGCGTCTTGATGACGTCATTCTCGAGCGTGAAGTCATAAGTGAAGCGGGTCGGGCTGCCCGGGAAGTCGCCATGGGCGGGGCCTTCGACCACGATCTTGCCGTTCTCCCGGCGAACGCTATCGGGCCTGAAGACCGCCTTCACGGCGACCACCTCCTCTTCGAACAAGGTCCTGATTTCGGCATGGCCGGCGTAACGGTGCCCATTGTCCAGGATGACCGCGTCGACCGCGAACGGCTTCAGCATGCCGCCAACATCGAGCCGCGCGTTGGCCTCGATATAGTCGGCGATGGGGGTGGGAAGCGCTGCGGCGTCGCGCTGATCGGCATCGGATTCGCTCTGGATCTGCATGGCATGTCTCCTTGGTTTGACTTGCCTCTGTTGTAAGACCAGCGCACTATCCGGATAAGTACGACAATCTGGCATGAGCCAGTGAAGGATTCGGGATAATGTCACGACTGGCGCTTCGGGACTTCGACGCCGTGCTGGCCGTTGCGCGGCGCGGATCCTTCCGGCAGGCCGCCATCGATCTGGGCATGTCGACAACCGCGCTCAGTCACATGATTGCGCGGATCGAAGCCGAGCTTGGCGTGCGCCTGTTCAACCGGACGACACGGAGCGTCGCATTGACCGACGCCGGGCGGGTCTTCGTCGATCGTCTTGGGCCCTCGCTTCAGGATGTCCGCGAAGTCATCGAGATCGTGCGCGCCCGCGGCGAGACGCCTTCGGGGACGCTACGTATCAACGCGCCGCCATTCGCCGCACGCTCTCGGGCGCTCAACACCCTTCTCCTGGAATATTCCCGCCGCTATCCCGACATGCATGTCGACGTCGTGACCGAAGGGCAATTGCGCGACATCGTGGCCGAAGGCTTCGACCTCGGCATTCGCGTTGCCTCGCTCGTTCCAACCGACATGATCGCGCTATCGCTCGGCGAGGCGCAGCGCTTCGCGGTGGTCGCCTCGCCAGCCTATCTGAAGACGCGGTCGCGACCACTGGTGCCGACCGATCTTCTTGTTCACGACTGTATCCGCGTCCGCCTACCCGATGGCTCGCTCTACCGCTGGCATTTCGAGAAGGAAGGCGACACGGCGCTGATCGAGGTGAGCGGGCCGATGACGTTCGATGAGCTCAACTTATCGCGCGCCGCGGTACTGGCGGGACGCGGTATCGGATTCTATTTCGAACAGGACGTCAACGCCGATATCGAAGATGGAATGCTCGTCCGCCTGCTCGAAGACTGGACACCGCCCTTCCCCGGCCTCTGTCTTTATTATCCGGGCCGAAGACATCCTTCCGCCGGGCTGTCCGCATTCCTCTCAGTCGCTCGCGAACTGGCGTCAACCCGAGCAAAATCGTAGACCTCGACGGGTACGGGCGCCTCCGTCTGACGATACGCGCAGCCGCCGCTGCATAGTCGCGCCCAATCCCCAACCATGCTACACGTCCCCCGGGCGCGTCATCAGGGGAGAAAACCGATGCGGGGTTCAGGGCCGTTGTGGGGGCTACTCAATCAGGCCCGCCGTGCCAATCTGGCCGAACGGGGCGCGCCGCCGCCGATCGCCGCTGCGCAGGGGATCACCCGCCGCCGGATGCTCGCGGCGCTTGGCGCCGCCTCGGCGCTTCCCTTGGTCGGCTGGCCCGCCCCGTCGCGCGCCGCGTCCGGCCTGCGTGTCGCCATCATCGGCGGCGGCCTCGCGGGACTGACCGCGCTCGATGCGCTGAATGCCGCCGGGGTCGAGGCGCATCTCTACGAAGCGCGCAGCCGGCTCGGCGGGCGCGTGCTCACCGCAAACAATGCGCCCGAACCGGGGCTGAACATCGAGGATGGCGGCAACCTCATCAACACCGACCATGACGACATGCTCGCGCTGGCGAAGCGCTTCGGCATTCCGCTGATCGACCGCAAGCCGATGGCCGCGCACACCCGCTATGTCGCCGACGGGCGCCTGCTCGGCGACGCCGAACTGATCGAGGACCTGCGCCCGATCGCCGCGCATATCGGCCGGGATGCGGAGATTCTCGACGCCGACTACGCGGTTGCCTCGATCGGGCTCGACTCGATTTCGGTCGCCACCTATCTTGACGCCAATGCCGCGTTGATGAAGCCGCACGTCCGCGCGCTGATCGAGGCGACGATCCGCACCGAATTCGGCGCCGAACCCGATCAGGCCTCGGCGATGGAACTGCTGTTCAACCTGCCCGTCGTCGACGGCGAACAGGCCGAACTGATCTCGCTCAGCGACGAGCGTTTCATCCTGACCGGCGGCTCGTCGAGTGTCGTCAGGGCCTTGTCCGAACCGCTGATGTCGCGCATCTCGACCGGCCATGCGCTGCGGTCGATCGCCCCGGGCAAGCACGGGCTCGACCTGCGCTTCGCCAATGGGAAGCGCGACCGCGTCGACCGCGTCATCGTCACCGTGCCCGCGCCGCTGATGCGCAGGATCGATTATGGCGGGCTGTTGTCCAAAGAATGGGCGGACCTCGTCGGCGAGATCGATTGCGGCCGCAATGAAAAGATCAACGCCGGCTATGCATCGCGCGTCTGGGAGCCGGCGACCGGCCCCGCGGGGTCCGCCTGGGCGGTCGACACCAAGGGGCCGGGCGTCTTCTCCGAATTTTGGGACGCCAGTTCGGGCCAGCCGGGCGAAGCCGGGGTGCTCACCTGGTTCTTCGGCGGCGATCAGGTCGATGCGCTGATGGCCGTCAGACCCGAAACGACCCTGCGCCGCGCCGAAGCGGCGATCGCGCCGGCCGTTCCGGGCCTCAAGGCTCGCACGATGCGCCGCACGGCATGGGGCAAGGATCCTTTCGCGCGCGGCGCTTACTCGACCTTCAAACCCGGCCAACTCACCCGCTTCGCCCCGCATTTATGGGTCGAAGAGGATGGCAAGACCACGCGGCAGGCGGTCGCCGGGCCGATCGTCTTTGCCGGCGAGCATCTGTCGGACGCCTTCCCCGGCTATATGAACGGCGGGGCGCAGACCGGGCGGCTGGCGGCGGCGGCGATATTGGCTGGCCTCGGCTGACGAAAATCGCGCGAAAAACTGACGTTCTTTCAATTCACCGCGCCCGACAGCCCGTCGCCCCAAAGCTATTCATCAACTTTTTTGTCGATTCCGACCTTGAACCTTCACAAACGACGTGCATTATGGTGCAATGCACAATCAGAATCCCTTCTCCCTGCGATCGATCGAGCGATGAACGATACCCGCCTGAAACTGATGGAAGCCATCGCGCGCCGGCGCCGCGTCACCGCGCACTATAACGGCAACCAGATGATCCTCGCCCCGCACCAGATGTTCGAACGCCGCGGCGACCTGTTCGTCAGCGCGCTCAACCTCAGCAAGAACTGGCGCTCGCCCGACGACTGGAAGCTCGGCCATTTCAAGCTCGACGGCCTCGCCGTGACCGAATTGCAGGACGAGGAATTCGAACCTTTGCCCTCGTTCGAGGCCGCCGCGCCGCATGAGGACGACACGCTGCTGCTCGCGGTCTGAGACGGTAGCGGACGTTGCGTCAAATTGCTCTCTCCCCTTCAGGGGAGAGATACGCAGGCTTGCTGGCTAGCCGGAGTTGAGAGGGGCTTGGACGTTTCCCCCTCTCCCAACCCTCTCCCCTGAAGGGGAGAGGGCTTTATGTCGGCTCGCCACCCCAAACCGAAATCCATCGCGCGTTTGCAAAAACCCAATCGCGAACGAAAAAGGGCGGGCATCGCGGCCCGCCCCTTCCCTTTATTTATCGGCGACCAGCGGCTCGTCGCTCGTCTTGACCAGCGACCAGATCACCCCGCCCGCGATCAGCGCGACGGTAACGCCCAGGCTGACCAAAGGCGGGAATTTGTCGCCGCCGAGGATGAAATCGGCGACGAAGATCTTCGACCCGATGAACACCAGCACCAGCGCCAGCGCATATTTCAGATAGTGGAAGCGGTGGACCATCGCCGACAGCGCGAAATAGAGCGCGCGCAGGCCGAGGATCGCCATGATGTTCGAGGTATAGACGATGAAGGTGTCGGTCGTGATCGCGAAGATCGCCGGCACGCTGTCGACCGCGAACACCAGGTCGGCGAGGTTGATCACCACCAGCGCGAGGAACAGCGGCGTCGCCGCCGTCACCAGCTTGCCAGTCTTGCTATCGGGCTGCTTGACGAAGAATTTCTCGCCGTGCAGCTCGTCCGTCAGCGGAATGTGCCGCGACAGCCACTTCACCACCGGATTGCCCTTGACGTCCATCGGCGTGTCGTCGGCGAACAGCATCTTCACCCCGGTGAAGATCAGGAACGCGGCGAAGATATAGAGCACCCAGCCATATTCGGTGACCAGCGCCGCGCCGCCCGCGATCATGATGCCGCGCAGCACGATCACCGCGACAATGCCCCAGAGCAAAGCGCGATACTGAAAGCGCGGCGGGATCGCGAAAGTCGCGAAGATCAGCGAGATCACGAAGATATTGTCGATCGACAACGCCTTCTCGATGAAGAAGCCGGTATAATATTGCAGCCCCGCCTCGCCGCCCTTCGCGGCCCAGATCCACGCCCCGAATGCGAGCGCGATGCTGATGTAAAAGGCCGAGAGCTTCAGGCTCTCGCCGATCCCCATTTCCTTGTTCTCTTTGTTCAGGAAGTCAAGGTCGAAGGCGGTGAGCAGCACGACCAGCCCGATAAAGGCCAGCCAGAACCAGGCCGGGGTGCCCAGCCAGTCCGCGGTCAGAAATTCCATGATATTGTCCCTGGTACAGGTCGAACGCGCCGCCCGCCCCTCAGGGAGGGGAAAGCCGCGCGCCGGTCATTCTTGTTGTTGGATCAGCGCGCCAGCGCGGGCTGCATCTGCGCGGCGAGCCGGCGCTTGACCGCGAGCTTCGCCGCTTTCAGCCGCAGCAGGCGGAACGCATCGGCGCCGCGGCGTCGCCCTTCGCTGCGCACGGCATCGTCGAGCCGGCGGTACAGCGCGGTCAGTTTATAAAATCGCGAATATGACGTCATACAGGCCTCCTGATTGAGCGAACTCAAAAGACAGGTGACGCCGACGCCCGAACCCTTGTCAGGGGGGAGATGGGCCGCAAGCATCGGTGTCACCCGATGCGGTCCGACATCACGTGGCGGGAAATATCCCGCCGACGCCAGAGGGGCCCGGCCCGCATGACTCCCATCTAGAGACGCGGGGGCTGGCTTTCAAGGGGCCACCGCGTCATGCTGGCGCGAGCCGGCCTCGTCCCGGCGCCGGGGGAGTCTTTTCATGTCCGTCCTTGTCACCCGCGATGGCCCCGTTTTCATCGTCACCATCGACCGCCCGGCAAAGCGCAACGCCGTCGATCCCGCGACCGCCGCCGCGCTGCGCGACGCGTTCGCCGACTTCTCCCACGACGACACGGCAAGCGTCGCGATCCTCACCGGCAGCGGCGGCCATTTCTGCGCGGGCTTCGACCTCGCGGCGGTCGGCCAGGCCCGCTACGCCCCCGACGGCCCCGGCCCGATGGGTCCGACAAGGATGCTGCTCGAAAAGCCGGTGATCGCCGCAGTCGAGGGCCATGCCGTCGCCGGCGGGCTCGAACTCGCTTTGTGGTGCGACCTGCGCGTCGCGGCCGAGAGCGCGGTGTTCGGCGTCTATTGCCGCCGCTGGGGTGTGCCGCTGATCGACGGCGGCACCGTCCGCCTGCCGCGCATCGTCGGTCAGGGCCGCGCGCTCGACATGATCCTGACCGGCCGCCCGGTCGATGCACAGGAAGCCCATCGCATCGGCCTCGCCGACCGCCTCGTCCCCGACGGCACCGCGCTCGACGCGGCGATCGCGCTGGCGAAGCAGATCGCCGCCTTCCCGCAGCTCTGCATGACCAGCGACCGGATGAGCGCCTATCGCCAATGGGACTATGACCTGGCGGACGCCCTCGCCCACGAAGCCCATGCCGGCGTCGCGCCCTTGCGCGAAGGGGCGACAGCGGGCGCGAAGCGCTTTACCGAAGGGGCCGGACGGGGTGGATCATTCGTCAGCTAGCTGCCCGCAACTATGAGCCAGATACAGAAAGAACGTCAGCCGATGCCGCGACAAAGCCTTTTGATAGTGACCTTTGCCTTGCTGCTTGCCGCGCCTTGGCCCGTTATGGCCGCAGTACAGCAATCTTATAAAGTGCTGGACAGCATGAAGCTTACGTCATGGCCGATGGTCAATAAATATGACGATGAACAGGCTTCCGATATCGACGACTACGATTTGCTCGTCGATGGCAATCTTCGTCACAACGAGGATCAAATCTCCGTTGCGAATTTTTTGGCGGCCATCCAAAAATCGGGCGACGATCGCATCCGGATATCAACCGAAAACAATGTGCGATTTTCCGATTTTCTAAAGGTTTATAAGGCGGCCCACGCGCGGCTCGGTCACAAGCTCGGTCTTGGTGGCAATGTGCGGTTCGCTCGCTTCGACATAACCGAGAATCCACTGATCGCCGGCGACGACATTTATGACATAGCCGTACTCGGGAGTCCGGATATGTTTGTCTATATCGATTCCCAAAGCGTAATGGGTCGGCCCCAATGCGACGTTCATTTCGGTACACACCGTGTCGATTCCGTTCAGCTTTTGCATTTCACACGATCGTATCGCGAGATGAAGGAAGAAGAGGGACAGCCGATCAAATCGCTGGACATCTTTGTCACGCCTCAGGCTCATTATGAATGTTTTGGCGGAGCAATCTTCACGCTGAATGTAGCGGGTTACCTGGATTTCGACATCAGGATGGTCGAAAAACAGAAGTAGCGACGCAGCTTCGAAATCGAGGGGGAATGACGATGAAAACCTGGATCGCCGCCGCACTGCTTGTCCTGCCCCCAATGCTGACCAGCGCCGCGCTCGCGCAGCCGCCCGAACTCCCCGCCGCCATCTACACCGACCCGCCCGCCGACAAGGCCCATCCCGCCGCGATGGAGGTAGTCCATATCCCGAGCGGCGGCGTGGAAATCAACGGCGTCGTCTATATCGCCGCCGGCGCCGGCCCGCACCCGACGGTCATCCTCTGCCACGGCCTGCCCGGCAACGAAAAGAGCCTCGACCTCGCACAGGCGATGCGCCGCGCCGGCTGGACCGTGATCGCCTTCAACTATCGCGGCTCGTGGGGCAGCCCCGGCGAGTATCGCTTCGCGCAGAACCTCGAGGATGCCGACGCCGTCCTCGCCTTCGCGCGCGACCCCGCCAACGCCGCCAAGCTGCGCATCGACCCCAGACGCCTCGTCATCATGGGCCACAGCATGGGCGGCTGGGTCACCGCGCTCACCGCCGCGAAGGACAAAAATCTGCTCGGCGCCGCGATGATCTCCGCCGCCAACCTCGGCGCCTTCGCCAAGGCCCCGCGCGACCAGCTCGCCGCGGGCATGAAGGCCAACGGCCAGGAAGCCCTCGCCGGCACCTCGCCCGAAATCATGGCCGACGAGTTGATCGCCAAGGGCGACGCCTTCGACTGGCTCAAGGCCGCTCCCGCGCTGACCGCCACCAACCTGTTCATCCTCTCCTCCGACGACGGGTTGGCGCCGGGCACTGATGCACTAGCCAAGGCGATCCAGGATGGCGGCGGGACGAAGGTGAAGACGCTCCACGTCGCGACCGACCATAGCTGGTCGGACGCGCGGATCCGGTTGCAGGCGGAGGTTCTGCGGTGGCTCGAAACCCTGAAAGCCGGGGAATAAGCCACCGCGACCCGCCGCTGCAACCGACGCGGGTGCGCAATCAATCCATGCGATTGAAATGCGTCGTTTCCAGCTTCTCGCGGCTGTTGCCCGACCAGACGATCGTTTCGGTCATCGATTCCCGATCCTTGGCAACGGTGTAGACCCGCGTCGACACCCGCGCGCCGGCCTTGCCCAACGTCATCACCAACGTGTCCGGCGCCGGCTGGCGCAGCGCCACGCTGTCGATGAAATCCATATTGCCTGTGATCGGCACCGCGACGCCGTCGAGCGCTGCGGTCGATTCCGAATAGCGGCGCGATCCGTCAGGCGCGACGATTTCGACGCGCGTTTTCCATTTGCCGTCCGGCGCGGCATCGAAAGCGATGGTCACCCGCTGCGGTCGCTCGTTCGCGGGCATCTGCGAGGTGTCGAGCGACCAGCTCCCCGCGAGCGGCAGCGGCTGCGATGCGGCGCTGGCAACGGCGGTCGGCGCGGCGGCCTGTTCCGCCGACGGCGCGGCGGCGAGCATCAGGCCGGCGGCGGCCAGAGGTATCGTGATGAGCATGACGATCATTCCTTTCGAACCGCGCGCCCCTATGGCCGCGGTGTGCTCCCGGTCCTTCCCGACCGAGCGCGCGTTCGAAAGATCGATATTTTTGTCACAATTTTCTGGGGCATCCAGAAGGCGAGCCAACTCGCGGCTGCTGCCGACCCCCGTCTTGCGGCGAGCGCTGCGCAACCGCTCGTTGATCGCGGTTTCCGAATTCTCCAGACGCGCGGCGATCGTCTTCACCGTATGCCCGGCGGCGAGCAGGCGCAGGATCTCCAGCTCGCGCTCGGTCAGGCATGCGGACAAGCCGGGGATCGGGTCGGTGGCAGACATAGGCTCTTGCTCACCATAGCGCCGCGAACAGGTCCATCCCAATTTATTTGGAAAGCGGTCAGTGTTGGAAAGACCCGCCCGGACTTGAGCGCTCTCGGCTATTTCTTCCCCATCAACTTCATCGCCATCCCCGTCAGCGCCTCTGTCGCGGTCTCGATCACCGTATCCGCCTCGGGCGCCCAGAAGGGCGAGTGCAGGCTCGGCAGGCTCTTCCCCGCCTTTTGCGCCGCGTCATATTCGGCGCGCGGGACGCCGCCGACCCAGATGATCAGGCTTTTCACATCCTTGTTCGCGTCGCGCGAATAGCGGCTGAAATCCTCGCCGCCCATCACCGGCGGCATCTTCGTCACCCGCGCCTCGCCGAACTGCGTCTTCAAAAACGCCGCCATATCCTCGGTGAAATCAACGGTGTTGAAGGTCGCGGGGGTATATTCGTCCTTCTGCACGCTCACCACCGGCATCTTGTCGTCGGGCATGCCCGCCGCGATCGCTTCGCCCTTCGCGATGCGCGCGATGCCGTCGAGCAGATGATTGCGCACCTCGTCCGAATAGCTGCGCACCGTCAGTTGCAGCTTCGCCTCGTCCGAAATGATATTATGCTTGGCGCCCGCATGGAAGCTGCCGACGGTCACCACCGCGCTGTCGAGCGGGCTGATCTCGCGCGACACCAGGGTCTGCAGCGCGCCGACGATGCGGCTCGCCAGCACGATCGGGTCCTTGGTCGTCTGCGGATAGGCGCCGTGCCCGCCAACCCCCTTCACGAGGATATCGACGCTGTCGACATTGGCGAGCGCATAGCCCGGCGTATAGCCGATCTGCCCCGCAGGAAACTGCGCCGCATCGTGGAACGCGAGGGCATATTGCGGCTTGGGAAAGCGCGTATAGAGCCCGTCCTCGAGCATCATCCGCGCGCCCGCGCCGCGTTCCTCGGCGGGCTGGCCGATCATCACCAACGTGCCCGACCATTTGTCCTTGTTCGCCGCCATGCGCCGCGCGACGCCGACCCAGGCGGTCATATGCGTGTCGTGGCCGCACGCGTGCATCACGCCGGTCTCGACGCCTTCCTTGGTCGTCACCCGCACCTTCGACGCGCCGGGCAGCCCGGTCTGCTCGATCACCGGCAGTCCGTCCATGTCGGCGCGCAGCATCACGACCGGGCCGGGGCCGTTTTCCATCACCGCGACGATGCCGGTGCCGCCGACCTTTTCGGTGACCTTGAAGCCCAGCTTGCGCGCCTCGGCCGCCATGATGCCCGCCGAGCGCACCTCCATGAAGCTGAGTTCGGGGTTGGCGTGCAGGTCGGCATAGATCGCCATCAGCGACGGCATGTCCTTCTTGATCTCGGCCTGGATCGCCGGGTCGGCCGTCTGCGCCGCCGCCGAAACCGCACCCACAGCCGAAAGCGCAAGGGCCGCCACGCCCGCCAGCAAAATCCGCATCTTATTCCCCTGTTTCAAGCCATGATGGCCTTGGTTATCCGTTCGTGTCGAACGGGGATTATAGGCTCGTTTTGATAATGGTTGTCAGCTTTCCGGCACCAGTTCGATCACGTCGACCAGCGATTCATACGCCGGCGCGGGCAGCACCAGCCGCCAACGATTGTCGCCGATCCGCTCGACCAGCCCCGCCATGTCGCGCATCCGGTCGCTGCCGTAATTGACCGCCATCTTCTCGTCGCCGAGTTCGAGCGTGCCGAGGAAGACCTGCCGCGTCAGATTGTCGGGAAAGATCAGCCCGACCGGCCGCTGCGACCCCGTCAGCTTGACCAGGCTCGAAATCCCCTGTTCGGCCGCCACGCGGCAACGGAACCAGCCATAGGCGATATAGCCGAGCGTCCCGCCACTCTTGGCGCCGACCTTGATCGTGCGGCACTTGTAATCGCCCGCGGGCAGGTGCGGATTGGGCAGCGCCGCGGTCGGGTGCAGCAGGATGCCCTCGCGGTCGATCTGCGCCCCGAACCCCTTGGCGCGCGCATCCGCCAGCGCGGCTTCCCAGCTCGAATACCAGTTCCGGACGCGCCCCTTGTCCTGCTCGGTCGCGGTCGAACGCCAGCCGCCCTCGGTCGCGGGCGGCGGCACGTCGGCGACCGACGGCGGAATTTTCGGCACCGTGTTGCACGCGGCGAGCGTCGACGCCGCCAGAATGCCCCCGATTATCGATGTACGACCCCACATTGCTCCGTCTCTCCTGTCCGGTTCGGCGTTAACCTTAGGGGGCGAAGGGAGAATGCTCAAGGCGGATGCAAATTCCTTCTCCCCTTGAGGGAGAAGGATACGAAGGCTTGTGAGCGAAGCGAACTAGCCGCAGTTGGAAGAGGGGTCGCGAGCCTTTGGCTCGCGCGGTCGCTTGCGACCGCAACCCCTCACCCAGCTTCCAAGCTACCAAGTCTTCGCAACCCTCTCCCTCAAGGGGAGAGAGTTAGCGATTACGCCGCCGTCCACCCGCCATCGACGCTCAAATTCGCCCCCGTGATATTCGCCGCTTCGTCGCGCGTCAGGAACGCCGCCAGCGCCGCGACCTGTTCGATCGTCACGAACTGCTTGGTCGGCTGGCCCGCGAGCAGCACGTCGTTGATCACCTGCTCGCGCGTCATCTTGCGCGCCTTCATCGTGTCGGGGATCTGGTTCTCGACCAGCGGCGTCCACACATAGCCCGGGCTGATGCAGTTCGCGGTGATCCCCGCATCGGCGACTTCCAGCGCGACCGTCTTGGTCAGCCCGGCGAGGCCGTGCTTCGCGGTGACATAGGCCGATTTGAACGGCGAGGCGACGAGCGAGTGCGCCGACGCGGTGCCGATGATCCGCCCCCAGCCCTTCTTGCGCATCCCCGGCACCGCGTGGCGGATCGTGTGGAACGACGCGGTCAGGTTCAGCGCGATGATCATGTCCCATTTCTCGACCGGGAAGTCCTCGATCGGCGAAACGAACTGCATGCCCGCGTTGTTGACCAGGATGTCGACCCCACCGAAATCCTTGTCGGCGCGCTGGAACATGTCTTCGATCGCGTCGGGCTTGGTCAGATCGGCGCCGTCATAGGCCGCCTTGCCGCCGTTCAGCACCTCCAGCGCCGCGCGCTCGGCCTCGATCGCCGCCGCCTCGCCGAACCCGTTGATGATGATATCCGCGCCCGCCGCCGCGAACGCCTTGGCGATGCCGAGTCCGATGCCCGAGGTCGAGCCGGTGACAAGGGCGGTTTTGCCTTTCAGGTGCATGATGAATTCCTTTGTTGGGGGGAGATTTTACCCTGTATTTTCCGTGGTCCGTTTCGGAACCAGACCGTCCGATTGCACCGCGAAGCTCTCCGACCGCCCCTCGGCGATACTTTCCGCGAGCAGATGCCCGTCCTTCATCGCCGCCTCGACCGCCTCCCGGCCCTGCGCCCAATTGGCCTCCACGGCGGTCCGCGAGAATTCGAAATCGCGCGCACCCGTCTGCCATTTCAAGGGGTTATGGACCAGCTGCACGACATTGAGCGCCTTGCAATCGACCATCTTGCGCACCGCCCGAACCTCGGGCAACTCGCTCACGCCCTGCGGCAACTTCGCCAACATCCGGTCGATCAACCGATGCTCCTTCCGCCGCCGCACCAGTCCGTCCGAAATCCGCCGCGTCCGGCTCGAAAACCGGATATCCTTCTCGCGCGACCAGGCTTCTTCCAGATCGTGCGGCCGCTCGCCGCGCGCCGGGAACAGGTCGACCTGGAACACCAGCATATCCTCATGCGCCGCCTCGACGACATGTTCGAGCGGGGTATTCGACACGAGACCCCCGTCCCAATACCATGTCCCGTCGATCTCGATCGGCGGCAACCCCGGCGGCAGCGCGCCCGATGCGAGGATATGCCGCGCGTCGATCCGCTCGCTCTTGGTATCGAAGTATCGGAAATTCCCGGTCTCGACCGCGACCGCCCCCACCGACAGCCGGACATTGCCGTCGTTGAGACGGTCCCAGTCGACCAGCCGGTCGAGCGTCGCGACCAGCGGCGCCGTGTCGTAGAAGCTGACGGCGCCGGGCGTCTGCCGCTCGGCCAGCGCCGGCGGCGGCCAGCGCGGGGTGAAGAATCCCGGCACCCCGAACGCCATCACCTGCCCCGCCGCCGCAAGGTGGTTCCACTCGCGCGCGATGTCGTTGTCGGGGATCGGCAGCGACGGCAGCGCCGACGACACGCCGTCCCAGAACGCGCGAAGCTTGCCCACCGCCTCGTCACGCTTGTTGCCCGCGATGATCGCGGCATTGACCGCGCCGATCGAAATCCCCGCCACCCAGTCGAGTTCGATCCCAAGCTCGATCAGCGCCTCATAAACCCCCGCCTGATAGGCGCCGAGCGCGCCGCCACCCTGCAGCACCAGCACGACGAGGTCGGGCAAAGGCAAGGCGGCTTTGGCGGCGCGGCGCGGCATGGACTCGGGGGCATCCTTCGGTCGGGGGCGCTGATTGGTGCACCGCAACACGGCGCATTGCAAGGCGGACGATGCGAAGCCCCTTCCAATTGCGGCGGGCTACTGCCACAAACGGACAGGACCTGACTTTTGCGCTGGAGACCCCCGAAATGCGCCTCGACGATTATGATCCCGGCGACGATATCCGCGACCTCGGCCGCGGCGGCGGCGGATTTGGCGGCGGCGGGGGCGGCGGCGGCATGGGCGGGCTGCTCATCGGACTGCTCCCGATGCTGCTCGGACGCAAGATGGGCTGCGGCACGATCCTGCTGCTCGGCGCGCTTGCTTTCATGTTCTTCGGCGGCGGCATGAACATGTTGTCGGGCGGCGGCGGCACCGTCGATCCGCAGGCCGACAGCCGCGGCGGGACCAACGTCGCCTGCGACACGGCGGCCGAGAAATTCGCGTGCAACGTCTTCGGCTCGACGCATCAGGTGTGGGGCAATCTTATCAGCAATTACCAGCGCCCGACGCTCAATTTCTTCACCGACCAGAACCGGTCGGGCTGCGGCGCGGCGCAGGCGGCGATGGGCCCCTTCTATTGCCCCGCCGATCAGGGCGTCTATCTCGACACCGCCTTCTTCAACGAACTGGCGCAGCGTTTCGGCGCCGCCGGCGACGCCGCGCAGGCCTATGTCGTCGCGCACGAAGTCGGTCACCATATCCAGACGATCACCGGTATTTCGGACAAGGTCCGTCAGGCACAGCAACGCGCCTCACAGGCCGAGGGCAATGCCTATCAGGTGCGCATGGAATTGCAGGCCGATTGTTATGCCGGGGTCTGGGCGAACCGCGCGCGCAACAGCGCCGGCCAACCCGTGATGGAACCCGGCGACCTGGAAGAGGCGATGACCGCCGCCAATGCGATCGGCGACGACACGCTGATGCGCTCGGCGGGCCAGCGCCCGGTCCCCGAAAGCTTCACCCACGGCACGAGCGAACAGCGCATGAGCTGGCTGCGCCGCGGCCTGCAGACCGGGGACCCCCGCCAGTGCGACACCTTCAGCGCCGCCATCTGATCGCCGCCGCAGCGGCGCCCCTTCTGGCGACTTCCGCCCCGGCGGCGGCGGAGACGCTGTATGTCACGGCGGGGCGGCTGATCGACGGCGTCACCGACGAGGTGCGCACCGGCCACTGCATCACGGTTGAGGGCGAGCGGATCAAGGAGGTTGCACCGTGCGGCAAGGCGCCCGACGGCGCCAGGGTGATCAACTGGTCGGCCTACACCGTGCTGCCGGGCCTGATCGACCTCCACACCCACCTCGCCGACCTTGGCCAGAGCGCCGACCTCGCCGCGCCGATGAAGGCGTCGCCCGCCGAAACCGCGCTCGTCGGCGCGCGCAACGCCCGCGTGACCCTCGACGCCGGCTTCACCAGCGTCCGCGACGTCGGCACCTATCGCGGCCTCACCGACGTGACGCTGCGCAATGCGATCGAGCGTGGCGACGTGCCGGGTCCGCGCATGTGGGTCGCCGGCGCTTACCTCACCATCCCCGGCGGCGGCGGCGAACTCAACGGCGTCGTCCCGAACGATCAGTTGCCCGCCGACATGCGCCTCGGCGTCGCGGCGACGCCCGAGGAAGCGGCCGCGAAGACGACCTACCTGCTCGATCATGGCGCCGATTTCATCAAGACGATCGCGACCGGTGCGGTGCTCGCGATCGGCACCGAACCCGGCGCCCCCGAACTGACGCCCGAGCAGCTCCGTGCGATCGTGAAGGTCGCCCATGCCCGCGGCAAACGCGTCACCGCGCACGCCCATGGCGCGATCGGCATCCGCAATGCGATCGAGGCGGGGGTCGACAGCATCGAACATGCCAGCCTCGCCGACGAAGCGACGCTCCGCCTCGCCAAGCAGCACGGCACCTGGCTCGCGATGGACATCTACAACGGCGATTATATCGACGACATCGGGACCAAGGAGGGCTGGCCCGCCGAATATCTGCGCAAGAACCGCGAGACCACCGATGCCCAGCGCGCGGCGTTCAAGCGCGCGGTCGAGTTGCAGGTCAATATCGGCTTCGCGACCGACGCCGGCGTCTATCCGCACGGCCTCAACGCCCGCCAGTTCGCCTATATGGTGCGCTATGGCATGACGCCGATGCAGGCGATCCAGTCCGCCACCGGCCGCGCCGCCGAGGAAATGGGCCGCACCGACATCGGCGTCCTCGTGCCGGGGCGCTATGCCGACATGGTCGCGGTCAAGGCCAACCCGCTGACCGACATCCGCGCGCTTGAAAAGATCGATCATGTGATGAAGGGCGGAGTGCTGATCCGATGATCCGCGCGCTGGTCGTCGCCGCGCTGCTCACCACCTCGACGCCCGCGGCGGCGCAATATGGCGACGATGAATGGGTCTGCACGGCCAGCGCCAAGGGCAGCCGCGGCGCGCATGTCGATGTCACCGCGCAGGTCGACAGCGACGGCGAGATATGGTCTCGCTCGGTCAGCTGGACGCCGCCGATGCTCGACGCCAGCACGCCGCAATATCAGGATTTGGGCCAACCCGGCCTCGTCATCCAATATGACGATGCGGACGCCGAGGCGATCGGCGAATTGACGGGGGCCATCGGCGACGTGTCGAGCGTCGGCGGTCCCGGCGGCGCGCTCCGGCGGCTGACCATGTGGGTGCTGTTGGACGGCGGCGACAGCTGGAGCGTCGAGCCCGAACCGTTCGGCGTCGCCTACAAGATCGGCGGCAACCCCTTTCGCTACGCCTCGGCGCAGCTCGACGACACCGACTGGGATGGCGATCCCTATGAACGCCTGGAAACCGGGTCCGCTGTCACGTTATCGCTACGCGACACCATGGGGCGCCCCGTTGCCCAGGCACGCTACGATCTCGGCGCGAAAGCCGAACGCGACCGTCTGTTCCGCTCGGCATGGCGCAAGTCCGAGAATATGGCCAAAAGCCGCAAGCAGTGCGACAAAGCCGGCGAGGAAGAGACCGAAAGCGTCCCTTGAACGCCCTAGCTTTTGCCCATCCGCGACGCCGCATGAACCTCGGCCCGCTCGAGCAATAGCGCCAGATCCTCACGGCTGATGTCGAAGGTCTCGCCCAGATCGTCGAGCGCGGCGTCGATGTCCGCCATTTGCAGGCCCACCGGTGCGGGAACCAGCGTCTTTCCTTCCACCGGCCGCGCGCGATGCGGATAGCTGTGTCCCGAGAAGCGGTGGAAAAACATGCCGATCGCGACGAGGACGAGCGAATTGATCAGCACCGGCACGAGGAAATCGACGACATGGCTGGCAAAGGTCGACCAGCCGAGCACCGCGCTCAGCGCCACCGCGCCGCCCGGCGGGTGGAGGCAGCGCAGCAGCGACATCACCAGGATCGCGGTCGACACGGCGAGCGCGGCGGCGAGGGCCGGGGTCGACACCGCCTGCGCGACGACGATACCGACGATCGCGGAGATGGCATTGCCCCCGACGATCGACCATGGCTGCGCGAGCGGGCTCGATGGCACCGCGAACAACAGCACCGCCGACGCCCCGATCGGCGCGATGATCCACGGCATCGACGCCGGAAACATCGCGGCGCAGATCAGCCCGGCAAGGCCGATGCCCATCAACGCGCCGATGCTGCCGATCATCCGGTCGCGCAGGCTCGCGCCGGCGAGCAGCGGAATGAACAAACGACTCGGCTCGGGCTTCGACACGCAATTCTCCTTCGAGCGCGGGCCGATGACGCCAGGGCGCCGGCAAAGCCAGAGAGGATTGATTTGCCGTCGACAAGCCCGCTTTTCCGTCGCCCCGGAAAAGCGGCGGCGACGAAGGCCGCTTCGGCCTTGAACGCGCCCGCCGCATCGCTAAAGCCGTTGCATGCGTAACTTCATCCTGCCCAGCGCGATCGCGCTCGCCGCCGCTCTCTCCACCCCTGCCCTCGCCCGGCCGATGACCGAGGTCGACCTCGCGACGCTCAAGCGCGTCGCCGCGCCGACCGCCTCGCCCGACGGACGATGGGTGGTCTATCAGATGACCGAGACCGCGCCCGAGACGTATAAGCGCTCGACCGGGCTGTGGGTCGTCGACCGCAACGCCAAGGATGCCGCGCCGGTCCGGATCGCCGATACCGCGGGCAAGAATGAAACTGACCCGGCCTTCCACAAGGACGGCATGCTGTTCTTCCTCTCCAACGCTTCGGGAAAGAGCCAGATCTGGCGCATCGACCTCCAGTCGATGAACACGCCGGCCGTACAGGTGACCGATACCAAGGCTGACGTTTCGGGCTTCAAGATTTCGCCCGACGGCACCAAGCTGCTCGCCTGGGGCGATATCGCCAAGGAATGCACCACCTTCGGCTGCGATGCCAAGGACAAGGGTGCGCTGCCCGGCCCGGGCACCGGCCGCCTGTACAAGGACGGCACCGGTTTCGTCCGCCACTGGGACGAATGGGAGACGCCGGGCACCTACAGCCGCCCCTTCGTCTTCAACCTCGAAGGCGGCAAGGCGACCACCGAGCGCGCGGTCGACGCCGGCCTGACTGGCGACAGCCCGTCCAAACCCTTCGGTGGCGGCGAGGAACTCGCCTGGGGCACCGACAGCCGCACCGTCTATTTCACGCTGCGCAAGGCCGACCGGAATGAGCCGATGTCGACCAACCTCGATATCTACAGCTGGCTGGTCGACAGCCGGATGATGCCGCAGAATCTGACCGAGGCGAATGCGGCGACCGATACCCTGCCAACCCCCTCGCCCGACGGCAAATGGCTCGCTTACGCCGCGATGGCGCGCCCGACCTATGAGGCCGACCGCCAGGTGCTGATGCTCCGCGACCTGTCGACCGGCGAGACGCGCAAGCTGACCGATGCCTGGGATCGCTCGGTCGCCTCGATCGCCTGGGCGCCCGACGGCAAGTCGCTCTATGTCACCGCGCAGGATGTGCTCGACCATCCGGTGTTCAAGGTCGATGCCAAGAGCGGCAAGGTCGAAAAGCTCAAAGCCACCACCGACCAGTGGGAAGGCAATATCGGCGACGTCACCCCGCTACCCGGTGGCGCTCTGCTCTACAGCCGCAACAGCATCGCCGATCCGACCGACCTGTTCGTCCGCGACGCCAAGGGCAAGCTCACCCGCCTGACCGAGGTCAACAAGGCGCAAATGGCCGAGATCGACCCGGTCGACGTCAAGCGGTTGCAGTTCGCGGGCGCCAATGGCGACACCGTCTGGGGCCAGATCGTCAAGCCCGCTGGCGCGACCGGCAAGCTGCCAGTCGCCTTCCTGATCCACGGCGGCCCGCAGTCGAGCTTCGGCAATGGCTGGTCGACGCGCTGGAACCCGCGGCTCTTCTCGGCACCGGGCTATGCCGCCGTGACGATCGATTTCCACGGCTCGACCGGCTACGGTCAGGCCTTCACCGACAGCATCAACAAGGATTGGGGCGGCAAGCCGCTCGAAGACCTGAAACTCGGCCTCGCCGCCGCAGGCAGGCAGGATGCCGCACTCGACGTGACCAACGCCTGCGCGCTCGGCGGCTCCTATGGCGGTTACATGACCAACTGGATCGCGGGCCAATGGCCCGACGGCTTCAAATGCCTCGTCCAGCATGATGGCGTCTTCGACGCCCGCGCCATGGCCTATGAAACCGAGGAACTATGGTTCGACGAGTGGGAGCATGGCGGCACCTATTACGACGTTCCGCAAGAATATGAAAAATGGAACCCGGTCAATCACGTGGCCAAGTGGAAGACCCCGATGCTGGTGATCACCAGCGAAAAGGATTTCCGCATTCCCTATACGCAGGGCATCGCCAGCTTCACCGCCCTCCAGCGCCGCGGCATCCCGTCGCAACTGCTGGTCTTCCCCGACGAGAATCATTGGGTGCTGAAGGGTCAGAACAGCGTGCAATGGTATGGCACGGTGTTCGACTGGCTCGGCAGCTATCTGAAGAAATAGGCATTCTACGTCGCCCCCGCGAAGGCGGGGGCCGCTGGAGTTCTACGCAGCGAGGGGGGATAAGGCCGACAACGGCCCCCGCCTTCGCGGGGGCGACGATCTTCGCGTCCGCCATGACGAGAATGGGATGGTTCCCCCTTGCCGCGCCGCACCATGGCTGGCAAAGCGCGGCGCATTATGCCGATGGAAAAAACATTCGATCCCGCCGCAATTGAGGCGAAATGGGCCCATGAGTGGGAAAGCCGCGGGCTGTTTCGCCCCGCGCGCCCCGACGCGACACCCTATACGATCGTCAATCCGCCGCCGAACGTCACCGGCGCGCTGCACATCGGCCATGCGCTCGACAACACGCTGCAGGACGTCCTCGTCCGCTACGAGCGGCTGCGCGGAAAAGACGCGTTATGGGTCGTCGGCATGGATCATGCCGGCATCGCGACCCAGATGGTCGTCGAACGACAGCTGGAGGCACGGCAGGACAAGCGCACCAATTACAGCCGCGAAGATTTCATCGACAAGGTGTGGCAGTGGAAGGCCGAAAGCGGCGGCCAGATCACCGGCCAGCTTCGCCGCCTCGGCTGCTCGATGGACTGGAGCCGCGAGCAGTTCACCATGGACCCGCATTTCACCGCCGCGGTGGTCAAGGTGTTCGTCGACCTCCACAAAAAGGGCCTGATCTACCGCGACAAGCGCCTCGTGAACTGGGATCCGAAGCTCAAGACCGCGATCTCGGATCTCGAGGTCGAGACGCATGAGATTCAGGGCGGCTTCTGGCATTTCAAATATCCGCTCGCCGACGGCGTGACGCTCGATAACGGGCGCGACTATATCGAGGTCGCGACGACGCGCCCCGAAACGATGCTCGCCGACATGGCGGTCGCGGTGCATCCCGACGATGCGCGCTACCAGAGCGTGATCGGCAAGGACATTCTCCAGCCGATCACCGGGCGCCGCTTCAAGATCATCGCCGACGAACATGCCGACCCCGAACTGGGTTCGGGCGCGGTGAAGATCACCCCGGGCCATGATTTCAACGACTTCGACGTCGGCAAGCGCGCGGGGTTCAAGCCCGGCGAGATGCTCAACATGCTCGACGGCGACGCGAACGTCATCCAGACCGCCGACGGGCTGATCCCCGACGAATATCTCGGCCTCCACCGCTTCAAGCGCGACGGCATCGACGGCGCGCGCGAACTCGTCGTGACGCGAATGAAGGAAGCCGGTTTCCTCATCGCGCATGTCGACAAGGACGGCAGCGAGCATGACGCCGAACCGCGCACGATCCAGACGCCGTTCGGCGACCGCGGCGGCGTGGTGATTGAGCCCTGGCTGACCGACCAATGGTATGTCGATGCCGAAACGCTCGCGCAGCCGCCGATGGCGGCGGTGCGCGACGGGCGCATCAACATCGTCCCCAAGACGTGGGAAAAGACCTTCTTCAACTGGATGGAGAATATCCAGCCTTGGTGCGTCTCGCGCCAGCTCTGGTGGGGTCACCGGATTCCGGCCTGGTACGCTGACGATGGTCGCATCTTCGTCGCCGAGACCGAAGAGGAAGCGCAGGCCCAAGTCGGCGCAGGTGTCGCGCTCACCCGCGACGAAGACGTCCTCGACACCTGGTTCTCCTCCGCCCTCTGGCCGTTCGCGACCCTCGGCTGGCCCGAAGACACCGACCTCGTCCGCCGCCACTACCCCAATGACGTCCTCATCTCCGGCTTCGACATCCTGTTCTTCTGGGATGCGCGCATGGCGATGCAGGGCATGGAGTTCATGGGCGATGTCCCGTGGAAGACGCTCTACCTCCACGGCCTCGTCCGCGCCCCCGACGGCGCGAAGATGTCGAAGTCGAAGGGCAATGTCGTCGATCCGCTCGGGCTGATCGACCAATATGGCGCCGACGCGCTGCGCTTTTTCATGGCGGCGATGGAAAGTCAGGGCCGCGACATCAAGATGGATGACGCGCGGCTTGCGGGCTATCGCAACTTCGCGACCAAGCTTTGGAACGCCGCGCGCTTCTGCGAAGCCAATGGCATTTCGGCCTCGACCAGCCTCACCGCCCCCGCCGCGACGCTGCCGGTCAACCGCTGGATCATCGGCGAGGTCGCTGACACCGTCGCCGCGATGGACCGGGCGCTCGCCGCCTTCCGTTTCGACGAAGCGTCGAATGCGATCTACAGCTTTGCCTGGGATCGCTTCTGCGACTGGTATCTCGAACTGATCAAGGGCGCGATCGACGACGAGACCAAGGCCGTCGCCGGCTGGGTGCTCGACCAGATCCTCGTCATGCTACATCCCTTCATGCCCTTCATCACCGAAGAGCTGTGGACCGGGCTGGGCGACCGCGCCGATTATCCGCTGATCACCGCCAAATGGCCCGAACCGGACGCCGTGCGCGACACCGAAGCCAGCGCCGATATCGATTGGCTGATCAAGCTCGTCGGCGAACTGCGCACCGCCAAGGCCGAACTCGGCCTCCCGCCGGGCGCCCGCCTCACCGCGCACTTCCCGCCGTCGCTCAGGACCCGCACCGACAAGCTCGCGGCGCAGCTCGACCGCCTCGCGCGGCTCGAAGCCGTCAGCTTCGACCCCGCGCCCGCCGGTGCGTCGGCGCAGCTCGTCGTCGAAGGCGAGACCATCACCGTCCCACTTGAAGGCGTGATCGACATCGCCGCCGAACGCGACCGCCTGACCAAGGCGCTCGCCGCCGCGGCGAAGGAACGCGACGGCCTCGCTGGCCGCCTGAACAATCCGTCATTCGTCGAGCGAGCCAAGCCCGAAGCGGTCGAAAAAGCGCGCGCCGACCATGCCGCGAAGGACGCCGAGGCCGATCGCCTGACCGCCGCGCTGGCACGCCTGGGGTGAGCGACGGCGAGGCACCCGTCACGCCGACGCCGGTTGCGGCCGCCGCCGACCCGGCGGCCAATCCCGTTCCGCCGCGCCAGACCGCACGCGGCGGCGGGCGGATGGACCTGACGACGGGGCCGATCGCCAAAACGCTGATTCTCTTCGCGCTGCCGACGCTGGCGTCGAATATTCTCCAAACGCTGTCGGGTTCGGTCAACGCCATCTGGGTCGGCCAGTTCCTCGGCGAAAGCGCACTCGCCGCGACCGCCAACGCCAACATCATCATGTTCCTGATGTTCGGCGCCTTCTTCGGCTTCGGCATGGCGGCGACCGTGCTCATCGGCCAGTCGATGGGCCGCGGCGACGTCGACGCCGCGCGCCGGGCGACCGGCGGCGTCATCGGCCTCGCGCTGATCTTCTCGGTGGTCATCGCGATCGTCGGCTGGTTCGCGTCCGATCAGATACTACACTGGCTGAAAACCCCGCCCGAGGCCTTTGCGCTCGCGCACGACTATCTGCGCGTGACCTTCCTCGCCGTGCCCGCCTCGATGCTGTCGGTGACGCTGATGATGGCCTCGCGCGGCGCCGGCGATGCGGTGACGCCGCTGCGCTTCATGATCCTCGCCGTGGTGCTCGACATCGCCTTCAACCCGATCCTCATCCTCGGCCTCGGCCCTTTCCCGCGTCTCGGCATCGCGGGCAGCGCGCTGGCGACCGCCGTTGCCGGCACGATCGCGCTGATCGGCATGATCGGCTGGTTCTATGCGAAGAACCATGTCCTGCGCCTGCGCGGGCACGAACTGTCCTACCTGGTCCCCAAATGGAGCGAGCTGCGCTTCATCATCGGGCGCGGCTTGCCGATGGGCGCCCAGATGCTCGTCATTTCGGGTGCCGGCCTCGTCATGGTCGGCCTCGTCAACCGCGAGGGCCTCGTCACCGCCGCCGCCTATGGCGCGACGCTGCAGCTGTGGAACTATATCCAGATGCCCGCGCTCGCGGTCGGCGCCGCGGTCAGCTCGATGGCGGCGCAGAATATCGGCGCCGGGCGCTGGGACCGCGTGTCGTCGGTCACCAACAGCGGGATCGCGATCAATCTCGCGATGACCGGGGTGCTGATTGTCCTGCTGCTGCTCTTCGACCGCGCCGCGCTCGCGCTGTTCCTCGGCAGCGGCAGCGACGCGATCGATGTCGCGCGCAACATCCAATATATCGCCACCTGGACCTTCCTGCCCTTCGGCACGACGATCGTCCTCATCAGCACGCTGCGCGCCAACGGTTCGGTCGTGCCGCCGCTGATCATCCTGTTCCTGTCGATGTTCCCGATCCGCCTCGGCATCTATTATTTCGGCTACCCGCTGATCGGCAGCGACATATTGTGGTGGAGCTTCCCGCTGTCCTCGATTGCCTCGCTCGCGATGGCATGGACGGTGTACCGGCGCGGCGGCTGGCGCGGCGCGATGAGAGCGCCAGCGGCGGCCGGTTGAGCCAGGCCGCGCTTTCGACCAACCTCCCCCCGCCTTCGACTGGCGGTCAGGTGACGACTCGCGCTATTGGGTGGGCTGCGATAGGAGGGCGCCAATGAGCATGTCCGACCGCAAACTGGCCCAGAGCGATCGCCGCGCCAGATTCCTCGCCGCCGCGCCCGACTGGCGCGCTTCCGACGCCCGCGTCAATCCGCGCGTCGCGATCGGCTCGATCCTCGCGATGTGGATGCTCTATTTCCTCATCACCACCGGGCTCGCGCTGCTCACCGGCGCCCCTGACCAATGGGAGTTCGTCGGCCGGCGCGCGATCGTCGTCGTCGCGGGCATTCTGTGCACGTTCGTGCTCTATCAACTGCTCCAGCGCGTGCAGCCAAAGAGTTTCGGTGCCAGGCTGGCCGCCGCTCTGGGGACGGCGATTCCGCTGGTGGTTCTCTATGCGACGATCAACCTGCTGGTCTTTTACTATTGGTTTCCCGGCCCCGACACCAAGACGATCATCGCCGAGGTGCAGGAAAAATATCCGGTCGCATGGGAAACGGTGCTGATCCTCGACAGCTCGATCCGCTGGTATTTCTTCTTCGCGGTGTGGGCGGCGCTCTATGTCGCCTTCGGCTATGCGAACGAGATGCACGCGGTCGAACGCCGCGCCGACAGCTATCGGATCGAGGCCCAGACCGCGCAGCTTCGCGCGCTCCATTATCAGGTCAATCCGCACTTCCTGTTCAACACGCTCAACTCGCTGTCGACCCTCGTCCTGCGCGGCTCGAAGGCGGAGGCCGAGACGATGATCATGAACCTCGCCTCCTTCCTGCGCTCGAGCCTCGCGATCGACCCCGAGCAACTCGTCAGCCTCGACGAGGAAATCGCGCTCCAGCGCCTCTATCTCGACATCGAACAGACTCGCTTTCCCGACCGGCTGCACGTCGAAGTGACGATGCCGAAGGAACTGGAGCATGCGTGCGTTCCGGTGCTGATCCTGCAACCGATCATCGAGAATGCGATCAAATATGGCGTCGCGCCCAGCAAGGGCACGATCGCGATCCGCCTGACCGCCAGCGCCGAATACGGCCTGCTGGTGCTGCGTATCGAAAACGATGTCGATTCAGCGGCGCCGGTTCCCGAACCCGGCACCGGCCTGGGTCTCGGCAATGTGCGCGAGCGATTGATGACGCGCTATGGCCCGACCGCGGGCTGCGAATGGGGCAAGTCGGACGATGGCGGCTTCGTCGTCTCGCTGTGGCTGCCGTTCGCCAGGCAGGGGTGCTGAAGAAATGATCCAGACGTTGAGAACCCTGATCGTCGATGACGAACCGCTCGCGATCGAACGGCTCCAGATCCTTGCCGGGCAACAGGAAGGCGTGTCGCTGGTCGGCACCGCGACCGACGGCGCCTCGGCGCTGCGGCTGGTCGATGCGCTCGCGCCCGACCTCGTACTCTGCGACATCGCGATGCCGGGGCTGAACGGTCTGGACGTCGCCGCCGCGATCGACCAGCTCGACAATCCGCCGGCGGTGATCTTCGTGACCGCCTTCGACCAATATGCCGTCGCCGCCTTCGACGTCGCGGCGGTCGACTATCTGCTCAAGCCGGTATCCCCCGACCGGCTCGGCCGCGCGTTGGGCCGCGTACGCGAATGGCGCACCACCGACCGCACCCGCTCACCCAAGAGCAAGTGGATCGGCGAATTCTGGGTCCAGAACCGCGGCGAGATGCTGCGTATCGACGCCGGCCAGGTCGATTTGATCGAGGCCGAACGCGACTATATGCGGCTTCACGTCGGCGCGCGCAGCTGGCTGATCCACCAGACGATCAAGTCGCTCGAAGCGCGCATGGACCCCGACCAGTTCATGCGGATCCACCGGTCTAAGATGATCCGCCGCGAGGGTATCATCGGGCTCAAACATCATGGCGACGGCGCCTGGAGCGTCGATCTGGGCGAAGGCGGCGTCCACCGTATCGGACGCACTTACCTCCACGACGTCAAGGCGATCATGCAGAACTGACGCAAAAAGGCGGCCATGCCGGAGCATGACCGCCTTCTTTCTGGCCGATGGCCGGGGGACATCGTCAGGGCGCGGCGACGATCACCGGGCCGCGCGAGGCGAGCGCCGTGCCGTCGCCGTTGAACAGCGTGGCAAGCTTCGCGTTAGCGTCGTTCATCGCGACATCTTCGCAATAGCGCGCATTTTGCAGGGCACCCAGCCCCTGCGCGAGGCGGGTGCCGCAGACGTCGCGCGCCGCCATCTTGACGCGCGTGTTCAGTCGCTCGCGACCCGACACGCTCGAAATATTGAGATCGTCGTAGCGAACGATCACGGTCTTTTTCTCCTGCGCGGCGGCAGGAAAGGAAAGGCTGGTGAGCGCGATGGGTGCCGCCAGCAGGATCAGGGTAAGTTTCGCCATGGGGGAGTCCTCTCTTGGGGGATGCGGGATACGAGGACCTGGACCGGGGAAGGCCACCGCCCCCGTATCCCGCATTTGAAGAGATATGGGCTTTTCCCGCGCCGCGCAGTCGGGGTTCGACCGGCTGGAACGAGCGCTCGATTGGCAGACGAAGCGCGTTCGGTCGTCGACGAATGGCCAAAGGCGCACACGATCGACGATGCAACCCGAACGATCCCGCCGCGTTTGTCGGCCATGACCGAAAAAGGGGTACCGCTGAAAATCCTGGCGTGGCTGGGGATCGCCGGCTTCGGCGCCATCGGTGGCCTGTTGCTTGGGCAGGTGGCGACCGGCGGAATGAAGGGCGGCAACGATGACGGCGCCTCTTATGCCGAGCTCACCGGCAACCCCGACGCCTTGCGGGTCGAAACCCGGCCGGTCGTGCCTTGCGATGGCTGCGGCGAGGGATATGGATCGGGCATGCGCGCGAAATTCGCCCGCGAAGACCGAATGGACGGCGAATTTCGCGAACTCGGCGCCGTCGCGATCGATTATGCCGACGAACCGGCCGACGATTATCGCTACGGCGGCAGCTTCGACGATCCCGGCATCGCTGACACGGTTATCGCGATGCAGTCGCCCGTCCCCACCGCACAGGCACAGCCGCCCTCACCCCCGGCGTCACAACCGGAAAGCGGCGCGCCGCCCATCGTGGTGGCAACGACGCCTTCGGCCGAGATGCCGCCGGTCGGAACCGCGCCCCCGCAATAAGGTGGGCCATTGTGACTGGTCCGCGGTCAGGGCTGCGGCGGCACCGCGGGCGGCGCACAACGCGTCGTGTCGCCGGCCTTGCATGCTGCGACGTCGGCCTCCCACTTGATCCGCTCTTCGGCCGACATCGCGGCAACCCGCGCCTTTTCCGCTTCATAGTCGGCGGTTTCCTGCGCGAAGGTCGCCTGCGAATTGGCTTCCTGCTGCGCGATGGTGGCGAGTTGCTGTTCATAAGCGGCCCGCTCGGCCTCGGCGCGGGCGCGTTGTTCGGCGTTGAGCCGCGCGGTGCTGGCCCGTTCCTCGGTCGTGGTGCCGTCGGGCAGCGGCTCGAACGCCGCGGCCTGCGCCCCGGCGATCAGCGCCAATGCGCCAACCGCCGTCAAAATCTTCCTGGTCATCGAAGCTCTCCTTGCGAGACTTGTCCGTCGATTCAAACGCGCATGCACGCTGGCCGTTCCGCCCGGATTTGACCGATCGCGCCCGCCACGTCATGCTGGGTGCCCCTTCCCCCTGTCAAGCGACACCAGCCTTTGCCAGCCGCACTGCCGCGCCGCATCAACCGCCCGGTCTTCTTCGTACCGCTCGCTATCCTCGCAGCGGCGGTGGGGTTCAGCTTGTGGCAGCGCGCGGCCTTTTTCGAGGCCGAGGTCGCGATCAACGACTGGGTCCTCCTCTGGCTCGGCCCGGTCTTTGCTGTCGCGGGGGTCGCTTTCCTGGTCCTGCTCGCCGCCGTCGCGCTGTCGCCGCTCGGCAGGACGATCATCGGCGGCCCCGACGCCAGACCTTTGCTCGGCCGCTGGCGCTGGTTCGCGGTCATGCTGTGCACCACCATCGCCACCGGCATCCTGTTCTGGGGCGCCGCCGAGCCCTTGTTCCATCTCAACACCCCGCCCGCGATGCTCGGGCTGCAACCCGGCAGCGACGGCGCCGCGGCCTTCGCGATGTCGACGATGTTCCTCCACTGGACGCTGACGCCCTATGGCATCTACACCGTCGCCGCGCTCGCCTTCGCGCTCGTCTATTACAACCGCGGCGAACCGTTCAGCCTGTCGTCGCTGTTCGTACCGCTGATCGGCCAGCGCGCCCACGGACCGGTCGGATCGGCGATCGACATCATCTGCCTCTATGCGCTGGTCGCGGGCATGGCCGCGTCGATGGGCGCCGGCATCCTGGCGCTCGCGGGCGGAATCGAAGGGCTCGGCGGCTTTGCTGGCGGCGCGGGTCTGCGCTGGGGCATCATGATCGCGATCGTCGCCAGCTTCCTGATCTCGGCCGCGACGGGGTTGCAGAAGGGCATCGCCGGGCTGTCGGTGCTCAACACCTGGATCTTCTTCGCGATCATCGCTTTCGTGCTTCTGGCCGGACCGACCGCCGAGATGCTCGGCCTGTCGCTGCGCGGCGGCGCCGACTATGTCGGCACCTTCGTGCCGCGCAACCTCGGGCTCGACGTCGATCGCGACTGGCACCGGCAATGGACGATCTTCAACTGGGCGAACTGGTTCGCCTGGGCGCCGGTGACCGCGCTGTTCCTCGGCCGCCTCGCGGTCGGCTACAGCGTCCGCGCCTTCATCCTGTTCAACCTGATCCTGCCCGCGCTGTTCGGCGCGGTGTGGATGACCGCGATCGCCGGCGCGACGATCGTCCTCGACCAGCAAAGCGGCGCCAGCCTCTATGCGATCCTGTCGACGCAGGGCCCCGACCCGGTGCTGTTCCGCCTGTTCGACGCGCTCGGCGGCGGATCGGTCGTGACCGCGATCGTATTGTTCGCGATCTTCCTGTCTTACGTCGCGGGCGCCGACGCCAATGTGTCGGCGATGAGCGCGCTGTCGACGCACGGCATCACCCCCGAGCGCCCCGAAGCACCGCTGTGGATCCAGGTCGTCTGGGGCGTCACCGTCGGGCTGGTCGCGATGGTGCTCGTCGCGGCGGCGGGGCTCGACGGCATCCGCATGATGTCGGTGCTCGGAGGTTTTCCCGCGCTGTTCGTCATCGTCGGCGCGGCGCTGTCGCTGGGCGTGATGGCGCTGCGGGGACGACCGACCGCCGCCCCCGCCTTGCCCGAATAGGCCTTTACCAGATCTTGGTGCGATCCGCGGGCTTCAGATAATATTTGGCCCCGGCATCGACGCCGAACGCCGTATACCAGGCATCGACGTTGCGTACCGGCCCGATGATCCTCCAGCGCGCCGGGCTGTGCGGATCGCTCGCCACCTGCTGCTTGATCGAATCCTCGCGCGCCTTGTCGCGCCAGGCCTGGGCGAAGGCGAGGAAGAAGCGCTGGTCGCCGGTCAGCCCGTCGATCACCGGCGCCTCCTTGCCGCCCAGCGAGCGGTGATAGGCGTCGTACGCGACCTCCAGCCCCGCGAGGTCGGCGATATTCTCGCCCATCGTCAGGTCGGGGTTGATGAACGCCCCGGGCGCCGCCTCATAGGTCGCATATTGCGCCCCGAACGCCTTGGCAGCGGCGTCGAAGCGCGCTGCATCCTCGGGCGTCCACCAGTCGCGCACCGCGCCATTGGCGTCGATCTTGCGCCCCTGGTCGTCGAAACCATGGACGATCTCATGCCCGATCACCGCGCCGATCGCGCCGTAATTGACCGCATCGTCGACGCTCTCGCTGAAATAGGGAGCCTGCAAGATGCCGGCCGGGAACACGATCTTGTTCTCCAGCCCGCCATTATACGCGTTCACCTCCTGCGGGTTCATCGACCATTTCTTCCGGTCGACCGGCTTGTTCAGGTCCGACAGGCCATAGGCATATTCGAACTGACCGCTGCGCTTCACATTGCCGTACAGATCCGCCGGATCGATCTTCAGCCCTGAATAATCGCGCCATTTGTCGGGATAGCCTACCATCACGTCCATCCGCTCGAGCTTCGTCAGCGCCGCCTGCTTGGTCGCGGGTGCCATCCAGCTGTTGGCGCGAATCCGGTCGCCCATCGCCAGCTTCAGGTTGGCGACGAGCGTCTCCATCTTCGCCTTGGCGCTCGCGGGGAAATATTCGTGCGAATAGGTTTCGCCGACCAGCTCGCCAAGGCTGCCGTCGACAAGGGTCAGCCCGCGCTTCCAGCGCGGACGCAGTTCGCTGACCCCGCTCAGCACCTTGGTGTAATCGAAGCGGCTGTCGACGAACGCCTTCGACAAATAGGGCGCCGCCTGATTGGCGACATGGAATTGCTGCCACAGCTTCAGCGTATCGAGCGGTGTCTTGGCATACAGCGCGGCGATGTCGCGGATCGCGGTCGTCTCGTTGACGATGATCCGCTTTTGCGGCGCGATCCCCGCCCCCGCGAACCACGCGTCCCAGTCGAGCCCCGGCGCATAGGCGGCGAGTTCGGCGGACGACATCGGGTTGTTGATCTTGCCGATGTCGCGGCGGTCGGCGACCTTCCAGCTGACCTTGGCGATCTCAGTCTCATAGGCCAGGATCGCGTCGGCGGCGGCTTCGGGGTTCTTGGTCCCCGTCATGCCCAGCGTGCGGACGATATAGGCGCGATACGCGTCGCGCTGCGGCTTGAACTGGTCGTCGAGATAATATTCGCGCTCGGGCAGGCCGAGCCCGCCCTGCCCGAGCCACAGCACGTTGACCGTCGGATCGTCGGTGTCGGCATAGGGTCCGCCGCCGACGATCGTCATGCCGAACGCGCCCTGCGACGCGCCCATGAAGCGCGCCATTTCGGCCTTGTCCTTGATCGCCGCGACATGCGCGAGATCGGCCATCAGCGGCTTGGCGCCGAGCGCCTCGACCCGCGCCTCGTCGGTGAAGCTCTGGTACAATCCCCCGACCTGACTCGTCCCCGGCGCGCCAGTCACCACCTGGCGCAGCTGGCGCTGGGTCAGATTATACACATCGTAATCGACCCCCGCCGACGCCTGGTCGGCCGGGATCTCGGTCTTGGCGAACCAGCCGCCATTGGCGAAACGGTCGAAATCGTCGCCCGGCTTCACCGACGTGTCGCGCGCGCCGAGGTCGACGCCCCAAGCGCCGAAGGTTAGAGCCTTGAGCGACGTGTCGTCGGTTGCGGGCGCATCGTCACCCGCCTTCGCCATGATCGAAGCGGTCGGCGCCTCGTCCTTCGCCAACACCGGCACGGCGACAAGCGCCGCCGCAATCGCGAGGCCAGCGGCCCCGACAAAATATGTTTTCATTCCCCAGCTCCTTTCGTGCGCGGCGCCGTTTCGGCGGAACCGCGGACATACGACAGTTTTCCACCCGGCATTGGAACGGGTCAAGCAAGCCCGCCGCCCTTGGTCGAGGCAAAAGAGACGTTGGTAGATTATTCGCGCCGATTGCGACGAACCGAGCCGATTTCGGCTGGACGTCGGCCCGCCGTCCGATAAGGCTACCCCATGGCTGCCGGGTGGGCGTAGCGCCATGGGCTTGGGGGAATTACCATAGGTTTCAAACTGGTCGCGGCATCGGCGGTCCTGATTCTCTACGCCCCCCATGCATTTGCACAAGATATTCCCGAGGGCGCCGACGCGCCGCAATCGGTGACGATGACGGCCGAACAATTGTTCGCCTTTGCCGATGCGGCGCGCGCGCGGCGCGATTTCGCGGCGGCGGAAACCGCCTATCGCGCGCTCGCGTCCAACCCCGATATCGAGATCAGGACAGAGGCGCGATTCCGCCTCGCGATGATGTTCGCCGACGACATGGCCAAGCCGCGCGACGCCGCTGTGCTGTTCCGCCAGATCCTCGACGAGAAACCCGACGCCGCGCGCGTGCGTATCGAACTCGCACGGATGCAGGCGCTGCTCGGTGACCTGCGCGCCGCCGAACGCGAGTTGCGGTCGGCGCAAGCCGCCGGCCTGCCGCCCGAGGTCGAGCAGATGGTGCGCTTCTACGCCGCCGCGCTCAACGCCCGCAAACCCTTCGGCGGCTCCTTCGCGGTGGCGCTCGCCCCCGACAACAACATCAACCGCGCGACGCGGTCGGACACGCTCGGCACGATCATCGGCGACTTCACGCTCGACGAGGATGCGAAGGCGCGATCGGGCCTCGGTCTCGCGCTTCGCGGCCAGGCCTATTTCCGCACCGGCATCGACAAACGCGCGCAATTGCTCGTCCGCGCCTCGACCTATGCCAGCCTCTATCGCCGCTCGCAGTTCGACGACATCGCCTTCTCGCTGCAGGCCGGTCCCGAATATAGTTCGGGCAAGGACCGGATCAGCGTCTCGGGCGAAGCGTCGTGGCGCTGGTACGGGCTCGATCCGTACAGCTTCTCGGCGGGGGTCGGGGCGACCTGGCTGCATCCGATGGGCAAAAAGGCGCAGCTGCGCCTCGACGCCCGCATCTCCGACATCGACAACCGCCGCAACGATCTGCAGGACGCGACGAGCACGACGCTGGCCGCCTCCTACGACCGCGCCTTCTCGTCCAAATTCGGCGGCGGCGTGCAACTCACCGGCAATCGCGAAAAGGCGCGCGACCCGGGTTACGCCAATACATCGGGCGGATTGACCGTCTACGCATTTCGCGAACTGGCGAAGACGACGTTGACCGCGACGCTCGGCTACAGCCATCTCGAATCCGACCAGCGGTTGTTCCTTTATCCCAAGCGCCGCATCGACGACCGGTTCAACGCCTCGCTCGGCGCGACCTTCCGCTTCCTGCGTCTCGGCACCTTCGCCCCGACCGCGCGGATCGGTTGGGAACGTAACAAATCGACCGTAGAGATTTGGGATTACAAACGCATCAGCGCGGAATTCGGATTTACATCAGCATTTTAGACGTCAGAGTAATCGTCTTGGGGCATCAAGGGGGATTTATGAAAAACCGGTTCGCAGTCGCATCGTCGTCGGTGGTGATGGCTTTCGCGCTCGCCGCCTGCGGCGGCGGTGGCGGCGGCCCGGGCACCATCCCGCCGCCGCCCACACCTACACCGACACCTACGCCTACGCCAACCCCGCCACCGACGGGGGCCAACGATGATCTGATTGCGCCGCTGGCCAGCGAGACCTTCCGCAATATCGCGTCGGTCGGAACGCTCAGCGTGCCGACGAACGGCGCCAATGTGTCGACCTCGGCAGGTCCCGTTACTGTGACCTTCTCCTATAATGCGGCGACCAACGCTTATACCGTGTCTGACGGCACGAGAACGCAGACCTTCGGGTCCGCGACGATCGATCCCAGCCAATCGGGGCCCAATCTCACAACCTACAAGGTTGTGTCGGGCAATACGACTGACTTTCTGAGCCTGACCACCGCGGGCACGGGAGCCGGGCAGACGCGCTATGTCGCGGCGGGATTCTGGCAACGCCAGGTCAACGGCTCGAGCGCCGTCGACGGGCGCTTCACCGCGTTCACCTATGGCGCGCAGACGCCCGATGCGGCACTGCCGCGGACCGGCGTAGCGAGCTTCGACGTCCAGTTGCTGGGCGCCCGGACGTTCAGCTCGAGCCTGTTCTCGCTCTCGGGCAACGGGCGCCTTGATGCCGATCTGCAAAGCGGCGCCATCAGCGCCACGGGCCGTTTCGACGAGGTCAATGCATCGACCGGACAGCAGACCGCCAACCAGCAGCAATGGCACGCAACCGCGCTGGTCGCGTCGGGCAGCAACAGCTTCAGCGGCAAGATGTTCTTCGACAATATCGGCAACATGGACCTGCGCGGCGCCTTTTACGGGCCGGGCGCTGAGGAAATCGGGGGCAGCTTCTATGCCAACCCCAATTCGGATGTGGCGGTTTCGGGGGCGCTGTTCGGCAAGCGCGGCGCCTATCCGCTCAACCAGGCCGATAATCTCGCCATCCCGCAGAACGACATCTTCTTCCGGCCGCTGTCGGCATCCTTCCGCGGCACGCACGGCGGGAACGTACTGACTTCGGTGGCGCCCGGCTCGCCGCTGGTCAGCATCTTGAAGACCCGCGACGGGGCGCGAATGATCTTTTATTCGGCCGACGGCCGGATCAACCTCCCCGGCACCGACAATCCCATCGCGGGCTTCTTCGAGGAAGCGACCACCAACTCCACGAAGCTCCGTGCCGGCGTCCGCGGCTTTGCTTTTGCATCGGATGTCTTTCTCGATGCCTTTATTTACGGGTTCGACACGCCCGACAGCGCAGTGCCGCGGACCGGCTCGGCCAACTTCGACGTCGCCTTGCGCGGCGCGGTCGGCGCGACGGGTTCACCCGTCGCCCAGCTGACCGGCCAGGGCGCGCTGACCGCCAATTTCGGCGCCGGGACGGTGTCGACGCTGGGCAATTATTCGGTTGCCACCACGGCGCCCGCACCGGGCGCCATCGGCACCGGCCCGACAACGCAGGTCGACAGCGGGTCTTGGACCGGCAACGCCGCCATCGCCAGCACGAGCAACGCCTTTTCGGGCAATTTCGCGATGGACGGCACCAAGGACTATTCGGGAACGCTCACGGGCCGCTTCTTCGGTGGGGCCGCCGAAGAGGTCGGCGCGACGATCCGCGCGACGGCGGGCGATGGGTCGATCGCCGTCGCGGCGTTGTTCGGCGGACGCGGCAATGGTGCGGGCGCATCGCAGACAGGCCTGCTCGACCTCACGACGACCACCGTGCTGCAGGGCATGGATGCACAGCATTTCGGCATGTATCCGAGCGACCGGAGCAGCGTCGACAGCCAGATCGACATTACCTATGATCCGGCTGCCGGATCCTATGTCTTTCGCACCCGCGCGACCAGCAGCATCCAGGGCATACCGACCGCGTTGACGGTCCAGCGTGCCGACCGTGTCGAAGCGTCCAGCGACGCGCGCTTCGACGTCTATCAGGGCGCCAATTACGCGGGCAGGATATTCAAACCTGGGCCGGGCAACCCGCAGATCGCGCTGACCTATGCCAGTTTTGCGCAACTGACCGAGACCGGACAAAACACCTCGGGAGATACCATCGATACCGAGCATTTCATCTTGTTCGGCGGCCGCACGCCGAGCTTCCAAGTTCCTACCACCGGATCGGCCAGCTATTCGGGCGTCGTCTATGGCGCGGGTCGTCACGGGCGCATGATTCCGGAGGCGACCTTGACGGGCACCAGCCGGCTCAACGTCGATTTTGCGACCGGTGCCGGCAGTCTGGTCATGGCGTTGATCGCCAATAACCGCGCAGGGACCATGGCTACCAATTTGGGGAACTTCACCTTTTCGGGAAACATGTTCTTCGGCTGCCCCGCCTGCGACCGGAGCCAGTTCTCGATGCCGCTGGCGCCCGGCGGCGCTACCGGCAACGTCTCGGGCTATTTCTTCGGCCCTAACGCGGCGGAATATGGCGCTGGCTTCACGATCGATGTCTTCCCGACGACCGGCCAACAGGGCGATGGCTCCAACTTTGCGGGGGTGACGTTGGGCAAGCGGGACTGAATTCGGTCTGCGCAAACACCGCCACGCTTTGGACAAGGGCGCCGAGCTTCAGTCGGCGCCCTTGTTCTGTCGCGCCATCGTTCCTAGTTTCAGACCGACTAACTCTCGCCTTGCGCGCAAAGAACAAATCTGGAACACACCCCTCCCATGAGTCTCACCCACATCTCCGTGCGCGGTGCGCGCGAGCATAATCTGAAGGGCGTGAACGTCGACCTGCCGCGCGATGCGCTGGTCGTCATCACCGGCCTGTCGGGCAGCGGCAAATCGTCACTGGCGTTCGACACCATCTATGCCGAGGGGCAGCGGCGCTATGTAGAGTCGCTCTCCGCCTACGCCCGCCAGTTCCTCGAAATGATGCAGAAGCCCGACGTCGAGCATATCGACGGGCTCTCGCCGGCGATCAGCATCGAGCAGAAGACGACCTCGCGGAACCCGCGCTCGACCGTCGCGACGGTGACCGAGATCTACGACTATATGCGCCTGCTCTGGGCGCGCGTCGGCATTCCCTATTCTCCCGCCACCGGCGAGCCGATCAGCGCGCAGACGGTCAGCCAGATGGTCGACCGCGTGATGGAATTGCCCGAGGGCACGCGCGCCTATCTGCTCGCCCCGGTCGTGCGCGGCCGCAAGGGCGAGTATAAGAAGGAACTCGCGCAGTGGCAGAAGGACGGCTTCACACGCGTCCGCATCGACGGCGAATTTTACGAGATCGGCGAGGCGCCGTCGCTCGACAAGAAATACAAGCATGACATAGAGGTCGTCGTCGACCGCATCGCGGTCCGCGAAGGCCTCGGCACACGGCTCGCCGACAGCTTCGAGACCGCGCTGAAGCTTGCCGAAGGGCTCGCCTATGTCGACCTCGCCGACGGTCCCGTCCCGGGCCGCGAGGAGGAAGACACCGGCGGAGCGATGAAGGGCGCGGGGATCCCCGCGAACCGGCTGATCTTCTCGGAGAAATTCGCCTGCCCCGTCTCGGGCTTCACGATCGCCGAGATCGAACCGCGGCTGTTCAGCTTCAACGCGCCGCAGGGCGCGTGCCCCGCGTGCGATGGGTTGGGGGAGCGACAGGAGTTTGACCCAGACCTTGTAGTACCCAACCATGCGCTGAGCCTGAAAAAGGGCGCGGTGGTGCCGTGGGCGAAATCGAACCCGCCCTCGCCTTATTATATGCAGGTGCTCGAAAGCCTGGGCAAAGCCTATGGTTTCGACCTGACGACGCCCTGGCAGGACCTGCCCGGCGAGGTGCAACTCGTCATCCTCTATGGCACCGGCGGCAAGCCCGTCGAGCTGACCTTCAAGGACGGCAAACGCAGCTACACGACGCACAAAGCGTTCGAAGGGGTGATCGGGAACCTCAACCGCCGCCTGCTCCAGACCGAAAGCGCATGGATGCGCGAGGAGCTGTCGAAGTATCAGACCCCGCAGCCGTGCGAGACCTGCCACGGCGCGCGCCTGCGCCCCGAACCGCTCGCGGTGAAGATCGCGGGCGAGGATATCAGCCTATCGGCCCAGCGCTCGGTCGCCGACGCGCTCGACTGGTTCTCGACCCTCGACGAAAAACTGAACGACACCCAGCAGCAGATCGCCAAGGCGATCCTCAAGGAAATCAACGCGCGGCTGGGCTTCCTCAACAATGTCGGGCTCGATTATATCAACCTCAACCGCACCAGCGGGACGCTCAGCGGCGGCGAAAGCCAGCGCATCCGCCTCGCCAGCCAGATCGGCAGCGGCCTGTCGGGCGTGCTCTACGTCCTCGACGAACCGAGCATCGGCCTCCACCAGCGCGACAATGATCGGCTGCTCGCGACGCTCAAGCGTCTCCGCGACCTCGGCAACACGGTGATCGTCGTCGAACATGACGAGGACGCGATCCGCCACGCCGATTATATCGTCGACATGGGCCCCGGCGCGGGGCTCCACGGCGGCGAAATCGTCGCCGAGGGTACGCTCGAACAGGTGCTCGCGAACGAAAACAGCCTCACCGCCGCCTATCTCACCGGCGCGAAGAAGATCGACATCCCCAAGCATCGTCGCAAGGGCAATGGCTTCGACCTCGTGCTCAAGGGCGCGCGCGCCAACAATCTCGACAATGTCACCGTCAAGATCCCGCTCGGCACCTTCACCTGCGTTACCGGCCTGTCGGGCAGCGGCAAGTCGAGCCTGATCATCGACACGCTCTATGCCAGCGCGGCGCGCGTGCTCAACGGCGCGCGGATGATCGCGGGGCCGCACGACAGCCTGAAAGGGCTCGAGCATTGCGACAAGGTGATCGACATCGACCAGTCGCCGATCGGCCGCACCCCGCGATCGAACCCCGCCACTTACACGGGCGCCTTCACGATCATCCGCGACTGGTTCGCGGGGCTGCCCGAAAGCCAGGCGCGCGGGTACAAGCCGGGGCGTTTCAGCTTCAACGTCAAGGGCGGGCGGTGCGAGACCTGCACCGGCGACGGACTGATCAAGATCGAGATGCA
>Ga0155175_118_pt2 | contig 74587 bp, 63 predicted proteins | sample RifCSPhighO2_01_FD_106143 | JGI IMG/M metagenome (GOLD analysis project Ga0155175, IMG submission 106143) | Sphingopyxis sp. RIFCSPHIGHO2_01_FULL_65_24 | reverse complement strand
GGGCTTTACGCGCCTGCCGACGGGCTGGTGCTGATCGATGGCACCGACATGAAGCAGATCGACCCCGCCGCCTATCGCGCGCGGATCGGCGTGGCGCTGCAGGAGAGCGTGCTGCTGAGCGGCAGCATCCGCGACAATATCGTGCTGGGCCGCGAGACCATCGACGATGCAGAGATGCTGCGCGCGGCACAGGTCTCTGGCGCGCACGATTTCATCGGGGTGATGGCAAATGGCTATGACCTTGTGCTCGCCGACCGAGGCGAGAGCCTGTCAGGCGGTCAGCGTCAGGCGATTGCGATGGCGCGCGCGCTCGCCGGATCGCCGCCGCTGCTGGTGTTCGACGAGCCGACCAGCGCCATGGACGTGCAAACCGAGGCGCGGCTCATCAAGCGGCTTGCGGTCGAACTGGCCGATCGTACGTTGCTGCTGATCACCCACCGTCCGCCGATGCTGCGACTGGTCGATCGGGTGATCATCATGGACGGTGGCCGGATCGTCGCCGATGGCCCTCGCGACGAGGTGCTCAAGCGGGCGGGTGCCGCTTCCGGGGCTTCGGACAGCCCTCCAACCGTGCGGGCGGTGTGACCATGGACGATACGAAGATCGAACAGCGGCTCGACCGGCTGCGTCCGGCGAGCGCCTCCAACCTTCTGCTCTGGGCAATCCTGGCGTTCCTCGCGGTGTTCGTTCTGTGGGCGGCGTTCACCGAGATCGACCGCACCGTTCGTGGCGATGGCCGGGTAGTGCCCAGTTCAAGGCTGCAGATCATCTCCAACCTGGAAGGCGGGCTGATCGCGCAGATCCTGGTGCGCGGCGGCATGGAGGTGAAGGCAGGCCAGGCGCTGCTCAAGCTCGACCCGACCCAGACCCGCGCCGAATTGGGCAGCAACAGCGCCGCCACCGCTGCACTCTCGGCGAAGATCGCGCGGCTGGAGGCTGAGCTGGACGGCCGGGAGCCGGTCTATCCCGCCGGAGCTGATGCGGCGCAAGTGCGGATCGAGCGCGCGCTGCATGACGCGCGCATGGCAGAGCTGGCCAGCCTGCTCGCCGGGGCCGGGGCGCGCCAGGCGCAGGCGAGCCGCGCCGTCTTGGAATCGCAGTCGATGCTCGCTGCCCGCCAGTCGGCGCGCGAGGCAGCTGCGAGCGAGCTCGAGATGATCCGCCCGCTGGTCGAGCGCGGCATCGAACCGCGCTTGGCGCTGGTTCAGGCGCAGAATGCCGCGCGCATTTCTGCAAGCGAAGCGCTGGCGCAGACCGAGGCACTGGGCCGTGCGCGCGCTGCCGCATCGGAGGCGGCGGCCGAGGCTAACCGCGTCCGCCAGGAATGGCGCGCCCGGGCCGCAACCGAATTGGCGGGCGTCCAGGCCGAGCTCGCGGCGCGGACTCCTTCCACTCCGGCGCTGGCGGATCGGGTGCTGCGCACGACCGTGCGCGCACCGGTTGCCGGTCGCATCAACCGCGTTCTGGTGACCACCATTGGCGGCAGCGTCGCGCCGGGCCAGCCACTGGTCGAGCTCGTGCCGCTACGAGACCAGCTGCAGATCGAGGCGCGCATCCGCCCGCAGGATATCGGCAGCGTCCACATCAACCAGCGCGCGAAGGTAGACGTTACCGCCTATGATTCCGCGATCTACGGCTCGCTCGAGGGCAAGGTCGCCAGCATATCGCCCGATGCGGTGATCGACGAACGTACCGGCGAATCCTTCTATCTCGTCCGTGTCGTGACCAGCGCCGCCGCGCTGACCGACAAGAGCGGCAGGAAGCTCCCGATCGGTTCGGGCATGGTCGCCTCGGTCAGCCTGCTCGGCGACAAGCGCAGCGTGCTCAGCTATATCCTGACGCCCATCACGAGGGTAACCGATGAGGCGTTTCGCGAATAAGCTGTCGCAAGCTCGGCAGAATGGAGGCTGATCGGCGTCAAGCATTGCCAGATGCGCTCGTTCACAGTGCAATCAGGTGACCGCTCTGGGGCAGCATTTGACGAGTGCGGGCAGTGTGACAGCCGCCTTGAATGATAGACTATGGGTCGCATGTCCCCGGGAGCGGAGTGCTGGTTCCGGATCGGTTGCTGCCGCAAGGCAGACGTCGCATTTTGGGACAAACATGCCTATCCAACGCGCTGCGTTAGATGACCGGTTACGCCAAAAAGCAGCCATCCTTCGGAGGGCGCCAGTTGCTGCCTGACCATTGTCTTCGCTCGATACCTATCGCTGCAGATATCACGATCAGCGCAACTGGCTGTCCTTGCTGCCTCGCCGGTTGATCCCTGCGATGCGCTTCTGACGGTCGCGTTTCGACTGGCAATTTATGCAGGTGCGGGTGCCAGGCAGCGCTTCGCGCCGCGCCTCCGGGATGTCCTCGCCGCAGACCTCGCAATATTCCGAGCCTTCGCCAACCGGCAACCGGGCCCGCGCGTTGAGCACGGCGTCCTTGACCGTATCGTCGATCTGATCCTGGATTGCGCCGTCCCGCGCCCAGCCATTGGCCATCGTAACATCTCCTGATCACGGTCTACGCACCGACCGCCGACCGGCTCCAGCTGGCATTTCGCGGCAAGGCTCGGGCCATGTTCCGAACGGCGCCGTTATCCCGATACTCCGGGTTCGGCCGCGCTGACCGAGAGCGAATGCGAAAGGAAAAAGGCTACCATTGCGCGCGATGCATCAGGGCCGCTGGCATCGGTGTAGCTTCCGGCAGCGTTGCCGCCCGACCAGGCATGGCCGGCGCCATGGACGGTCCATTGCTCGATCTGGACATCGCCATCGGCGGTGCTGTGCCTCGCGCGGGTGTAGGTCCGCCCCGCCAGCTTGTCGCCACGGTCCTGCGTTATAGTGAGCGGCCTATCGGCCTGGCCGGCCGCATGGGCAACGATGTGCGTGCTGTTGATCGCATGGACGGTGGAATCGCTGTCTCCGTGAAAGGTGATCACCGGAACGAAACGGCCGGTCCGATTTCCGTGTTTCGTCTGCCGGGACCCGTCCCGCATCGCCGAAAAAGCTGACATCATGTCCGTGGCCGCACCGCATGCCAGTCCGGAGTGGATGCCGACGGCGGCATAGACGTCCGGATAGGCCGATGCCAGAATCGCAGCCGCTGCGCCGCCCGCCGACAATCCGGCGACATAGACCCGGCTCGCGTCTGCGTCGTGCTCTGCAACGATCTGGCGGGTGAGCGCCGCAATCTGGGCGGGCTCTCCCGTGTCGCGCTTCTGGTCGCCAGGTTTGAACCAGTTCCAGCACCGCGCGATGTTCGCCGATACGGGCTGGCTCGGATAGACGACGATGAAGCCCAGTTCCTCTGCCAGCCGGTTCATGCCCGTTCCTCGGGCGAAATCCGCGGGCGTCTGGCTGCAGCCGTGCAGCATGACCACCAGCGGCAGCCCGCGTGAAGGCCGCGCCGGCAGGTACAACGCATAGCCGAGCGCACCGGCCTGGCCGGCAGGTTCGTGTTCGACAAAGCTGCCGATGCCCGGCGCGACGGGGGACCGCGCGGCTTTGCCGGGCTTTGGCTGCGCTTTCGGTCGGGTGTCCGGCTGTCGCTTCGTGCCGGGCGCCGGGAGCGCGAGCGGAGCGGCGGACAAACCGCGCAGCATGGTTTCAGCGCTAGCGGCACTGGCATCGCTCCGCGCCATCCCGTGCCTCTGCGGCGATGCCGACAGCGTGGACTGGATCAGCCGTGTGGCAGCACCGAGCTTGCCCGCGCGGGTAAGCCGCAAGGCTTCGGCCATGGCAGGCCTCATCTTTGTCATGACGTTCGCAATCATTAATGGTGGGATGGGGCGCCTGTCTGATTCTCGGTCAGATCAGGCAGCAAGATGACGGTCGATATCGCAAAAGGTTGCTGGCTGTGCCGCCATTCCAGGTCTTGAATCTATCCCGGTCGCCTGCCGTTAACCCGCCAACCCCATCGCCGGGCGTGCGAAGACGTTGGCACCGACCCGATAGCCATGCCCGTTTTCACCGACTCCGCGTTCCAGCGATGCGCCCAGCTCAGCGCTCAACCTGTTCAAAAGCGCGCTTCCTTCATGGGCGACAACCTCGGGGAGAAAGTCGGTTCCGTCGTTCTCGACGATGAGCGACAGTCCTGTCTCCCGGTTCTTGAGCGCCACGCGAATTGTACCTCCCTGTCCATGGGGGTAGCCATATTTGAGTGCGTTGATGATCAGCTCGCTGCAGATCAGGATCAGGGCGCGGCGCATATCGGGCACCATCGCCACCGTGTCGGCATCGACAGAAACCGCGATATCCCGCGCCGTGCCGAAAATCTCGGCCAGGCCTACCGCGATCGTTGCCAGAAGCGGTACGCAAGGCACCGGGTCAGACTTGCCGCAATCCGTTCCCAGCGCCTCATAGGCTCGCGCCAGGTTGCGCGTCTTGACGAGCAGTTCGTCAGGGAGCCAGCGGCGTGATGGATGCTCGGCAACGTTGGCAAGCGATCCGGCCAACTGCGCCATGTTCCGGGCACGATGAACCGCATCGGCACGCCATAGCGAAGCATGTTCAATTGGCGTGGAACTGGCCTGGCTGTGCGACAATCGGTCAGAGGCGAACAGCCGCAAGATCATCTCTTCCATTGCGACCTTGCCAGCCTTCTCACCAACCGCTGGGGATATGCTCATGTGAGTCAAATTCATCAGAATTCTCCAGCCTGGAGGTTTGCTTGCCTGCATTGCACAAGCCGTCATTTGGAAGGGCGATCGAGATCAGTCCGGAGGTGATTTCTCCCTGAACTCCGCATCGACCGCAAAGCTGGCGGAAATCGCCTGCAGCAGCTTCAGCGATTCCTGCATCCGGCCACGCGACTCGCCAGCCTGCTCGGCAACTTCGATCTTCACCTCGCAAGTCGTCTCGATCACCGAAAGTGCGCCAGCGACGGACAGGGTTTCTGTCTCGACCAGAGCGTGGAGGATGCTCTCTGCAAGCAACAGGGCCGCCTGGCCGTGCGCATCCGGTTCGGAACGCGCTTCGTGGGGGACGAGCGGCACGGCGTCAGTTGGAACATTGGTCATGATTGGGCCGATGCAAAGCCAGGCGGGAGCGATCGTTGATGCTCTCTGCTACCGGCGCCTGGGATAGCGTACCGACAGTAGGTGGCGTATACGCCCGTTGTCCGAGGGCAAACACAATCGAGGTTAAGGTCGCCAAAGATCAATTCTGCTACCTCAAGGCCGGGAGCACAGTCATGGCCAATGCCTTTACCAATCGCCTCAGTGGTTATGCGCCGCTGAACGACGCGGATGTCGGCCTTCTTGCTGATGCTTGCCGCAACGTTCGCGATCTGCCCGCCGGTCATCACCTGATCATGGAAGGGGATAACCCGGATCCGGTGTTTGTGATGCTCGATGGCTGGGCATGCGGGTACAAGATGCTGCCTGATGGCGGCAGACAGATTCTCGCGTTCATGTTGCCAGGCGATTTCTGTGACATCCATATCGCTGTGCTCAGGGCAATCGACCACAGCTTCGTGACGATCACGCCAGCCCGCGTGGCGCTGCTGCCTCGCGCCCAGATGGAAGCCTTGGTCGAGATAGGGCCAACGATAACGAGGGCATTCTGGTGGTCCCAGCTGGTCGACCAGAGCGTGTTGCGGGCCTGGATTGTCAGCATGGGGCGTCGCACGGCGAGGGAACGGATAGCCCATCTGATGTGCGAACTCTACATCCGGATGCGCAACATCGGCCTGGCGAATGACGCAAATTGCAACATGCCGCTGACCCAGCTGGTCATCGCCGATGCGGTCGGCCTGACCCCCGTGCATGTCAATCGCGTCCTCAAGTCGCTGCGGGTGGAAAAGGTCATGGAGCTGAGTGCAGGCTCGCTCACCATCCTTGATCCCGTCCAGCTCGCAGAGATTGCAGGCTTTGACGGCAACTATCTGCACAGGCGCCTGAGAAAAGCTGACTGAAGCGATCAGCTCTGATGCAACGCGCATCCTTTCACTTCGGACGTTGAAGCAAAGATCATCGGTTTTCCGCCGGGCGCTCTACAACTGTCATTTTCATGGAGAACGGCGAATTCTGGGAGAATGCGCTGGAGCGGACCGGTGTGGCATGCGAGGACATTCTCGCAAAAATCCGCGAAAGCAATTTGCGGCGGCTCAGCGCGGTGAGAATCGTGGTTATGAAGAACACCGCGATTTTCCGGTCCTAAATGATGCAGAGGCAGATTACAGAATCCTGACGGGCGTCCGCCATGTGTAGCGCAAGATTTGGGTGAAACCTGGCGTTGGACGACTGAGCCATTCTGGGATATACATTGCCTCTCATGAATGGCCGGGCCGGATGCCGCTTTTTCAAATTTTCCACGAAGGCGTTCGGGGTCGGCAGGTTAAGCCAAAGTGTTTGGCTGCTTTCAGCTGGGCCTGACATTGGCTGGCTTTAAAGGCAACGTCTACTTGTGGGTCGCTATCGGACGACCTTTTATGCCGCCGCCAATGGACACTGTCCGAAGGGGAATTGGAAGACAACCCAGCGCAGCGACGACACATCATTCGTCCGCAAACAAGGGGCTATGTGCTTCAGGACACGATCCGATTTTGTGGTGAGTTCCGCTCAGATCGAGCCATTTCGACTCATTTGGCACATCGTGGCGATGGTGTCCGGAGATGCGCCTTCAACAGGATTTATGTCGGGCATAACCTGTGGATGACTTGCAAACCCCATTGCACTTTAAGGCGGTACGAATCATCGCTCCTGACGTGGCCACCTGAGGATACCACGACGATGGCCAAGTTGTTTTCGATTCGCAGACTTACGTAAATAATTTCAAATAGTTAGGCTGGCTTCAAGAGCTGGCTGGGGTGGCAGGATTCGAACCTCTGCCGAAATGGCCAGTTATGGCTGTAAGTGATTGAAATATATAGGCCGTATCACCCCGCCCGACGCTGTACTGACACGCTATGCGTCACAAGGCAAGTCTCATATGTCACACCCATGGTTAGGTGCGCCAGAAATGCGCTGGGCGGCTCGGTCAACGGAGGCAGGGTCGTGATTTGCTAGGCCTCAAGAGGCGTGTACCGCGCCGCAAAAATCCTTCGTGCCCGGTCGTGCCGCCACGACGTTTCAGGGGCCGGCATAACCTCATCAAGCGATGTCCGAGCGCACTCGAAGTCGCCTGCGGAATTCGATCTTCCGCTTTCGACAGGTCGTAGAGCGCAACTATCTCAGACTTCGCGAGGCTTTTGATAGCGGCCGTATCGCGGGCTGCTTCCGCGAAATTGATCGAGCGCATGTGCTCTTCAACGCCTGGTACATGCGCCCGAATGAAATAATGGGTTGAGCGCTTTTGCTGAAAATCCGTGTGGACCTTCCCTGCCTTTGAGCCGACCCGCTGGACAGCAAAGTCTGCTTGATCTTCTGTCGTGAAGTCAAAGTCGCAATGAGTCGTCTCCGTAGGGCGAAGTGGTCGAAGCTGATCGCAGCGGCGCCAGATTTGGAAGACCGTTGGTGCATCAAACGAAACCGATCCGTATATGTACGCATCCTTCGGTACATCTGCCTCATGAAGCAGGTGGAAGTGGCGGTTAAACCGGTTCTGCACGGACGCCTTACGCGCCGACCGCGGCAAAATCATAGCAACGATGTCGGCCATTTCCGCTGCATGGTTGAAAAATTCCACGCATGAATGCTTCCCGCTTCCCGAAAAAGGTGGATTTCCCACGAATGCTAAAGGCCTGTCGCTGTAAATTTCGAGATTAAAGAAATCGGCCCACCAAATGCGCTTGTCGCGTGGGTCGATGTCAAAGCCAATGCTGCCGGCCGGGAACAACCGCAGGAAGGCAGCGGCACCAGCCGTCGGTTCGACAATCAGATGGTTGCTCAGGTCGACCTGGTTTTTGAGGAGCCGAAACAGCGTCTCAGCGATTTCTGGCCGCGTATAATATTGGCACAAGTTTTGCTGAGGTGTCGCCGCGGCGGTCTGGGCGGGAAACGGGCGGATGCCTGCTCCAGCCAGCATCGTGACGAATACAGCCGTGCTGCGAGTTTCGGTGACAACTGCATGCACAGAGATCACATCCGGCGCCGACCTTGCGTCGGCTAGCCACTTGCTCTGCTGTCTATTCAGTGCCCCGGGGAGATTCATCACAATGGTGACGACCGGTGGACGGCTGTGTATCCACGCTTGACGAATGTGATTGCTAACTACGTTCAGCAATCTTAGGGACAATGAGTAACCAAATGTGCAAATTTTTGATACGAACTCCGAAATAGGCTTCCGTCGGAGCTTATATGCATATAAGTTCCGTTGCTCTGATCTATGGTGTGCAGTGACGCGCGCAAGGTCGCGGCGAGGGGTAGGATCGCAATGGCGCGATGTCATTGATTTTAATAATCGCCATAAGCGGATTAAAAGGTTAATTATTAACGACGATATTGGCATTCTAAACTCCTTTCAGGTTAATGAAAGGATTTTAGGATTGGTTATTGAATTCAAAAAGGTGATTTTATAATAAAAGTGCGTTGTGTCCCAAATCGAGACGCTAGAGGAGGGTTAATAGCTATTTTACGACGAAGGCTTCATGGCTAGCCGCGTGATGTGAATAACGGGCTTATTGATTGCTCGGAGATTTTCTCATCGTGACGGTTAAACCGATAGCTTCGGAAGGCGCTTTGAATAGTATCCACGTTCGTACCATGAATGATAACAGCCGTTTTCGCGGGGTCCGATCATTCCTGATCGACACATCGGGCTATGGGCAATCTGCGGTTGCTTGATGTCGGGTACCGGGTGCGGGTAGTGAATTGCAGCCATCCAATGTGCCGTCGGCCATGCCATCATTCGACCCAACATTCGCCCTTACTGCGAGGCGCTGAGCGTGTCGGTTGTGTTCGAAACAAGACGTTAGGAAAAATAGGCTAAGAAGTGAAATGGCCAACGAACTCGAGCGCTCCCAACGCCTTGCAATCCTGATTGATGCGGACAATGCATCGCCGCGGATGGCAGCGGCGATCTTTGAGGAGATCGCCGCCATCGGCGAGGCAAGCGCCCGGCGCATTTATGGCGATTTCTCGGGCACGCGGCTAAAGGGATGGTCTGAGGTGCTGGCCACCTACGCGATCATCCCCCACCAGAATTTCGCCAACACGGTCGGGAAGAACGCTTCGGATATCGCGCTGGTCATTGATGCGATGGACCTGCTCCACAGCGGCAGATTTGACGGGTTCTGCCTGGTCTCGTCCGACAGCGACTTCACGCGGCTTGCCGCTCGCATCCGGGAGCAGGGCCTCGACGTCTACGGCTTCGGTGAACAGAAGACCCCTGAAAGCTTCCGCCGAGCATGCAAGCGGTTCATCTACACCGAGAATCTGCTTCCCCCAAGCGACGGGATGGTGCTTTCCGGAATAGACACCGGAGTAAACGGGGCTCCGGGCGGATCATCCAAAAGGCTTCCTACCGCGGCGATACCGCACATTCGGACCGCCCTTAGCCAACTTGATGATGTTGACGGCTGGTACTTTCTTGGGGCGGTCGGCACGCGGCTTGCAGCCCTGATGCCTGATTTCGATCCTCGCACCTATGGATGCCCGAAGCTGCTGACGCTTATTGAGAAGTCGGACGCTTTCGAGATCAGGCGCGAAAATTTGAAGGTTTACATCCGGCCGAAGCAGGCGCCTTCGCCCAGGCCAAAACAGTCTGACTGACATTCCGCATGGAAACACTGCAATAGAGGTACGCAACGAGTTCCTCGTCGTTTTCCAGATTGTTATGGCAGACTTCTCTGCACAGCTCGGCGCGATCGGACGATGGGCTGCCAAGCAGCAGAGTCCGCGATTGTATCATGGGGTCAGCTGCCGCGAGACGAACCGCGCCAAGCCCTCTTTTGCGACTGAAGTTCGCCAGGGTCGGCTCCCGCCCCAGAATCGGTCGTTGCCATGATCTGGCATCATTGTCTTCTCATGCCAAAAGCTGCCATCCAGACCGTCTTCATGCGAGCTTGCACAAGCTGCCAATGCTGCACTGCACAATTGCCTTGAAATCGACGTTTGCTCCGTGCACTGCTAACGCCATGCGGATCGCCATTGTCGATGAAAGTGCCAGTCGTGCGGCCGTGATCCGTGAAGGGCTTGCGACCTTAGAGGATAGTGAAATCTTTGTGGTGACCGAGCGGCGCGGTTTGGTCGCCCGGATCGGTGAAATAGCGCCCGACATCGTCCTCATGGACCTCGGCAACCCCTCGCGCGACGTGCTGGAGGAGTATTTTGCCGTGAGCCGGGTGCTGGGCCGCCCTATCGCCATGTTTGTCGATGAAAGCGACGACGAATCAATTGCGGCCTCGGTGGACGCGGGCGTTTCTTCCTATGTCATCGATGGACTTGCACCGCATCGTATCCGGCCAATTCTCGATCTTGCGGTCAGGCGTTTCAACGCCTTTGCGCGGCTCCAGGCCGATCTTGCCGAGGCGAAGGGCAAGCTGGCCGAGCGTGAACTGGTGGACAAGGCCAAACGCATCCTGATGGATAGCCGCTCCCTAACCGAGCCGCAGGCCTATACGGAACTGCGCAAGGCCGCGATGAACCAGGGCAAGCGCATCGTGGACATTGCCGAGGCGGTCGTCACTGCGCATCATCTGATGGGAGGGAAATGATGGCGGCAACCTTGGCCCCTCGAGAACTGACCATCGGCTTCCTGCCGCTGGTCGATGCGTGCCTGCCGATCCTGGCCCTGGAGCATGGTTTTGCGGAAGCCGAGGGCCTGTCATTGCGACTGGTGCGCGACATGAGCTGGGCAACGGTGCTTGACCGGTTGCTTTACGGCCACAGCGACGCTGCCCATCTTGTCGCACCGCTGGCGATTGCCACGGCGCTGGGGCGCGGCCGCCCGGCACAGCCACTTTCGGTACCGTTTGTTCTGGGCCTCAATGGCAATGCGGTGACCATGCGGCCAGACCTTGCACGGGCCGTCAATCCAGCTGGCGGGCTTGGCGACCCCGGTGCCGTGGGCGCAGCGCTGAAGGCGCATATCGCCGCCACCGGGCAACCGCTGAGGCTGGGGGTCGTCCACCGATATTCCAGCCACAATTACATGGTGCGCTACTGGCTTGCGGCCTGCGGCATACGCCCCGATCGCGATGTCGAAATCACCACGGTCGCCCCCCCATTCTGCGCCGATGCGCTGGAATTCGGCGAAGTGGATGCAATCTGTGTCGGTGAGCCGTGGAACAGTGTGGCGGTGGAACGCGGCGCTGGCGAGATTGTCCTGGCGACCGCGCAGATATGGCGGCGCGGAGTGGAAAAGGTGCTGGCCTTTCGCGAACCTGTGATGGAGGAACGGCGCAGCGAAACAGAAGCGCTGATCCGCGCCTTGCGCAAGGCGGGTGAACATTTCGTCGATCCCGCGAATCTGGATGCCAATGCGGCAATTCTGGCGCAGAGCGAATATCTTGACGGCGATGCCAGGCTGATCCGTCGCGCCATATCCGACCGGCTGTTGCTGTCGCAGGGTGGCGAGGTGTTGCATTATCCCGATTTCATGTTCCAGCATCGCGAGGCAGCAAACTTCCCCTGGGTCAGCCAGGCCGAATGGCTGTACAGCCAGATGGTGCGCTGGGATGGCATGGAGTTTGATGCTGGCGATGCCCGCAAGGCGGCGCGGGTGTTTCGCCCGGATGTCTACCGCAGCGCACTATTGGGGACCAAAGACCCGCTTCCCGGTGCCAGTTCGAAGGTCGAGGGAAGCCTGTTGAAGCCCACTTCGGTGAGCATGCAACAGGGTATCATCACTCTGGAAAACAATAGTTTTTTTGATGGAATCCCGTTCGATCCGATGCTGCTGGAAGCCTATATCGCCGGGCAGCGATACGAGTAATATTTTGCTGCGATGCAAAAATCGCTTGCCGAACAAGGTGCGAATCACTTAGCTTAGACCTCGCAGCAGGATGGTGCCTTCCAAGGATGGGGGGATAGACCACCGCCCGGCATATCATTTCCATTGCGTGGCAAAGTCGCCGCCCAGACCTTCTCCTGTGGGGATGCGTTCGGGCGGCTTTTTCGTGTTTGCCATGCCGCATTCAAGGGGTGGGTTACATGAGCGGACGAAAATTCTTCAGCCGGCGCGCGATTGTTGCAGCGTTGATGGCGAGCATCGCCGTGGCTGGCTGCGGCAAAGGTGGCGATGCGCCGACAAAGCCCGCCGCTTCCGCAAGCGGCCTGGAAAAGCCCGCGCTAAAGCTTGGCTTCATCAAGCTGACGGACATGGCACCGCTTGCCATTGCGCAGGAAAAGGGCTTCTTCCGCGAAGAAGGGTTGAGCGTGACGCTCGAGCCGCAGGCAAACTGGAAAGTGCTGCTGGATGGCGTGGTTGGTGGCCAGCTTGATGGCGCGCACATGCTGGCGGGTCAGCCCATTGCCGCAGCGGCTGGCATTGGTGCCAAGGCGAAGCTGATTGCTCCGATCAGCCTCGATCTCAACGGCAATGCCATCACGGTGTCGAACAAGGTATGGGGCCAGATTGCACCCGGCTTGCCAAAGGGACCGGATGGCAAGGTCAAGCACCCGATTTCGGCAGCAGCGCTCAAGGGCAAGAACCTGAAATTCGGCATGGTCTTTCCCTTCAGCCCGCACAATTACGAATTGCGCTACTGGTTGGCGGCGGGCGGGATTGAGCCGGGCTATTATCTGCCGGGCGACACGGCTGGCACGACCTCGGCGCAAATACAGATTTCGGTAACACCCCCACCGCAGATGCCCTCCACGCTCGAGGCCGGAACGATCGACGGCTATTCGGTGGGCGAGCCATGGAACCAGGCGGCTGTGAAGAAGAAAATAGGTGTCCCGATCATCACGGACGAAGAGATTTTCAAGGGCAATCCGGAAAAGGTCTTTGGTCTGACCGAGGAGTTTGCTGCCAAGAACCCCAAAACGGTCAAGGCCTTGCTGCGCGCGATCATCAAGGCGCAGCAATGGCTGGATGCAGAGGGCGGCAAAAACCGTGCCGAGGCAGTCAAGATACTGGCGATGCCGCAATATGTGGGCGCAGATGCAGAGGTCATCGGCGCGAGCATGACCGGCAAGTTCACCTTCGCGCCCGGCGACACGCGTCCGGCCCCCGATTTCAACGTGTTCTTTAACCAGTTCGCGGGCTACCCCTTCTATTCTGATGCGGTATGGACGTTGACCCAGATGCGCCGTTGGGGCCAGATTCCCACCGACAAGCCGGACCAGTGGTATTTCGACACGGCCAAGGCCGTCTATCGTCCCGATCTGTACCTGGCTGCGGCAAATGAGCTGGCCGAAAAAGGCGTGATCCCCAAGGCGGCCATTCCAGTGACGGATGGCTACAAGCCGGAACAGTCAGGCTTTATCGATGGCCTGACGTTCAACGGAAAGCAGCCGAACGCCTATCTGGCCAAGTTCACCATCGGTCTCAAGGCCGGACAGAAGGTCACGCCTGCGGGCGTCAAATGAGCCGGGAGCAGATACGATGACCGCGATCGCATTGCGCAAGGACGAATTTGTCGGCACCCAGACCGAAGACGCGGAGTACAAGGCCGCACTTGTACCCGAAACAACAGCGGAGGCCGGTTTGGACACTGTCACCAAGCCTGAAAGGACGTTGCCGTTGGGGATCAAGCTGCCCTCGGGCCGCGAGGCGTTTGATACGCTATGGCCTCCACTGGCCGGGATTGGCGGTTTCCTCATGCTCTGGGCGCTGCTGGCGCCGTTGGTCCAGACATCGCTTGGCACCTTGCCCGGACCCGGTGATGTATGGGGCGCGTTTCTGGGCCTGCTCGATGAGGCGGCTGCATCGCGTATGGCTGCACAGGAGGCGGTTGCCGCAGGCTATGCCTATACCGGCCCCCCGACCTTTATCGACCAGATATTCACCAGCCTTGAGACCGTGGCAGCAGGGTTCACCCTGGCCACGCTGTTTGCAGTGCCCCTGGGCCTGGTCGCGGGCATGTCAAAGCGGGTCAATGCGGCCATCAACCCATTGGTGCAGGTGATGCGGCCGGTCAGTCCGCTGGCTTGGCTGCCCATCGTCACGATGGTAGTCTCGGCCTCGGTGACCAGCGATGATCCGACCCTGGCCAAAAGCTTTATCATCTCTGCGGTCGTTGTCATGCTCTGCTCGCTCTGGCCGACACTCATCAATACGGCCATCGGCACCGCCAGCATCGACAAGGATTTAATCGCCGTTGGCCGGGTGCTGCGCCTGGGCTGGTTTGCCAAGCTGCGGCGTCTCGTGCTGCCTTCTGCCTTGCCCTATATCTTTACCGGGATGCGCCTGTCGCTCGGCACGGGCTGGATGGTGCTCATCGCAGCAGAAATGCTGGCCCAGAATCCCGGCCTGGGCAAGTTCGTCTGGGACGAGTTCCAGAACGGCTCTGAAAAGTCGCTGGCGCGGATCATGGTCGCCGTGGTGGTGATCGGGCTGATCGGTTTTGCGCTCGACCGTGTGATGATGGCGCTCCAGGCCATTGTCAGCCGCAACCGCGCCGTCTGAGGAGGAACGCAGATGGCTACTATCCTGTCACTCAAGGATGTTCGCAAGCGCTATACCGGCAAGAATGGCGGTGTCAGCGAGGTGCTCGGCGGCATCGACCTCGACGTGGAGGAAGGTGAATTCATCGCGATCCTGGGCTTTTCCGGCGCGGGCAAGACTACGCTGATTTCCGCGATTGCAGGGCTGGTGGAGCCAGATGCCGGCCAGATATTGCTGCATGGCAAGGCGATCGACGGACCCGACAAGGATCGCGGCCTTGTGTTCCAGTCCTATTCGCTATTCCCTTGGCTGACGGTCGAGCAGAATGTGGCGCTGGCCGTCGATGCCGTCCACAAGGACCGCAGCCGGGATGAGCGCGCGGCGCTAGTGCGGCAGAAGGTCGAACTGGTCGGCCTGTCCCATGCGATGGAGCGCAAGCCTGCGCAGCTTTCCGGCGGGATGCGGCAGCGCGTTTCGGTGGCCCGCGCCCTGGCCATGGAGCCAGAAATCCTGCTGCTGGACGAGCCGCTTTCGGCGCTGGACGCGCTGACCCGCGCCAAGCTGCAGGATGAGATCGACCGCATTCGCGAGGAAGAGAAGCGCACCATCATCCTGGTCACCAACGATGTGGACGAGGCGCTGCTTCTTGCAGATCGCGTGGCCGTGCTGACGCCGAGCCCTGCGGCCAGGATAGGCAGGATTTTCCCGGTGGCGCTGCCGCGCCCCCGCGATCGCGAGGCAGTGAACGACAGCGCGGAATATCAGCAGATGCGCGCAGAAATCGTGCGTTATCTTGGCGATCTTGCAGGCGTCAAAGCCGCAATGGGCACCGATTTCGGCCAATTGCCCAATGTCACGCCGCTCGATCTTGCACCGCCGCCCAAGGCTTATCAGGATGCGGCAAAAAAGGGTTCGACACGGCGCTACATGGAGTTCTGGAAGCTCCACAAGGTCTACCCCACGCCAAACGGGCCGCTGACCGTGGTCGAGGATTTCAACCTGCTGATGGACAAGGGCGAGTTCATTTCGCTCATCGGTCACTCAGGCTGTGGCAAGTCGACCGTGCTGACCATGGCAGCGGGGCTGAACGAGATCAGCAAGGGCGGTATCATCCTTGATAATCGTGAAATCGATTTTGCCGGACCAGACAAGGCGGTGGTCTTCCAGGCTCCCAGCCTGATGCCATGGCTGACCGCGCGACAGAATGTCGCTTTGGGGGTTGAGCGGGTCTATCCGCACGCAACCCGCTCCGAACGCCGCGAGATCATCGACTATTATCTTGATCGCGTGGGGCTTGCCGATGCCAGGGACAAGATGGCGGCGGAAATGTCCAACGGAATGCGGCAGCGTGTCGGCATCGCCCGCGCCTTTGCCCTTTCCCCGCGGCTGCTGCTGCTCGACGAGCCGTTCGGCATGCTGGACAGCCTGACGCGCTGGGATCTGCAGGACGTGCTGGTCGAGGTTTGGAACCGCACCAAGGTGACGGCCATCATGGTGACGCATGACGTGGACGAGGCGATCCTGCTGGCCGACCGGGTGGTGATGATGACCAACGGCCCGAATGCCACCATCGGCAAGGTGCTGAAGGTGGATCTGCCCCGCCCGCGCGACCGCAAGGAATTGCTCAAGCACCCGGATTTCTATGCTTACCGGCAGGAAGTGCTGCGCTTTCTGGCCGAATATGATCACGGGCCAAAGGCCCATGCCGCCTGAGCAGGCGAGCCGATAGAGAGGATGCCTGATCGGCCCTTATGAGGGGGATCAGGAGGGAAATATGAAAAGGACTGTGATAACGGCGGCGCTGCTCGCGTCGTCGATCGGCTTCGCGCACCCTGCGTTTGCGGCCGGAACACCTGCTTTTGGCGACCCGGTGCCGGTAGGGGAAGGGCTGACGCTCGATCCCATTATCGATGCGCGGCTCCGCTATGAAGGCGTTGACCAGCCGACGGTGGATGCCGATGCGCTGACCTTGCGAATGCGCACGGGGCTGGAGCTTCACCATGCACCTTCGCACCTTTCGATCCTGGTCGAGGCGGAAGGGACGCTGGGGCTGGTCAACGACTATAATGCCTTCCCCTTTCCGCTCCCGTTGAGTTCACAGCGGCGACCGCAATTTGCCGTGGTAGCCGATGGCGAGAGCATCGATCTCAACCGTGCACAGATCATGTACAAGGTTAAGAACTTCGCGCTGACGCTGGGGCGACAGCGGATCAATCTTGATGACCAGCGTTTCGTCGGTTCGGTTGCCTGGCGGCAGAACGAACAGACCTTCGATGCCGTCCGCGCAGAAGCGACCATCGGGCCGGTCAGCCTGGATGCGACCTACGCAATCCAGCAAGATACGATTTTCGGGTCCGAGGCCGGCCCGCGCCGGGCTTTGGACGGTGATTTCGCGTTCCTGCAGGCCAGTACGAAACTGGGCCCGATGACGGCCAAGGCCTTTTCGTACATCATCGATTATGATGAAGCCCTGGCCTTCGCCAATTCCTCGCAGACTTATGGCGGGCGCATTTCGGGTAGCGTACCGCTTTCCAAGGCGGTCAAGCTCAACCTGCTGGCAAGCTATGCCCGGCAGCAGGACATCGGTCGCAATCCGGTCGCCTATGAAGCGGATTTCGTGCTGGGCGAGCTGGGGCTGGGCTACCAGGGTTTTACCCTGACTGGCGGCTATGAAAAGCTGGGCGCGGACAAAGGGGCAAACAAGGCCTTTCAGACGCCGCTGGCAACCTTGCACAAGTTCAACGGTTGGGCCGACCTGTTCCTGACAACACCGGGCAATGGCCTTGAGGACAGATATGTCACGCTTGCCAAGCAGTTGCCCAAGGTCAAGCTGGTCCAGGGGCTGAATGCGATGGTCACCTACCATGATTTCCGCAGCGATGTCGGCAATGTGCGGTTCGGCACTGAATGGGATGCCAGCGTTGGATTCAAGACGAAAAAGGTCGGCTGGCTGGTGAAATATGCCAATTACGACGCCAACAGATTTGGCGTCGATCGCCAGATATTGTGGTTGCAGGCAGAGATCGTGCTCTGATCGTCTGTTCCTCCATCCTGGTCCCTGCCAAAGGAGTGCGCCACCCCCCTCTTCGGGCGGATAGTGCGATGGGCCAGGCTGAACTTGCCGCAAGGTGGTTCTGGCAGGGACCGGGATGACTGTGCTGCACTGCAAAATAAACACTTGCAGTGCAGCGGCAGAATCGGTTAGCCTTGCAGCCAGTGGTTATAGCGCCGCCCAATGAAGGGCGAAACCGCGTGAGACCTTAGATTACAACATCGCGTGGCAATGTCGCCGCCCAGACCTTCCCAATCGGGATGCGTTCGGGCGGCTTTTTCGTGTTCGCGCGCCAGACCGAGGAAGACCTGAGTGAACGCGCCTTCAATCCGGATGGAAAAGGACCGCACAGCGACCGCAAAAGAGCGGCTGGTGGTGATCGGCAACGGCATGGCCGGGTGCCGCGCGGTCGAGGAAATGCTGGCCCGGGACCCTGCGCGCTTTGACGTGACGATCTTTGGCGCGGAACCGCGCGTGAATTACAACCGCATCATGCTGTCGCCGGTGCTGGCGGGCGAGAAGGCGTTCGAAGACATCATCATCAATGGCGAAGACTGGTATGCCAAGAATGCGATCAAGCTTGTTTCCGGCGATCCAGTGGTCGCGATCGACCGCGCCAGCCAGACCGTGGTCTCGCGATCAGGCCGGGTCGAGCCTTATGATCGCCTGCTGATCGCCACGGGTTCTGATCCGTTCATCCTGCCAGTTCCAGGCCACAACCTGCCCGGCGTGGTGACCTTCCGTGACCTGGACGATGTCGACAAGATGCTGGCAGCAGCCGACCGGGGCGGGGCCGCCGTGGTGATCGGTGGCGGCCTTCTGGGGCTGGAGGCCGCACACGGCCTTTCGCTGCGCGGCATGAAGGTCACTGTCGTTCACCTGATGCCGACACTGATGGAGCGGCAGCTGGATGAGGCGGCGGGCTATTTGCTGAAGACCGAGCTGGAACGGCGCGGCCAGACGATCGTCACCGGCGGCGATACTGCGGAAATCCTTAGCCATGATGGCCATGTTGCGGGTGTGAGGCTTAAGGATGGGCGCGAATTTGCGGCCGACATCGTCGTGATGGCAGTAGGCATCCGCCCGGCCAGCACCCTCGCCAAGGCAGCGGGGCTAGAGGTGGATCGCGGCATAATCGTCGATGACCATATGGTCACCAGCGACCCTGCGATCATGGCCGTGGGCGAATGCGTGCAGCATCGCGGAGCCTGTTACGGCCTTGTCGCCCCGCTTTGGGAAATGTGCCGCGCGCTTGCCGATGCGGCCTGTGAGACGCCTTCGGGCTATGAGGGATCGGTGACCTCGACCAAGCTCAAGGTTTCGGGCATCGACCTGTTTTCTGCCGGAGACTTTTCGGGCGGCGAAGGCGCAGAGGACATCGTGATGCGCGACGCGGCGCGCGGGGTGTACAAGCGCGTGGTCGTCAAGGACAACCGGCTGGTCGGCGCGGTCCTCTATGGCGATACGGCGGACGGAAACTGGTATTTCGATTTGCTGAAAAAGGGCGAGGATATTTCCGTCATCCGCGAGGCGCTGATTTTCGGTCAGGCCTTTGCCAGCGGAGGTGCCCTGCTGGACCCTAATGCCGCCGTTGCAGCGCTTTCCGACGATGCGGAAATTTGCGGCTGCAACGGCGTTTCGAAAGCCCGGGTGATAGAGACCATCGCTTCGGGGGCATGCAGCCTTGATGCCGTGCGGAGCGGTTGCAAGGCATCGGCCAGTTGCGGAAGCTGCACTGGCCTCGTGGAAAGCCTGTTGACGCTGACCTTGGGGGGTGAGGTTCAATCAGGCCCCAAGACATTGTGCAAATGCACCAGCTTCAGCCATGATGACGTGCGCCGCCTGATCCTTGAAAAGAACCTGCGCGCCATCCCCAGTGTCATGCAGGAACTGCATTGGACCACGCCCGACGGATGTTCCTGGTGCCGACCTGCGCTCAACTATTATCTGCTCTGCGCATGGCCGGGCGAATATGAAGATGACCAGAAGAGCCGTTTCGTCAATGAACGGCTGCACGCCAATATACAAAAGGACGGCACCTATTCTGTCGTCCCGCGCATGTGGGGTGGCCTCACCAACCCGCGCGAGCTGCGCGCCATTGCCGATGTGGTAGAAAAATACAACGCCCCGATGGTCAAGGTCACGGGCGGCCAAAGGCTCGACATTTTTGGAATCAAGAAAGAGGATTTGCCTGCCGTATGGGCGGATCTAAATGCCGCAGGTATGGTTTCCGGCCACGCCTATGGCAAATCGCTGCGCACGGTAAAGACCTGTGTCGGCAGCGAATGGTGCCGCTTTGGCACCCAGGATTCGACCGGACTGGGCGTCAAGATCGAGCGCATGACCTGGGGGTCATGGATGCCGCACAAGTTCAAGATTGCCGTCTCTGGCTGCCCCAGAAATTGCGCCGAAGCCACGATCAAGGATTTTGGGATTGTCTGCGTCGATAGTGGCTATGAGCTGCATGTCGGCGGCAATGGTGGAATCAAGGTTCGTGCTACCGATTTGCTGTGCAAGGTGGCGACCGAGCAGGAGGCGATGGACGTCTGCGCCGCCTTTATCCAGCTCTACCGCGAACAGGCGCACTATCTGGAGCGCACCGCTCCCTGGATCGAGCGGGTAGGCCTGGACCATGTGAAGGCGGGCCTGTTCGATGACCCAGGCAGCGTCCAGCGTCTCGCCGCCCGGTTCCGCCATTCGCAGACCTTCTGCCAGGACGATCCATGGGCCGAACGTGCAGCTGGAAAATATGCAGAACTGCACCAGCACCTTGCCGAAGTGCGACCGCTAACCTTCGAACCGCAAGCGATGGAGACCGTGCGATGATCGGCGAATGGCTTGATATTGGCCCGGTGGAGCAAATTGCCCCCGGCACAGCCCGCACCCTGCCGGTACGCGGTGCCGATGAAATAGCGGTTTTCCGGACGCAGAACAACGAGTTCTACGCGCTGGTGAACAAGTGTCCGCACAAGCAGGGGCCGCTGTCGCAGGGCATCATCCATGGCAATGTCGTCACCTGCCCGCTGCACAGCTGGAACATATCGTTGCAAACTGGCGAGGCTCTGGGCGAGGACAAGGGATGCGTACCGACCATCCCGATGCGGGTTGATGCAGGGCGCATGTATCTGCTGCGCGCTGCCGTGGTTGGGCAGCAGGCGGCTTGAGTCAGGTTCGCACCACCTGCGCCTATTGTGGCGTCGGCTGCGGCATCAGCGCCGAGATTGTTGGCGAGCGCTCGGTCACCATCAAGGGTGACAAAGACCATCCTGCCAATTTCGGCAAGCTGTGTTCCAAGGGCACGCACCTGGGCGAAACGGTCGGGCTGGACGGGCGCTTGCTGGAGCCCATGATCGGCAACCGGCACGCGAGCTGGGATGAGGCGCTCGATCTGGTTGCCGGCAAGATGCGTCAGTGCATTGCAGAACATGGACCGGACAGCGTGGCCTTCTATGTCTCGGGTCAGTTGCTGACCGAGGATTATTATGTCGCCAACAAGCTGATGAAGGGCTTTGTCGGCAGCGGCAATATCGACACCAACAGCCGCCTGTGCATGGCGAGCGCGGTTGCCGCTCATAACCGCGCTTTTGGCGAGGATGTCGTCCCGGTCACCTATGACGATCTGGACGCGGCGGACCTCATCTTGCTGGTGGGATCGAATACCACCTGGTGCCATCCGGTGATCTGGCAGCGCATCGAGGCGGCACGCGACAGGCGCGGCACGAAAATCGTGGTCATCGACCCGCGCCGGACCGAAACAGCCGAACAGGCCGACCTGCATGTGCCCGTCCTTCCTGACGGCGATGTGGCGCTTTTCAATGCGCTAGGCGTGGAAATGGCACGGCGCGGGCTGGCAGAATACGAACTGACCGACGGCGATCCTGGCATCGACGCGGATATCTTCAGCCAGCTTGCCGATCTTGTCGCATCGCACCCTAAGATGGTCACCGTGTTTTCGATGGGGGCCAACCAGTCGGTCGCGGGGACCGACAAGGGCAATGCGATCATCAATCTGCACCTTGCGACCGGTCGCATCAATGCGCCTGGCATGGGGCCATTTTCCATGACCGGACAGCCCAATGCCATGGGCGGGCGCGAAGTCGGCGGGCTGGCCAATATGCTGGCCTGCCATCTGGGCTTCTCCGACGCAGAACGCGCCGATGTCGCCGCCTTCTGGCAAACGCCGCGCCTGTGTGAAAGGCCTGGCCTGAAAGCGGTGGACCTGTTCCGTGCGGTGCATGATGGCCGGGTAAAATTCCTCTGGGTCATGGCGACCAATCCGGCTGTGTCGATGCCCGATACAGGCTTTGTCCGCGAGGCGCTGGCACGATGCCAAACCCTGGTCGTCTCGGATGTGCTTGCACACACCGATACTGCCGGCTTCGCCCATGTTCGCCTGCCCGCGCTGGCGTGGGGCGAAAAGGACGGGACGGTTACCAATTCAGAACGCCGCATCAGCCGCCAGCGGGCGCTTTTTGATGCGCCGGGAGAGGCACGGGCGGACTGGGCGATCATCGCCGATGTCGCGAAGCGGATGGGCTTTGCCGGATTTGGCTGGACCAGTGCGGCAGGGGTCTTCCGGGAATATGCGGCCATGACAGCGCTCTCGGTCAAGCATGGCAAGGTGCTGGACCTCACGGGCAAGGCAGGCGTTTCGGACGCCGAATATGCAGTGATGGAACCGTTTCTCTGGGGCGGGCACCATCCCATGGCGGGCCGCAAGATGCAGCAGGTGCCGGTCGATGTGCGCCGCCGGCCTGGCGATCCCGACTTCCCGCTAAGGCTCAACACCGGGCGCTATCGCGACCAATGGCATACGATGACGCGCACCGGCCTTTCGGCCACCTTGTCTCAGCATCGGCGCGAGCCATTGCTGGAGGTTCACCCCGGCGATGCCGCTGCGGCTGGTTTGGTGGAGGGCGCTCTGGCCAGGGTGGTGACAGCGTCGGGCGCATCCATATTTCGCGTCCTGGTGACCGATGCGCAATCCAGGGGCCAGGCCTTCGTGCCGATGCACTGGAGCGACGCCATGGCAAGTGGCGGACGGAGCAACCTGCTGCCGGATCAGTCTGTCGATCCCGTATCCGGCCAGCCGGGGTTCAAGAACAATGCATGCCGGGTCGAGCCGGTTGAGAGCGATTGGCGCGGCTTTCTGCTGCGCAGCGATGCTATTGCTCCGCAGGGCCTTGTGTGGTGGAGCCGTTCGGCTGTCGCCTCGGGCTGGCTTTACGAGCTTGCGGGCCAGGGTGCGGTGGACGCAGACGCGCTGCTGCCGCCAGGCGAACCGGTGGAAGCTGTTGACACGGCGCGCGGTATGCGGCGGCTGGCGGTGCTTGATGCGGACGGGATGCTCAAGGCGGCGCTGTTCGTGACCCGCAAGGGACAATTGCCCGCGCGCGAGTGGATTTCCGGCCAACTAGGCGCGCGCGGTGCGACGCTGCCCGAACTGCTTGCCGCCCGGCCCAGCATGCCCGCGCCTGATCGCGGCCCTGTGGTCTGCGTCTGCCATGGCATCGGCGAAAACCAGATCGCAGCCCTGGTTGCGCAGGGCGCAGACAGCGTGGCCGCGATTGGCCAGGCCTGCGGTGCGGGTACGAACTGCGGATCCTGCCGCCCCGTTCTGGCCAGAATGCTGCGCGACTGGACCGACACATGCAGGGAGGCTGCAGAATGAACGACTTTCCTTCAGGCATGGTGTGGCTGGTCGGTGCCGGCCCGGGCGATCCCGAATTGCTCACCCGCAAGGCAGAACGGCTGATCGGCATGGCCACGATCGTGTTTCACGATGCGCTGGTCGGGCCGGGCGTGCTCGAACTCGCCGCTTCGGGTGCGCGGCTGGTGCATGTCGGCAAACGGTCAGGCAGGCATTCCAGGGACCAGCAAACCATCGACCGGATGATCGTCGATGCCGCGATGGCTGGCGAGCGGGTGGTGCGTCTCAAGGGCGGTGATCCTGCGATCTTCGGCCGCGCGACCGAGGAATTGAGCGCTTGCCGGGCAGCAGATGTGCCGGTGCGCGTCTGTCCTGGTGTAACCGCGGCCAGTGCGGCAGCGGCCAGCCTCGGGGCATCGCTCACGCTGCGCGGCCTGGCACGCAAGCTGACCTTCGTGACCGCGCACGTCCGGGCTGGGCAGGAACTGGACCTGGATTGGGCAAAGCTGGCCGATCCGGAGGCGATGCTTGCAGTGTACATGGGCAAGGCGGCTGCGAGCGAAGTGTCGGGCCAGTTGATCGCAGCCGGACTGGCCGGCGATACCCCTGTTGCGCTGGTCGAATCCGCCAGCCTGCCAGAAGAGCGCCAGTTCCATACCCGGCTCGATCTGCTGCCATTGGTTGCACGCGCTGCGTTGGGCGATGGACCCGCGCTACTGCTGATTGGCACTGCAATCCAGGCAGATGTTGCAAAAAATACACTCGCTTCGAGCAGCTGCCCTACGTCCGGCCTGGCCTGCACTTTTGGCATCAAAATGGGCATCAACCGATCACTATCCGCGAGCCGCCCGCCCTTGTAACGCTCGAGGTATTCGTAGCGGCGTTCATACCAAGCCAGAAGCTGGATTAGGCGGCTTGAACGAGTCCAACCGAACCTGGCGGCGGGTTTTCAGCTGCATTGCCAAGGCGCATGATTGGATTCCTTGATTGCTTCCCCTGGTACAATTCTGCAGCCGGATCTGGCCACCGTCGCGCAGCTTGCAATCCATCTCAAGAATGAACAGCGTGCGATCGCGCAGGCAAGACGCGACTGTCGGCTTTTGGTTATACCTGCCGCAGAACATATCGCGCGGGACCGTCCGAAAAGTCCCACGAAACGCCATTCCGCTCCCGGCAGCATTCGCCGATAACCATCATAAAACGTCAAGGCGAAGCTGCCGAATACGCCAACGGGTTTCAACTGTCCGCCATCGCGGCATCAGTTCGTGTACCTCATTTCGCCACAGCGTCCTGGGTCAATTCCGGCGCCGCTGGCGCAAAGCGGGACAACGCCTCCTTGAGCGCCTTTACCTCGCCCCTCAGCGAAGATGCTTGTGCCCGCTCAACCTCAAGCTTTCGATAGAATCGCTCCTTTGCCCCCTGCGCTTCGACAAGCTCTTCCTCAAGCCTGGAGTTTAGCTGCATCACAGAATCAAGCTCGGCCTTCACAGCGTCCAGCTCGATAAGCTTGGCCTCGAGGACTGCGCGCTCCTCGTTACGAACACGGTTCGCAGCTTCCTGAACCTTGTTGGTAATCACCATCAGAATGGCGGCCAGATCGTCATCGTTGAAGGCCGCCGGGATGACCGCCTTCGTTGCGTGAACCCGCCACTGGCGGAGGTGATTGACGATGGTTGTCAGGCTACCCGTTTTGGTCTCTTCGCGAATCATGATGGCTGAAATCTGGTCAGCCTTGACGCCTGCTGCCACGAGTCTGTCAGCGACGGCCGCAACTGTATCGTACTGTATTCCTCGCGCTTGGCTCATTGCCCCGGCTCCACCGTATTCATACGTATACATATGGATACGTATGCCGTTTCAATACAATGATGCAGGCTGCCAGCTTTACGTTAAGAAGCTGTCAAAAATAGCTATTTTGGCGATTTAGGCCGAGGCTCAGGTGCCTTTTGACGCCGTCTCTCTGGCAGAATACCGTGCCGCTTTGGCCCTTTTGATCGAATTTGTGATGGGAAAACAGTTTTCTCAGGTTCGGTCAGAAGGACTAAAATGACCAATATACCGAATACCGCTCCGCCGGAAGCTTATGGCAAGGACAGTGATGAATGGAGCATCCGCGTGCTCCTGCCTGCCGCGCGTCTGGAACACTTCATCGTCCGCAAACAGGCAGTTGAGCCGCTCTCAACAATCGCGGTGATCGACACTGAAACAACCGGTACCGACCCAGCGCGAGACCAGATCATCGATCTCGCGTACGTGATCCTGCGGGTTGATGCGGTCGGCGATATAATCGACGTCATTGCTGCACGGCAGGCACTCTGCGATCCGGGCATGCCGATCCCAAGCCGCGTTCGCCTGCTCACCGGGCTTACCGACGCTGACGTGCGTGGCAAGTCGATCGATCTTGACCTCGTCGAACAGGATTTTGGACAGGTTGACGTCTTTATCGCGCACAATGCTGCCTTTGACCTGTCTTTTCTACGCCACCTGCTCCCCTGTACCGCCGGGTCCGCCTGGGCCTGCTCGTTGTCCGATTTCGACTGGCTGGCCGATGCGCAGCTCGACGGCCGCGCATTGGGACATCTGCTGTATCAGATCGGTTTCTACAATTCGGGGCACCGCGCGCTCGCGGATGTGATCAGCTTGATCCATTTGCTGGCTTACCCGCTGCCAACGGGTCAACCGGTGCTCGGTGCATTGCTCGCCAACGCTGCCAGGCAGAGTTTTCGGGTGGAAGCGACCCGCGCTCCCTTTGATGCGCGGTCGATCTTGAAGGCCCGCGGCTACAGGTGGGATGCACGGCACAAGGTTTGGTGCATCGAAGTCTCGGAGCAGAATCTTGACGCAGAGATTCTGTGGATCGAGCGCCATGTCACGCCTTTCGGTCCGGCACCCAGGGTAACCCCAATCACCTGGCACCAGCGGCATCGCTGAGGCTGTGGCCGTGCCGCACGGCGGCATGGCCAACCCCTGTAGAAGAAAACTGAGTGAGCGTCCTGTGAGAAGGGAAAAGCTCATCAAACTCAAAAAAGGAAACGATAATACCATGATTAAACCCAACCAGCGTCAGCAGAACCAGCTTCATGCTCTCCGCCAGGCCCTGGGCCTGCCGCCCTACCGGCCTGTCAACGATGCCATCGCGTTCAGCCTCGGCGCTCCGATGGATGTTGCATACTCCATTGAACTCGCGCATTTTGCTGCGGAACGACAGAAGGACTGCATCCACATGGCATTCGCCCATGCGGGTGCGAAGCGCGCCAGCAATTTCTCGGTCGTCTTTCGCGAGATCGGCAACGTGGATATCATCCGCAGCTGCGTGCCTTATGCCGAGTCCGACGATGCACCGGTCAGGCTCGTGAGCACCAGCGGGCAGGGGCAGTTCATGGTCGATGCAAGGGGCAGCCTTCAGCGCATCGCGGGACTTCCGGATGCGCTTGGTGCGGGTCATAAGCGCGCACTACGCCGCATCCGCCAGATCGCCGCACGCATGGGCGACGCTGGGGTGCCCGGGAGCATGGCGATGGACACGGACGCCGCGTTGCTGGCCGAGTCTGGACCCCGCGAACCGGTGATCTGCATCCGCTGAGATCCGAACCGGGGCACGGGCCCTCAACGCAGCAACACGCAAGCCAAAGGCCGTCCCAGGGGCGGCCTTTGGCGAATCTGGAAGATCCAAACAAATGATCAAATTCACGTTCTACGATATCGAAACAGCCTGGGATGACGATCTGCACGCAGCATACTGCTCCATCGAACGCCGGGTGAAAGCCCGGGTAAGGATGGCAAGCAGGCGGGTCTTTGCAGCCGCAGCATTCGACGTCACACTCCACAGCGATGGCGCGATCTGCTTCGAGAGGATGGCGAGCTGGACCGAATACACCCATGGGGATGAGCAGGCCGTGGTTCGCGGCCTGTTCGACCATCTGCGCGCAGTCCCGGACAATATTGCCACGGCTTTTGGCAGTGTGGCGATGGACCTGCCGATCCTGACGCTCGCCGCTATGGAACACGGCCTGCCACTGCCGACCCAACTGCTGCTGCGCAAGCAGGTTCCCAAGCGTGGGCCGATCCGGCCGCATCTCGATCTTGGGCTGCAGCTGAAGGCGACAGGCAAATCCTGGACGCACCTCAGCGAGGTGCTGATTCGCCTGGGCCTGCCGGCGACATTGATGCAGGGCAAGAAACGGGTCGCGTTTCCGACCGATTCGGCTGGCTGGGCCGCTGCCCGTGCGCATTGCGAGCTCGACACCGCGCTGCTCGCCATCGCGACCATGGCTTGGCAGCGGTCCCAAGGTCAGTGCAGCCTTGATCCCAGGATCGCCAGCCTGGTCATTCTGGATTGGTTGCGGCGCAACCGTCCGCTGACGCCCGCGATGCAGGACAAGCTTGCTGCAATCTGCGCAGCGATGTCGGGGCAGTTGGCGGACCAGCTCATGCCCGCCGCCTGAATGACCGGGGCCGGGGGAGGGGACTCCTCCGGGCCTGTCAGGACAGGTTGTAGGACTGCTGCAGCAGCGGCTTGCACCGCTCGAAATCATCAAGCGACGATATGCTGATCTCAAGGTCACCCGTTCCAACGTGGCCGATCTTTCGCACGTCGCGCGTAAATCCCGGCTCGAGCTGCACCGTGTCGGGATTGACCTTGACGAACACCAGCAGCTTCTTCGCCTGGTTGCGCAGTTCGACGCTGGCAAAGTTCTTGATCCGCCGGAACGCGATGTAGAAAGCCGTGGTCCTGGTATCCACATCATCCCCCAGCGCGAGCATAAAGTCCGCCAGCAGGTGATACAGATCCAGCAGCTCCTGCGGTGCTTCCTTCATCTGTTCGGTGATCGTCTGTCCGTCGTCAGAACATTCGGCACAACTCGCGGCGTAGATTAGCGGAGTGCGGACCTCGTCAGGGGGTTGATGTTAGGCGGCGAACTTGCGGTGCTGCAAGCGCCGATGTTCGATGGTCTGTCGCTTGATCCTTTCGCGCAGTTTGATGATTGCCGGAGCCCTGCCGAAGTAGGCGTCGGCAGGCGTCACATTGGCCAGGCTCTCGTGGTATCGCTGGTGATTGTAGTGCTCGACGAAGGCCTCGATGTGAGCTTCGAGGTCGCCGGGCAGGAAGTAGTTTTCCAGCAAGATGCGGTTTTTCAGGGTCTGGTGCCAGCGCTCGATCTTGCCCTGGGTTTGGGGATGACACGGGGCGCCGCGGACATGGCTCATCTTCCGGGCCTCGATGTATTCCGCCAGCTCACCCGCGATGTAGCTGGGGCCATTATCGCTGAGTAGCCGGGGTTTGTGCAGCACCGTGGCGCTGTCGCAACCAGAAGCCGCCAGGGCGAGGTCCAGCGTGTCGGTGACGTCCTCGGCTCGCATGTTGGTGCACAGCTTCCAGGCGATGATGTAGCGCGAGAAGTCGTCGAGCACGGTCGACAGATACATCCAGCCCCACCCGATGATCTTGAAGTAGGTGAAGTCGGTCTGCCACATCTCGTTCGGCCGCGTGGTTTTCGTGTGGAACTGATCGGCAGCCTTGATCACGACATAGGCCGGGCTGGTGATCAGGTCGCGGGCCTTCAACAGGCGGTAAACCGTGGATTCCGACACGAAGTAGCGCTGCCCATCGGTGAAGCGCACGGCCAGTTCCCGGGGGCTCAGCTCAGACTGTTCCAGCGCCAGCTCGATGATCTGGTCGTGGATGCCCGCCGGGATGCGGTTCCACACCCGGCTCGGCGCCGATGGCCGATCTTCCAACGCCTCCGGCCCGCCTTCGAGGTAGCGATCATACCAGCGGTAGAATGTCCGACGAGGGATGCCGAGTTGGTCCAGCGTGCGCTTGGCCGACAGGTGCGACTGCTCGACGGTTCTGATGATCTCGAGCTTCTCGGATGCGGGATACCTCATTCGTCGTTGCCCCCATCCGCGATCATGCTTTTTTTGAGCAGACGGTTTTCCAGTGTCAGATCGGCCACGCATTCCTTCAGGGCCCGGGTTTCGCGGCGCAGGTCCTGGACCTCTCCGGTGGTCGCGGCACGGGCGGTGTCGCCGGCCAGGCGGCGCTTGCCAGCTTCCATGAACTCCTTCGACCAGGTGTAATACAGGCTCTGGGCAATGCCTTCCTTGCGGCATAGCTCGGCGATGCTGTCTTCCCCGCGCAGGCCATCCAGCACGATGCGGATCTTGTCCTCGGCCGAAAAGTGGCGCCGGGTCTGTCGGCGGATGTCCTTCACTACCCGCTCTGCTGGGGCCTTGGCGGGCGATTTTACATTGGAGGATCTGGGCTTCATCTTCGTTCCTTCGTCACTACGACGAAGCCCAGATCCTCCTTAGATCACAACCTCAAATCTGTGCCATTGGTGCTGACGGCGGACAATCTGTTCGGTGATCGTCTTATAGGTCGTTTTGGAGGTGCTGCCGGTCGCGGTGCCGCTTACTGGAGAGGTTGTCGCGGCGCTCGCGCTGGTGAGCTGATCGAGCAGCAGCAGGTCGCTGTCAAACCGCCGATACCGGATCAGCGCGATGTTCCGGTTCATCTGCTTGACCGCATGCTCATCATATTTGCCGAAGTCGGTGGCGATGCAGATCAGGCGCGGGCCGGTCCAGTCTACCAGCCTGGCCGCCTCGGCTCCCAGCCGCTCCAGCACCAACCATTCGAAATCCTTGCGATGGCCCATCAGCCAGTCGAGATAATACAATCCCTGGTTGATGACATTCTCGTTCGACGATCGCTTGTACTCGATCACGACCGGGCTGTTGTTCTCGTCAATGCCCAGCGTGTCCATGCGGCCACCTTCATTGGTCGGGAACTCGCTCGCCAGAAACCGGACGCCGAGCAGCGTCTCCAGATTTCTCTCGAAAACGGTCTGCAACGATTTTTCCAGCGCCATCGCGCCACCGGCCAGTTCGGCAACATCAGACCCGGCCATCCGATACAGCTTGATGTCGCTCATTGCGCGCCATGTTCCTTCGATGCAGCCGCGCGGTGCAATCGAGCCACCAGGTCTTTCAATTCCTGCGCGCGCTTGGTTTTGCGATAGCCGAGCTCGGCAAGCACCAGTGTGAGCTCAACGGGGTCGCGCTCGCTTGTTCGGGTATGGGCTTCGAGCGCCTCGATCGAGAGGTGGCCCATGGGGCGCCCTGCCGTGCCGCCACTGCGTTTCATGCCGCGTACCGCCCGTCTTTCAGCCGCCGGGCCATGCCGATGCCGGTCAGGGCGTCGAGCACCGGGCGGACGGTGGCGGCGCGTTTGCCCTTGAAGTTGCGGGCGATGTCCTGCGCGGCGAGGGGGGAGGGGGCGGCGGTGAGGATCGACTGGACGGCGCTGACCTGTTCGGGAAGCGTCTTGGGCCATGCGATGACATTGTCGGGGAGCACGACCGCCGCCTCGCCGAAATCGAGCGTCTGGTTGACCGGGGCGGAATAGCCGGGGTCCTGAAAATCGGGGCGCAGATAGCGGATCAGGCCGCGCGCCTCTTCGGCGGCGCGTTCCTTGTTCAGCGCGACCAGCCGGGTGAGGATGTCCTCGTCAGACAGGTCCACCGGCCAGCCATAAGCTTCGGCCACCAGCGCGTCGATGGTATCATGATGCTGGCGGATCAGCGTGACCAGCCCGCGATCATGCATGTCGCGCTCCTGCTCGTCCAGCGCGCGGCCTTTGCGCATGGCTGCGAGCACGTTGTAGAGCTTGGTCAATGTCAGGTCCTCGTGCGCGGCCAGCACGCGCTTGCGCAGGTCGTCCAGCGCCTCGGCCTCGTTGCGGATGCGGTCCTTCAGAGGCTCTGGGACGTCAGCGGGAAAGGGGAAGGGGTCGAAACAACTGGTCTTGGTGTATCGGGGACGATCCTCCAGCGTGCCGCCCGCGTTCATCGCCCAACAGACGTGCAGGTTGCTGGAGAGGATGCCGAGAAAATAGCCGTCAGAAAGGGCGGGGCAGACCAGCATGTTGTCCGGCACCGTCGAAATGGGCAGGAACTGGAAGACCCGGTGCTTGGCGGTCTCGATGGTCGCGATATAGCGGTCCAGCCCTCGCATCGCTTTGCGCAACTCGGGGCGCGTCTTGCCGAACAGCCACCATTCCTCGGCATATTTCAGGGCGTCGGCAGTCTTGCTCTTCGCGGCCTGGCCGTCGCGCTGTGGTCGAACGGCGTTCGAGAGGTGCTGGTAGACCGCCGGATACCCGTCCCGCACCTGCGCCTCGTCCAGCCCGTACAGGTCGATCACCATCACGCCGCGCGGGCGCGAGGCGAGGTCACGTCCATTGCGGTAATCGAAAATCACCGCGCGCTCGTGGCTGGTGCCGGACCGGAAATGCGCAGGCGCGCGCAAGGATGCCGGGTCCAACCGCTCCGCCTCTTCGGGCGTCACGATAAAGCCATCGCCATGCAGCTTGACCCCCGGCGATGCCAGACCGTCATTCGCCTTCAGGGCCTTTGCCACGGTCACATCCGCGCCGACCCGCAGATCGGCGGCGATGATGTCCACGGCTTCGGCATAATCAACCCGGTCGGGTGCTGCGCTCTCGTCGGTCACGCGCCAGAGCCGCCCGGCTTCGCGGCCCTGCCTACCTTGCGGTTGGGCCACGGTCATCGCAATGCGCACCGCCGCACCATCCTTCTCGTCCACCCATGGATGGTTGGGGATGGCAAAGGTCAGGCTCACCCCGTTCTTCGCCTCCAGATGCTTGGCGACGACACGGCGGCTGAAGGTCTGGACGATGGAATTGGTGGTGACGAAGCCGAACCGGCGCGTCCCTGCTCGCACCGCGAATGCCGCCTTGTCCCACCAGTGCATGACGAAGTCGGCGCTCTCGGGCACGTCGGTGGTCTTGAACAGCGCCTCGAAATACCCGTCGCCCAGCCGGTCGCGCACGTCCTTGCCACCAATGAATGGCGGGTTGCCGACGATGAAATCCGCCTTGGGCCATTTTGCCGCGCGGGGCTTCACATAGCTATACACCTCCACCCGCGCGTCCTCGTCGGGCACTTCGCGGCCGGTGACGGCGTGCAGCTTCATTGTTTCGCCGTCCCAGCGGGTGACGGGCTTGCCGCTCTCGTCCTTCACCAGCTCGCGCTTGTCATAGTCGATCAGTGCGTCGCGGTTCTCGATGGTGCGGATGTCCTTCAGGATCGGCTCAGGCGGGCTACGGTCCTTGCCGTTGACGCGGAAATGCCATTGCAAATAGCCGATCCACAGCACCAGCTGCGCAATCGCCGCCGCGCGCGGGTTGATCTCTATCCCCAGGAAATTCTCGGGCGTGATCGTGTGGCCGGACAGCTCGGCCAGATACTGGTTGTCGCCCAATTCCTTGAGCAGTTCCAGCACCTCGCCCTCCAGCTCCTTCATCCGCGCCATGGCGACATAGAGGAAGTTGCCGGTACCGCAGGCCGGATCGAGCACCTTGGTCTGTGCCAGCTGGGCGTGGAACGCCTCCACCACCGCGCGGGCGGCATCGACCTTGTCTTCGCCCATCAGGCTTTCCACCGCGCCGCGAACCCCGTCCCAGTCGCTGCGAAGCGGTTCCATGATGGTGGGGGCAATCAGACGCTCGACATAGGCTCGGGGGGTGTAATGCGCGCCCAGCTTGGCGCGTTCCTTGGGGTTGAGCGCGCGTTCGAGCAGCGTGCCGAAGATTGCCGGTTCGACCTCTCTCCAGTCCTTGCCCGCCGCCTCGATCAGCACCAGCAGTTCTTCGCGTTCGAGCGGCAAGGCCTCGCGCGACTTGAACAGGTATCCGTTGAAATGCTTGACCGGAATGCCGAGTGACGGGGCGAACTCACCCTTGTCCATCGCGGTCCATAGCGCGGTCAGCTGGTGATGCAGATGTTCAGGATGGTCGAGTTGCGCTTTGAGCAGGTCGGTGAAGGATTTGTCGGGTAGCAGCACGCCGGTATCCTCGGCGAACATCGTGAACAGCAGGCGCATCAGGAAGCCGCTCACGGCCTCGGCATTATGCCCACGCGCCTCAAGCCGCCGGGAGATGGTGGCGAGATAATCGGCAATCTCGCGCGTCGCCTTGGCGGCGCGGGTGGAAGGGTCGAGCGCCTTGGGGTTGGTCCAGATCAGCGCCAGCCGCTCGCGCACCTTCTCGTCATGCAGGTCGTCCAGCATGATGCGGTAGGAGGCCCGGTCAGGGAACTGGGCATAGGCTTTGCCGGTGCCGGTGAAGTCCGCGTACACGTCGATGCAATAGCCAATATCCGCGATCAGCAGGATCGGCGGCCAGCCATGATCGGTCGGCAGCGCCTTGGCATAGCGTTCGGCCTGGCCCTTGGCCTGGAGCATGGCGCGGGTCCAGCCGGGCGTTCCGCGTCGCGCGGTGCCGCGCTTGACGCGGGCGCTGGCGGACTGGCCGAAGATGTCGAGATCGTCCTCGCCGCGCGCCGCAGCGGCCTTGTCCGCCTCGCTGCCCTGTTTGGCCTCAAGGATGAAGCAGTCGCGCTTGTAGCAGTCGATGCGGCCAAAGCTCTGGGTGCCGTCACCATTGTCCTGAAACACCCGGCGTTCGAACACGTAATCGTTGTGCGCGTCGTCGGTGCGGCTTCCATCCGGCGCGGGAACACCGATCAGCGCGCACAGGCCGTTGATGAAGCTCTGCGTGTTCGCCAGCTCCGACCCGCCCGTATCGCGCCACTGGACGATGAAAGCGTCGACCTGCTGCTGTGTGGAAGCGTCCCCCGGCATGGTTTCACATAAGCACCGAGGGCAGGGGGCGGCAATCGGAGATTGATCCAGGTTGGGGCTTTGGACCGGATGGAGGCGGGCACTTTGTCGGCGCTAAGGCGACCGGTAGTTGAGAGCGCACGCCGGTCGCCATCTCGCGCAATGAGCCTGCCATCTCGCGCGAGCGCAGCAGCCGATAATATCTCACAAGAGTGTTTGATTTTGCTCGTCCATCCAGCGCGCTGGCACTTCGGCAGACGATCGAAATCGATCTGGAGCTGGCGATAACGAGCTTTGCTGCGAACTTGCTATAGGGGGCGCAGTGGTGACTGCCGCGCTGCGTGCGTTTAGCTGCTTCCTGATGACACTACGAACGCGATCGGGGCTTGGCAGTGTACCTGTAACGATGCCGGTCTGGACCAGCTCAGCCAGTATGGCTCCTGCCACAGCAATGGTTTCGGTTGCGTCCAGACCGGTGGTCATAGCGGCAACTTCATCCAGCACGTGTTTGACCAGCGCCTCCAAGTTGATGCGCTTTTCACGCTCCTCACGTGCCTTTGCGATACGCTCGTGCGCGAGCCGCTTCAATGCCTGTTCGAATCCGTCGTTCACTACATAATGTTGCGATGTGCGTGGTCTCACGGATGATGCGTTTGTTGATGGTCGTTTGTTTTTCGGCATACCAAATTCCTCCATTTGTTAAAATATAGGATGAATATTTTTGGTTTGCAAACAGAATAGAAGGGAGGATAATAAGGAGTTAACTTTAGAGAGGTAGCAAGTAATGTCGTGTCCACCTTTTTTGCCCATGGCCTCTGTCGCTTTGCTCTGTCGCCTTGGGCGGTGGAACGACTTGCCTTGGCGGGAGGAGCTTGGCCCCTCCCACGCCCACCCCAGATCCGGTCCTGGCGCATGACCCGCGCAACCAAGACCGGAAAACCAGCCCGGCCCAAGCCGATGGATTTTCGGGTGAAGCTCACGGCGGAAAACTACAGGGCGCTGACAACCCATATTGCAGCGGCCGGTTTCGACGGGCCGCACGCAAAGCAGGCATGGCTGCGGTCTCTGATCCCTGCCATGCAGACAGCCAGCTCGGACCGCAAAGTGAACCCAACCTGTGCAACAAGCGCTGACACCTACAGGCGCCTGCCGATGCCCGGTGGACAGGAGGCACTGGCGATACTGGGGAACATCGGCACCGACCTGCGCGAGACGCGAGCGAGTCTGAAGAAAATGGTCGAATGGCTTGATCGCATCGATCCTGTCTTCATTGCCGAGGAACATAGGGCGCGTGTCAGAAACGAGCTCCCCAACTTGATGGCAACCCTATTGAACCGGCTGGATGAAACAGAGGCCCGGGTCACGCCGCGCCTGTCATCTGCCATCGATGGCTTGCTACAGGCGCTGCGACAGTGATCATCAAGGTCAAGCGTGGCAGCGATTTCCAGGGGCTGTTCCGCTATCTTCTGCGCCACGGCCAGCATGGGCATCGCGGTGACGCTCGGATCATCGCCATGGTAGGCGTGTACGATGAACGCACTGCAGCAGCGCAGATGGCCTACAACGCTGCGTTGGCGCCGGAACGCGCCAAACCTGTCGTACACCTCATCGCGCGAGCCGAAACAGGAATCAGTGATGAGCGAAACGTGGAGCTCGCGGAATGGATGATCCGGGACGCGGGCCTTGCTGGCCGTCCATATGTGGCAGTTGCACACGATGATGGTCATCTTCATGTCGCCGCCTGCGAAATAGACGACGAAGGCAAGGCACCAGACCGTATCCTCTGGTCCAGCGCGCTCAAGAAGGCGGTCAGTCCTGAATTGGCGAGTACGCTTCCCCCAGGCTCGGTTCGGAGCAGAGCCTGGGACAGCCATATTTCATGGCGCATGTCGAAATTGGCGAGACAGGTGGAGAAACGTTGGGAGCTTAGGCGGCTGTCATCCGCTCCACGGGCTACAGCAACCGTTGAGCCCAGGATCGAGCGTTGGCAGGATGATCGCTTGCGTCATCGGGGGCAAGTTCCTTTGCAAGACCGGTATTTCGACCAGGTACGGAGCGCTCTGACCCTTCCTACCTGGCAGCGGCGTGTCGATGCCCTCGCACGGCACGGCCTCGAGATCCGGGTTTTCAACTCCGGCGCCAATGCGCGTGGACTACGCGTTTGCAGCATGTCCAACGATCGTGACTTCGCAAAAATCTCGGATTTCGGTTTGGGGGGCATGAGGAAACTCGACGCCTCTGCCGATCAAACTTTCGTGGCTTTTTGCGCCGGGCGAGGCAGTAGGCCGATCACCTTGGCAGAGCCGGAGCACACCTTCGATCCGGTTATGCGCCGGGTCCAGGTTTCGTTTCGACACGAACTCAAGGAGTGGCACCGGACTGCCGGCCGAAGGCGAGCTGCGTTTGACCGGTACAAGCGCAGCCAGCGCGCTATCGGAATCGAAGTGTCGTCGCTTACCGCGTCGTTTGCCCATCATATGAGCAGCCGGGGACGGAAAGCCGCAGAATGCAAACTCAAGCGCGAACTGCTGTCTAGAGCTAGAGCCGAACTCGACTTCGCCCTGCGTGAAGCAGGCCCAGCCCGGACCAAGCCAAGTTTTGCCGATTTTGTTCAGCGCGAGGCAGAACTCGGGAACACTGACGCCTTGCGCGTCCGAGACCAGCTTGCCGCGCGAGTTTCGGAAACGCAGCGACGTCGTTGTGCGGTGATGGCTTTGGTGCTGTCTAGATCGCTCGCCGAGCTAGAGGCGCGTGCCGCGCAAATTCACCGGCAGATGTTGACGGGCACCGAGTCGCTCAAATCGGCTCGGGATAGCCTGCTGACCCAAACCAAAGCCCTGCAGGCTGCGGCGGAGGAAATCAGGGCGCGGAACGCAAGGCGACGGGCACACGAAATTGCCGAAGAGCGGCGAAGAGCTGAGGCCAAGGCAAAAGCTGCTGCTGCGGCTCAACACGACAGGTTCCAGTCCGAAAAACGCCGCATCGACTCTTCCAGAAGCGCGGGTGCACGGTTTGCGGCCTGGTTCGCACAGGTTGCCGCGCTCATGGTGTGGTTGACCGAATTGAAGAATGCGGATCTCGAATCGAAGCGGCTAAAACGGGAGCAGGCAGAACGCCTTGCCCACGAACGCGAGCGCATTGCGCGGGAGAGGGCTGAAGCTGAAAACCACCAAGCAGGGCACGCCATACCTGTAATGCCCGCAGCAATTGCCGAGCATCGTCACCAGCCGCTGCATAACGGGCAGAGTCGCTGTCAGAGCGATGCTGATTGCGCTCCGCCAGGCCGGACACCATCACAAGCAACTCCTGAACGCCTGCGAGATCCGCTCGCTGCTGTTCATGCGCAACGAGCGTCACTTCGGGCCGCACTTGTCCATGATGATCACGATTCTCCCGCGACGCGCGAGTATCTAAATGCATGGTCAGCCGGCCTCAACGCGATCCCCACCGACCGGGCGATCACACGTGCCGACCTTGTCGCTATCGAGACTATGGTGATTCTCGAACTGGCAAGAGGCGGGCGTGGAATTGCGGTTATCGAGAAGATCGCAATTTCGCGTTCGCCGACCAAAGAGCATGCCAAGCCGACCATTTTAGCTGCAATGAACAACCAGATCGTGCGCGACGTGCTGGCCGAGCAAGGTGTAGAGGCCCTGCGGCGCGAGGCGAAAATTGCCCTGTACGACCGGGACCCGCAGACCGACGTTGGAGAAGAGTTTGTCACATGCTGGGCGGAGATCCTTGACGAAGCGCCGATCGATTTGAGCCTCCCTCCAGAAGACTATTTTCGGGCGATAGACTTTGACGTGGCACAGATTTTGGTCAAACGCGGGCATCCCATTTTGGGGGTGGCGGGGGCGCTGGCGGTACATTCACCGTCAGTCGAGGCGAAGGACTGGCAAAGCCGAGGTGAGTATCTCGAAGATGTGCTGGCGGATTTGGCGGAGCGCCAAGGATTGGTACCGGGCTGGGCTAAAGCGGTCATTGCCGCAGCATCCACTGGTGATCGATCAGCGGCACCGGCAGTGGCGTCGTCATCCTATGCGGTCGGTGCGCCAGGATCCCTCACTGGCCCAGAATCGATCGCAGGGCCAATGCGGCAGGAAATGCCGAGTCAGCAGGAGCAGCGCCCGCTGGATCTCGTCGATCCGGTTTCCAGACAGGACCCAAAACGGCCGCCTGCCATAGCCGATGCCCGGCGATTGCCCCCAGACGCGACGCTCGGGCCCTCTCGGTAGACTGCCGGTGCCCGATGGATCTGAATGGCAAAAACTGGGACAAAACTGCCGGTCGACACTACGCCAGAGAGCGTCCAGTTACGCCGAAACCGGTCATTCGTGGAGCCGCGCGCATCTACACGACGCTTCAGGCGAGACCGACGCCCTCTCCTGCCAGGGAGAAACTCAGTGCTTTTGCCGCCGGGACTACAGGCTTGGCTTCCCTATCGTTCGTCACCACGGCTTGGCCATCTCGACGATCTCCTCAAGCGTGAACGGGCCGAGGCCGTAGACCGCCGCCAATCCGTTGAATGCCTCCACCGCGACACGCCGGATCTCGGCCTGATCGATTGAGGACAGGGTTGCATCATACTCATACGCAAGCTCAACAGCGGCATAGCCCTCGTCAGCAAACTGGAGCGGTCCGCGCGGCCACCAACTATCCGTGAGATTGGCAATACCGAGGCGGATGTGGATCGGGAGTGAGCCACCGTGCGATAGTGCCAGCGCGCAATTGCGCTCTAGAAAGTCGACCCATTGTTTGAAGAGATATCCTGTCGCGAGTGTAAGGCGATCGCCGTCGCGCTCGAAGAGAAATCCTCCGCCAACACCCCAGAATTCGCCGGTCTTTTCGAACCATTGGGTGAGTGCACGGGTAGGATCGACGTCCCCCTCTGGTGTGCCCGGCCAATAAGCCATGACGCCACCCTGGCTTGCCCCGTAGTTGAGCGAATTGGCCCGCGCTAGCAGGGCTGGATGCCCCATGTGTTCGGCCAGCGCGCGCCTTGCCCCAGGCTTCACAGCCCATTTCGACGGGATAAGGCGCGCGTAGCCGGGGAATTGCTGCTTCCACAGGACTTTGCGACTGCCATGGCTGCTCGTCACCATCTGCGGAACGTCGCGATCGAACCAGAGGTCGAGGTCGCCTGCAAAATGCGGCTGCCACTGGACAGCTTCTGGCGGCGGCGCAGGAATCTGTTCGAGAGACAGTTTCAACGCGGCGGCCAACTGCTTGCTGAGTTCTCCACGTACGCGCCGCAGTTCACTCGTATCGGAACCCTCGGGTAGGCAAAACCCGATCGGACCACGCCGCCCCCGCATGTCGAACGGTAGCTTGTCGAGAGTGGCCCCCGGAAACGCGGTGTTCCAGACCTGGATGACGCGGGTGTAGGAGAGCGCCCGATTAGCGTAGCCCATTTCCAGCAGCACATTGGGATTGGCGCAGGCCTTTCCGCTCGCTGAGACGGCGATCGGTGTCACATCGCCCACAAACACCGCAGCGGCATCGATCTTACGGAGAATGGTCGCCACGATGTCGGGAGTTCCGGCGACGCCCTGGGTATCGGAGGTCAGGCTCGGCCGATCGGCCTCTTCGACCTCGGCCGCCACGAGCGCGATCGCGGCATCAAGTGCGTATCGGATAACCTCGCGCGTGACGCGGCCGTCGAGATCGCTCTGCCATGACCATAAAACCGTCTTTTCCGTGCTCAACGCGCTGCCCTCCTCTCGCTGCTTGTACCGCACATTATTGCATATCCATTTTTCTTGTTGGATGGGAACGCTCGCAGTGCGTATCCATCAACAACGTTAGCCGCCAATCCGCTCCGCAATGCGCGGCACATTCTGAACTCGCCAACGAGGGTGAACAAGCGGGGAACGAAGGCTTTACCAAGAAGAATGGGTATGATACCCAATTGAAGCTTGGGTATCATGCCCAAACTGGAGGAGCTGGTGCGGCTGATCGGATCGCGGGACGTCCTGAAACTAACCGGACTATCGGGCGACCAGCTGCGCGAATGGACTGTGCGGCGCGGGCTCATTCATCCCGATGTCCCGGCATCGCGCCAAGGTCAGCAGGCGCAGTTTGGCTGGCAGACGGTGCTTGTGTTGCGCCTTGCCGTCGTTATGCGCAGCCGGTTCCATGTCGAACTGCAGGCGCACCGTGACCTGCTGGCGCGCGTGCGGGGCCTGCTGAACGGTCGCTCCTTCCCGAGCCTCTGGGGCCATCGGCTCGCGATCTTCGGGCTGGAGCGCTGCGCGCTGCTCGGCACTGGCGATTCACTGCCGGCGGACGAAGATGTGATCCTGCTCGCGCTCCACGCCCATCTCGAAGCGCTGTCGCAAGGCTTCAGCGTGGCAGAGCCGATCGCGCAGCTGCCGCTCTTTCCCGCAGTCGGCCTACGCCGCGGCGAGGTGCCCGCCAAGGCGGCGGGCGGAACCGTGCTGCGCGCCGCCGAAGGAAATACGGCGTGAACGGGCTCGCGAAAATCGAGGCGGGATTGCGTGCTATCGGCTATCGGCCGGAATCACTCATCTACGACTATAGCTTTGCCGATGTTCTCTCGGAGACCGGAGAAGAACTGTGCGTAGCTCTCGCGGCCTTCACCCAAGTCCCCGAGTCCTTCCGTTCCGCGGCGTTTGGCGTGATCACGGGCGCTCATGATGCGGACGCGGTGGAACGCCGCCGCGCGCTCGGCGCGCCGATCCTGTTCTCGATCGGGCATGACGATGTCGGCGTCTGGCGCGTCGGCGCCGAAGGCAAGCCGCGCTTGACTGAACGGGTCCCGCTATTTCAGCTCGACGCCTTGTTCGCGCGCAACGCCGACAACTGGAGCCCGCACGCGGTCCACCGCGCCAAGGCGCTTGGCCAGACCCAGACTGCCTATCAGCTCGACTTCGTCGACCTCGGACTGATGCCGATGATCGAGCACGAAATCGAAGTGAAGCTCGACCAGCTACTCGGCGAAGTGATCGCCAAGCTACTGACTGGAATCGACGATCTGCGACGCGAAGAAGCGGTTTTCCGCACGACGTTTAGGCTTCTAGCGGCCAAAATCCTGATCGATCGCCAGCATCCCGATGCTGCGTCCTGGTCAACCGCGCCGGTTGCGGAGGTTCTCGCCGGGATCGAGACCTATTATCACCTCGATCAGATCGCGCGCTCTGCGGTTGGCGCCCTGCCGACCGCAACCGTAGAGACGGCATGGGCGACGCTTCGCAGCGCCATTAACTTCCGCAACATCTCGTCGGACAGTCTTGCTTTTGTCTACGAGAACACGCTGGTGACTGCAGACACGCGCAAGCGTTTTGGCACCCATAGCACTCCACGCCAAATCGCCGAGTATGTGGTCAGTCAGCTGGACCTGGGTCGGTTCGATCTCGAAGACATCTCGATCTATGAGCCGTTCGCCGGCGCGGGTATGTTCCTTGTCGCTGCGCTGCGCCACCTACGCGATAGGTTGCCCGACACGCTTTCCGGCGAAGAGCGGCATGCTTTCCTTGTCAAGCGGATCAGTGGCGCGGAACTCGACAGCTTCGCCTGCGAAGTCGCGACGCTGTCGCTGATCCTGGCCGACTATCCCAATGCCAATGGGTGGAAGATCGCTCCGAAAGACCTGTTCGAGCAGAGCGTACTTGCTACGGACGTGGCGGGTAAGCGCATCATCCTGTGCAACCCGCCCTGGGAAGATTTCGACGGCAACGAGCGCCAGCGCTACCCGGAAATGGCAGCGAAGTCCTTCTCGAAGCCCATGGCGGTCCTTCGCACCTTGATTGAGGCCAGACCCGAAGCCCTGGGCTTCGTCCTACCGCAGGGCTTTCTTCGTCAGAAGCAATATACCGAGCTGCGACAGCTGCTCGCGGACAGCTACGGCCGCATCGAGCTTACCTCGCTTCCCGACCGCATCTTCCAGCGCGCGGGCCTGGAATCGGCCATCATCATCGCGACCGATTGCCGCAATGATGATGCTAAGGGCCTTCCCAACCAGCTGCGCTCCGCCGAGGTGAGCGACAAAAGTCGTCCGGATTTCCTGATGTACGGCAAGACCAGCACCGAGCGTCGCCGCGCCAAGCGGGTCTGCTCGGGTGATCTCTGGATCGGCGCGCTCGATGAGGTCTGGGAGTATCTGACGGACTACCCCTCGCTCGGAAGCCAAGCCGAGGTCCATCGCGGTCTCCAATGGATCAGCCAGTCCGCTGGCTGGAGTGCGGTACCCCGCGAGGGATATGTCAGGGGAGTATTCAAGCCAGCGGATTCGCTGCTGCAATATCGCGTTACCGCAACCGGCTATGTCGATATGCGCGAGGAGTCTGCTTACAGGCTCGGCCCACTGACGCGCCGTTGGGACCAGCCTAAGGTGCTGGTCAATGTCGCGCGGCGATCACGCGGACCATGGCGGTTGGACGGCGCGCTCGATCGCAGCGGGCTCGTGCCGTCGCAAGCCTTTTTTGGCATTTGGCCAACTACAGCCGAGCTTCAGCCTGAAGTAATCGAAGCGCTGATCAACAGCCCGCTGGCGAGCGCGTTCGTTCTTGAGCGGGCCTCGAACCAGCATCTCACCAACGTTATCATGAGGCAGCTGCCACTACCGAAGCGTGGCGCGCTCGCCGACGTAGTCGCCGCGGTGCGGCGCTACCATGACGGGCTCGCCGCCGCCGCAGCCCATGCACTGCGGACTTCGGAAGTCGACGACCGTCTCGAGGACCTGCTCATCGATATCGACGCGCAGCTCCTTAAGGCCTATGATCTACCGCCCCGCCTCGAGCGCCGACTCCTCGAAGCCTTTCGCGGGCACGAAACCGAGCGTCGCGTTGCAGGCTCCTTCAAGGGTTGGTTCCCCGAGGATTTCACGGCTTATGTGCCGCTGCACGAATATATCGGGCCGTTGCTGGGTGAGAACACCGGAGCTTGGACGCTCGATATTTTTACGCCTGCCCCTGAGCACGAGGTCGAGCGGCTCAGGCTTTACGTCCAGTAGCGGATGGACACCTATTTGCTCGATACGAACCTGGTGTCCGTGCTCTATGACGCGCGGCGGCCCAACCATGGTACTGTCCGTCAGGCCATCGCCGCGCTTCCGGCTGAGGCGGCGCAGCTGGTGTCCGTGGTAACGGTCGGTGAATTACGATTTGGGCTGGCGCTGGCCCGCGCCGCCGGACAGGCACTCACCCATATCGAGGCTTGCCTGGCCCAATCCGAAACGCATCCTCTTGCCGAAGTCACGCGCCATACCGCTGACGCCTTCGCGACGGTCAAATCCAGCATCGCGCTAGCGCGAGTCGACATCCGCCGCCGGATTCCGCGCTGGGTGGAGGGCTGGATGGACCGGGTCAGTGGTCAGCTGCTACAGATAGACGAGAATGATCTCTGGATTGCCGGGCAAGCCTTCGAGCGGAACTACGTCGTGGTCACCTGCGACAAGGACTTCACACAAATAATCGCGCCCGCGGTCCCAGGATTGCGCGTCCTGCTCGTGTAAGATCCACCGAGATCAACTCGCTCTTCCAAATGCCTAACTGCGAAGCCGGCGCCGACAATGATGGGCGAGTGGCTGTTTTCTGGATCGTCGGAGGTTGCCGCGAATGACCATTTTATGGGTGCGGAAGCCGGCGGGCTGGTTTGCGCGGTCCGTGGCCGGTTTTAGCGGAACCCGACGCTCATACAACCGACGCTGAATGTCTTGAACGGGTCGCTCGATGCCCGGGCTACCAGGGAAGCCCGGGCAAAGGGTCTTACAACTGCTTGATCGGGTATGCCTTGAGCCGTTTCGTAACCTTTGGGATCGTGTCGACCACCTGCTTCATGATTTCGAGCCGGGTGGCCTTGGTGTACGTTCTTGCGGTTTCGCTGGTGTTGATCGTGTGCCCCAGCAAATCCGCCCGGCGCTCTTCCGACACTCCGAGATTGGCAAGCTCGGTTGCAACAAAGTGGCGGATCGAGTGCATGTCCTTGTTTTCGGCGACCAAACCCGCTCGGATGAACGCGCGCCACCATTTCTTGTAGAACGCGTCGCCATAATTGGATGCTCCGAGACCCAGGTCGGCAAAGATGGCCCGATGCCCATGTTCACGCTGGCGCTCGACGAACTTGAGGAAACCAAGGCGAATGACTTCATCGGCGATCGGGATATCTCTGACCGACGACCCGGTTTTCACCCGTCCCGTTTCCGTGGGCCGCACCTTTATCACCCATAGCCCATCGTTCTGCTCGACATCGCTAGCCATGAGCTTGGCGATTTCTTCGCGGCGCGCTCCAGTGTACGTCAACAAGATCGGAATCCAATAGGCACTGTCATGCCAGACATGTTTGCCATGCTTGAGACGCCTGACCTTTGATTCGCTGCCGTGCCAAATCGGCCCGGAGAACAGGGTTTCAAGCTCCTGTACGCTGAATGCCGGTCGCTTGTCCCGCTTCACTCGCTTATCGGCGATGACATAGGCCGACCAGTCGATCGGTCGGCACCCCGGAACACGTTTCATGGCCCAGTCGAACACTAGCTTCAGGAAGCGCATATGCCGATTCGTCGTTGCCGAGCTGAGGCCTTTTCCTTTGTTCTTCGCTGCGATCTCCCCAAGCGTCATCTCCGTATGCATCGGCGTCTTATGATGGTTCGATGGCAATGACCGCAGTGTCCTGAAGAGGTTGGCGATCATCGTCTCATCGATCGCACTGATGCTCATTTCTGGACCAAAGAACTTCTCGGCAAGGAAGATGGCTGCGTCAAACTGTGATCGCGTTTTGCTCGTCCAGCGTGACGACTCCAGGCCTTGGTCGAACGCGGGGTTGGCGTTCAGGAAAGCGGCTGCAGCGCCCGCGATCGTCATTTGGTTGCCAGCGGTTGCAAGATTTGTGCAGAGCGGGGGAGGCACCTCCGCCGGAGCGTTGTGGCTTTGTACAGGCGTCACCGCGCCCTCCAGCGCATTTTGCCCGGCAAAGCCAGCAGAAGCCGTCTGCCATTCGGGAGTGTCTTGCGGCAACACCGAAGGGGGCATGGAGAGCGCAGCCAGCATGTCATCTAGCGCCCTTTCCGGCTCCCGTGTATTTTGTTCTGCCTCCCGCAGCGCAAGGAGTACGCCCAGGAGCATCTGGCGCCGCGCCATGACGATGTTAGCCGCTGTAATCGGCAGGTTCCGATCCAGGAGAGCTTTGCGGGCACCCGCATCGGTTGCATCGGCAAGTTGGCCAGCATTCTCAAGAATTTCCTGGATGCGCAACTGCTGCTCGAAATCGAGGTCTGGCATACCGTTTACAAAGCGCTCAAGGAAATGATCGAGCGAGCCGAACGATGGCCCGATACCGTTGGTAAACATGTCGCGTGCAACGTACCGAAGGCCTCGAAGCGTGCGAAGATGTTCGAGCGTTGCATATCTTGCATCGTCGTGCCCGTATGCCTGCTCCCGCGCATGCAGGTGCTCGAGGCCATTGCGAACTTTTATCGCGGTCGCGCGCAGGATGGACGCCTTGTCCGTTTCGTTCAGACCTTCGAGCTCACTCACGATCTTTTGCCACTGGTCCTTCAGCAGTTGGTCCATCAGTGCCGCCCGCTGGCGTGCAACGGACCGGTCTGCGGTTCGCAGCGAAAGCCTTATCTGGTAAACCTTTCCATCCAGTGAGAATGAAGCGCGGTAATAGAACCGGCCGTCGCGCCGGGTGATGTTAGGATTGCTTCTGGACATGAATGTGCCCCTCGTTGAATCCTGCGACACGCAATAGGTCACAGGATGCGTCACACTCTCGGCGGCTGCCGAGTGTGAGGCGAGGTGACAAATCCCTATTTATCAATCACTTGCTGCGTAACGTGGCTGGGGTGGCAGGATTCGAACCTGCGAATGCCGGTACCAAAAACCGGTGCCTTACCACTTGGCGACACCCCAGTGCGTTGCTGGCCAATGCGTTGCTGGCCAATGCCGTGCTGTCCGTGGCTGCCGGGCGAGGGGCCGGGGCAGCGCGGGAGCGGCCTATATACGGAAAAGCGCGGTCCCGCCAAGCGCCTTTTTGGAGCGCTCGGCGGCGCGCGCGGGCTCAGCCGATGCGGTGGACCCAGCCGTGCGGATCGGCCGCATCGCCGCGCTGGATCGATACCAGCGCCGAGCGCAGGCTGGCCGTTACCGGGCCAGACTGGTTGCCGCCGATGGTGAAGCTGCCGTCCGGCCATTTCACCGTGCCGACCGGCGTCACCACCGCCGCGGTGCCGCAGGCAAAGGTCTCGCGCAGTTTGCCGCTCTGAGCATCGGCCTGCCATTGGTCGATCGAATAGGGCTCCTCGCGCACTGTAAGCCCCTGCTCGCGGGCAAGGTCGATGATCGAGCTGCGCGTGATGCCGGGCAGGATCGTGCCGGTCAGCGGCGGGGTGATGATGCTGCCATCGTCGAACACGAAGAACAGGTTCATGCCGCCCAGTTCCTCGACCCATCTGTGCTCGGCCGCATCGAGGAACACCACCTGGTCGCAGCCTTGCGCGGTCGCTTCGGCCTGGGCGACGAGGCTGGCCGCATAATTGCCGCCGCACTTGGCCGCACCCGTACCGCCGGGGGCGGCGCGGGTATAATGCTGCGACACCCAGATCGTCACCGGCGCGATGCCGCCCTTGAAATAGGCGCCCACGGGCGAGGCGATGGTGATGAAGAGATACTGCTTGGCCGGGCGCACGCCGAGGAACACCTCGCTCGCGAACATGAACGGACGAAGGTACAGCGCGCCGCCCTCGACCTTGGGGAACCATTCGGAATCGATCCTCACCAGCTGCTCGACCGATTCGACGAACAGCTCCTGCGGCACATGCGGCATCGCCATGCGGGTCGCAGATTCGTTGAAGCGGCGCGCATTGGCATCGGGGCGGAACAGCGCGGTGCTGCCGTCGGACAGCTTGTAAGCCTTCATCCCCTCGAAGATTTCCTGTGCATAATGCAGCACCGAAGAGGCCGGATCCATGGGGATCGGCGCACGCGCGGTCACCTTGGCATCGTACCAGCCGCCCTCGGCCTCGTCATAGCGCACCACGACCATGTGATCGGTGAACAGCTTGCCGAAGCCTGGATCGACCAGAGCCGCGTCGCGCGCATCGGCGGGGGTCGGGTTGGTTGTCGGCTCGATCGCGAAAGGCAGCATGGCATCCCCTCAAAGGCGCAAGGATTGAAACTGGTGGTCTGCGTCCCGACGGCTGGCCTTGCTGCAACGCGGGCTTGCCAAGACCTAATCGGGCTGGCAATCAAGGTCAACATGCCTGTCCCATCTTCCCCCTCGGCTTCCGCGCTTTTCCTGCGCGAGGATGAAATCCGCCATGGCGTGGAGCTGTTGTTCTTCGGCTATACGCGGCTGACCAAGTCGATCGACGACCATCTCGCCAAGCAGGGGCTGGGCCGCGCGCATCACCGCGCGCTCTATTTCATCGCGCGCAACCCCGATCTGACGGTAAGCCAGCTGCTGCGCGCGCTCGCGATCACCAAGCAGTCGCTGGGCCGGGTGCTGACCGAGCTGCAGCGCCGCGACCTGATCGAGACGCGCAGCGGCGAGACCGACCGGCGGCAGAAGCTGCTGAGGCTCACCCCGGCAGGCGCGACGCTCGAGGCCGAATTGTTCGATGCGCTCCGCAGCCGCCTGTCCCAGGCCTATCGCCGCGCGGGGCAGGATTCGGTGACCGGATTCTGGCGGGTGCTCGAAGGGCTGGTGCCCGATGCCGATCGCGTGCTGCTGGCAGAACTGGGGAACGATCGCCGCCCCGGCTGATTGTCCGCACTGACAGCAATGTCAGCATTTCTGCTTTGCTATTGGTATCGGTTATGCAATCAAGTGGACAACGATAAGCAGGCAGGAGCGGGAAGAGGTCATGGCGACGATGCGCAGCGTGGTGCTCAAGGCGCCGATCGACGGGCTGCCGCAGCCGGATGACTTCGCGATCGTCGAACGCGCCATTCCCGCGCTCGAGGACCAGCAATTCCTGATCGAACACCACATCGCCTCGGTCGATCCCGGCGTGCGATCGCGGCTGCACGCCACCGGGGCGAGCTATGCCCCGCCGATCCCGCCGGGCAGCACGATGGACGGTTTCATGGTCGGCATGGTGACCGAAAGCCGCAACGATCGCTTCCCGGTCGGCACCTGGTTGGCCGGCAGCGGCGGCTGGACGACGCATTCGGTTTCCAACGGGCGCGGCTATGTGTTGCCGATCGTCGATAATGGCCTGTCGCGCAGCCTGTGGCTTGGCGTGCTCGGCATCCCAGGCATGACCAGCTGGTTCGGCATGAAGCGCGTCGGCGAGTTTCGCGAAGGCGCGCACGTGCTGATCAGCTCGGCCGCTGGCGTGGTCGGGGCGACGGCGGGTCAACTCGCGCGCGCCTGGGGCGCTGCGAGCGTGACCGGCATCGCGGGCGGACGCGAGAAATGCGACTGGCTGGTCGAGACCTGCGGGTTCGATGCGGCGATCGACTACAAGGCCGTGGACGATCTCGGCTCGTCGATCGCGGCTGCCTGTCCCAAGGGTGTCGACATTTTCTTCGACAATGTCGGCAATGCGATGATCGACACGGTGCTGCCCTTGATGCGGCTGCATGGCCGGATCGTGATGTCGGGCCAGGTCGCGGATTACAACGTGCCGCAGGGCGAGCGCGTTGGCATCACCAATACCGGCGAGATGATCGCCAAGCGGCTGACGATGCGCGGCATCCTGGTGTTCGATGACATTCCGCATTTCGCCGAGGCGCAGGCCGCGATGGCGCAGATGATCCGCGATGGGCAGCTGATCTATCGCGAGGAGCTGTATGACGGGCTCGAGGCCATGCCCGAGGCGTTTTGCGGTCTGTTCACCGGCGCGAGCTTCGGGCGGCGGCTGGTGCGTTTGGGAGATATCGGATGAGCCACGAATTCCGCATCGAGGACCAGGCTTACACGCGCTTCACCTTCGAGCGCGACGGACGGGTGCTGACCGCGTTCATCACCTCGGACCATCCGGTCAATGGCGTCGACGGCCCGATGCACGACGAACTGGCGCGGGTGTTCACCGATCTGCAGCGCGATAGCGAGAGCGACATCATCGTGCTGGCCGCGAAGGGCAGGGCGTTTTGCGCGGGCGGCGATTTCCAGTGGTTCCAGCAGCAGATCGACGATCCGGCGAGCTTCCGCGCCATCGCCTGGGATGCCAAGCGCATCGTGTCCAGCCTGCTGGAGATGGAAAAGCCGATATTGTGCCGGCTGAACGGGGCGGCGGCGGGGCTGGGCGCGACGATCGCGCTGCTGTGCGACATCATCGTCGCCGACGAAAAGGCGGTGATCGGCGATCCGCATGTCAAGGTCGGGCTGGTCGCGGGCGATGGCGGCGCGCTGATCTGGCCGCAGCTGATCGGCTATGCCAGGGCCAAGGAACTGCTGATGACCGGCGACATGCTGAGCGCCGCCGAAGCCAAGGCGCTCGGGTTGATCAACCATGCGGTGCCGGGCGATCAGCTCGATGCGAAGCTGGGCGAGATCATCGCCAAGCTGCAGGGCAACCCCAAATGGGCGGTGCGCTGGACCAAGAGCGTGACCAACATCCCGCTGCGCGCGCTCGCCGCGCAGATGATGGATGCGGCGATCGGCTGGGAGAGCGTGAGCAATTATCTGGGCGATCGGCGCGAGGCGGTGGCGGCGATGGCCGAGAAGCGCGCGCCAAAGCTGACGGGGGAGTGAGATGAAAATTCAAGCGCCCATATCCTGTCACCCTGAACTTGTTTCAGGGTCCATTTATCCCCACGCACCTTCGGCTTTCCGGGCACGATGGATCCTGAAACAAGTTCAGGATGACGGAAGGGCAGAGAGGCAAGCATGACCCTCCAGAGCTTCACCGACGAGCCAGAACACGTCTCAGCGCTGCGCGCGACGATCCAGCGGTTCATCGCCGATCACGCGCCGCGCGAGGCGCGGCAGGCCTGGGACAAGGCGGCTGAGTGGCCGCGCGATGTTTATGCGAAACTCAACGAGCTGGGCCTCACCGCGCTCACCGTTCCGGAAGAACATGGCGGGGCAGGGCAGGATCTGGTCGCGGCCATCGCGGTCATCGAGGAGCTGGCGACGGCGGGGCCGTGCCTCGCGGGTCCCTTCATCCATACCAGCTTCTATGGCGGCATGAACCTCAGCGAGAACGGATCGCCCGAGCAGAAGGCCGAGTTCCTGCCGCGCCTGGCCAAGGGAGAGCTGTTCTTCGCCTATGGCCTGTCCGAACCCAATGTCGGCGGCGACCTGGCGAGCGTCGAGACGCGCGCGGTGCGCGAGGGCGACGAGATCGTCATCAACGGGGCCAAGCGCTGGTGCACCGGCGCGGACTGGGCCGATTACATCTACTGCCTCGTGCGTTCGGGCCCGGCGGAGGAACGCTATCGCAACCTCTCGTTCGTGCTGGTTCCGACCAAAGCGGCGGGCGTGACGATGCAGGACATCGAGCATGTCAACCTGCGCTATACGCACAGCCAGGACGTGTATTTCGACAATGTGCGGTTGCCCGTGAGCGCCATCGTCGGCGGCGAGGCGATGTGGAACCAGGGCTGGAAGCTGCTCGCGGGTCGTGCGCTCGATGTCGAGAAGCTGGAGATTTCCGCCGTCGCGCTCGGCATCGCGCGCGCCGCGATCGACGAGGCCTGGGCCTATGCGCAGGAGCGGGTGCAGTTCGGCAAGCCGATCAGCCAGCATCAGGCGATCCGGAACAAGCTGGTCACCGCGCGCACCAAGTGGCAGGCGGCGCGGCACCTGCTCTATCATGCCGCCTGGCTCGCCAATGAGGGGCGGCCCTGCTCGGTCGAGACCAGCATGGCGAAGCTGTTCGTCGCCGATACCGGCGTGGAAATCGCGCTGACCTGTCAGCAGGTGATGGGCTCCTATGCGCTCAGCGATGCGTACGAAATGGAACGCCATGTCCGCGATCTGCTGGGCATGCCGATCGTCGGCGGATCGAGCGACATGCAGCGCAACAATCTGGCGAGCCTGATGCGGTTGTAAACGAATTGCCCTCTCCCCTTCAGGGGAGAGGGAAGAGCCGCGTAGCGGCGAAGGGAGAGGGGCAGGTGAGCGGGGCATCCCCTTCTCCCCAACCCTCTCCCCTGAAGGGGAGAGGGAGTTGAACATGCAACCGCTTGAAAGCATTGAGCCGCTGGGCCATGCCATTGCCATGTTGCTGCCCGGCATTGCCGCGCGCGCGGACGAGATAGAGCAGACGCGGCATCTTCCTGCCGATATTGCGCAGTCGATGGCACAGGCCGGTGCGTTCAACATCCTGCGGCCCAAGAGCCTGCAGGGGCTGGAACTGACGCCGATGGAGATGGTCGCGGTGCTGCACGCCATCGCACGGGCCGAGGCAAGCGCAGGCTGGTGCGCGATGATCGGGTCGACCACCGCGCTCAACGCGGCGTATCTCGCGCATGACGTGGCGAAAGAAATCTATGCCGACCCGCATTCGATCACCGGCGGGGTGTTCGCGCCGATGGGCCGCGCCGACGACATGGGGGACCATTATGTCGTCTCGGGCCGCTGGCAATGGGGATCGGGCAGCGCCAATTGCGACTGGCTGTCGGGCGGCGCGATGATCTTCAAGGATGGCGAGCTTCAGCGGTTCGACAATGGCGCGCCCTATCACCGGATGATGATCTTTCCGGCGGATCAGGCCGAACTGCTCGATACCTGGCATGTCATGGGAATGAAGGGCACCGGCTCGGGCGACTTTACCGTCAAGCAGATCATCGTTCCCAAGGAGCGCAGCGTCTCGCTGATCGCCGACAAGCCGGTCGAGCCGGGCGCGCTGTACCAGTTCCCCATATTCGGCCTCCTGGCCCTGGGCGTCGCCTCGGTGGCGCTGGGCAATGCGGCAGGCGCGCTCGACGAGATCGAGGCGCTCGCAAAGGCCAAGAAGCCGCAAGGGGGCCAGCGCAGCCTTGCCGAACGCGGGGTGGTGCAGACCGAACTGATGCGCGCGCAGGCGAAGCTCGGCGGAGCCGAAGCCTATTTGCGCGAATGCGTCGAAGCGTGCTGGCACGGCGCAACCACGCGCGGAGAGCTATCGCCCGAGGAGCGCGCGCTGCTGCGCCTCGCCGCGACCTACGCCACCGAGACCTCGGCCGAGGTCGCCAAGACCGCGTTCACCATCGGCGGCGGCAGCGCGGTCTACATGACCAGCAACCTGCAGCGCCGCTTCCGCGACGCGCATGTCGCGACCCAGCATATCGCCACCGCGAGCAGCGTGTACGAGCTGGTCGGCCGGGTGGCACTGGGCCTGCCGACCGACCTGGCGATGCTCTAGCCTCGCTCGGGCTCAGGCCAGCAGCGAGACATTCCCTCCGGCTGCGGTCGTGTCGATGCAGACATGGCGCTCGTGCACGCAGCGCGCAGCGAAACTCGCTTCGGTGAGCAGCGGCAGCAGTGCCCCGTCGCGCGCGGCTAGCGCCTTGCGGATCGCGCGCTGGTCGTCGCCCTGGCTCCATGCGGCCACCGCATCGAAGCCCTGGATCCGCTGCAGATCGGCGCGCTCGATAAAGCCGTCGATGGCATGCGGACCCTTGGCGCCCGGCACCACGATCAGCGCCGCACAACCCTCGCCGCGCGCGATTTCCGCCTGCTGCGTCGCCGCTTCGACGGTCGGCCCCAGGCACAGCACGCGCCCACGCGCGAAGGTCGAGAGTATGTTCGATTCGCCCGTCGGCCCCGGCATGGTCTGCGTGTCGAGCGGCAGCTCGGTGACGCGCGGCAGCGCAGCGAGCGCAGCCTCCACCTCGGCCTGGCCGGCGATCCGGGTCAGCGGCGGCAGGTCGAGCTGCGGTCCCTCGGCGGCCGCGAAGCGCGGCAGATAGCGCGGCCCGCCCGCCTTGGGGCCGGTGCCCGACAGGCCCTCGCCACCAAAGGGCTGCGCGCCGACCACGGCACCGATCTGGTTGCGGTTGACGTACATGTTGCCCGCATGGATGCGCGCGGTGATCGCGTCGACACGGGCATCGATGCGCGTCTGCAGCCCGAAGGTCAGGCCATAGCCGCGCGCGTTGATGCGGGTCACCAGATCGTCGATCTCGCCCGCCTCGAAGGTCGCGATGTGCAGCACCGGGCCGAAGATTTCCTCGGCCAGATCCTCGATACCGTTCACAGCGATCGCGGCGGGGCCGACGAACCAGCCGGTCTCGGGCGAATCGAGCTGCTTGAGCAATCGCCCGTCGCGACGCGCCGCCTCGATATGCGCGGCGATCTTCTCGCGCGCCGACTGGTCGATCACCGGGCCGACATCATTGGCCAGCCACCACGGATCGCCCAGCGTCAGCGCATCCATCGCGCCGAACAGCATCTCCTTCAGCGATTCCGCAATATCGCGCTGGACATAGAGCATGCGCAGCGCCGAGCAGCGCTGGCCCGCCGACTGGAAGGCCGAGGCGACGATATCGCGAACCGCCTGTTCGGGCAGTGCGGTCGAATCGACGATCATCGCGTTGAGCCCGCCGGTCTCGGCAATCAGCATCGCATCGGGGGCGCAGCCTTCGGCCATCGCGCGATTGATCGCCTGTGCGGTGGCGGTCGATCCTGTGAAGCAGGTGCCGGCGATCGCCGGATCGCTGCTCAGCACCGCGCCGATCACCCGGCCCGGCCCCGGCAGAAGCTGCAGCGCGGTGACGGGGACGCCCGCCTCGTGCAGCAACCGCGTGGCGAGATGCGCGATCAGCGGGGATTGTTCGGCCGGCTTGGCGAGCACCGCATTGCCCATGGCAAGCGCGGAGGCAATCTGGCCGGTGAAGATCGCCAGCGGGAAGTTCCACGGCGAGATGCAGGTGATGATGCCGCGCGGGCTCGACGCGGGTGCGGCCAGCGCCTCGGCCGCGTAATAGCGCAGGAAATCGACCGCCTCGCGCAATTCGGCGATGGCGTCGGGCGCGCATTTGCCCGCCTCTCGCGCGAGCAGCGCGAAGATTTCGCCATGATGCGCCTCGAACAGATCGGCAGCGCGGGTGAGCGCGGCGGCGCGCTCGGCCACCGGCGCGTCCCAGATGCGCGCGGCGGCGATGGCGGCCCTGGCCTCGGCCTCGCCCGCATCGGTGACGGTGCCCACCTGGCGGTCGGTCTGGGCGGGGCTGAACACCTCGCGCGGCGCTGCGCCCGAACCCGCCTCGACCGCGAGAATCGGGGCGGCCTGCCACTGATGGTCGGCAAACGCCCCGCGCGATTCGAGGAATTCGTTGAGATCGGCGCGGTTGGCGAGGTCCCAGCCGCGCGAATTGACGCGCGACGGGGCATAGATCGCCGCGGGGCGGATGATCTTCGCATCGGCCTCGGCGCGCGCAGCCTCGAGCTGCTCGAACGGATCGGCAGCGATCGCCTCGGCGGGCACGGCATGGTTGGCGAGCTGGTTGACGAACGACGAGTTCGCCCCGTTCTCGAGCAGGCGGCGCACCAGATAGGCGAGCAGTTCGCGGTGGCGGCCCACCGGCGCATAGATGCGCGAGCGCACTTTCTCGTTGCGCAGCAAGGCGTTGTGCAGCGGTTCTCCCATGCCGTGGAGGCGCTGGAACTCGAAATCGTCGCGGTTGCCCGCCATTTCCAGGATCGCCGCGACGCTGTGCGCATTGTGTGTGGCGAATTGCGGATAGATTCGGTCGGTGAGCCTGAGCAGCTGTGCGGCGCAGCAGATATAGGAGATGTCGGTCGCCGCCTTGCTGGTGAACACCGGGAAATCGGGCACGCCATCGACCTGCGCGCGCTTGATTTCGCTGTCCCAATAGGCACCCTTGACCAGCCGCACCATGATCTTGCGGTCGAGCGATTCGGCCAGTTTGTACAACCAGTCGATGACAAAGCTGGCGCGGCGGCCGAAGGCCTGCACGACCACGCCAAGGCCATCCCAGCCGGCCAGTGTCGGATCGTTCATCACCAGCTTGATGATGTCGAGCGACATGCCGAGGCGATAGGCTTCCTCGGCATCGATATTGAGCCCGATCTTGGCATCGCGCGCAGCGCGGGCGAGTTCGAGCACCCGGTCGGCGAGCGCGGGGACGCACTCGTCTGCCTTGCTCATCTCGTAGCGCGGGTAGAGCGCGGAGAGCTTGATCGACAGGCCCGGATTGGTGCGCATGTCGTCGGTCTTGGCGGCATCGGCGATCGCGCGGATCGCGTTCATGTACGATGCGAAATAGCGGTCGGCATCGGGGAAGGTGAGCGCGGCCTCGCCCAGCATGTCATAGCTGAAGGTCGCGCCTTCGGCGGCCCATTTGCGCGAGCGCTTGAGCGCCTCGTCCATGTCCTCGCCGAGCACGAACTGGTTGCCCAGCTCCTTCATCGCACGGCGCACGGCAGCGCGGATGACGGGTTCGCCCAGCCGCTTGATCGCGCCGCGCAGCGCATCGAGCGGCCCCTTGCTCGACGGGCCTTCGAGCACCGACTGGGTCATGCTGAGCGCGAAGGTGCTGGCATTGACCAGCGTGTTTTCCGACTTGCCGAAATGCTCGCGCCAGTTGGCGGGGCTGATCTTGTCCTCGATGAGGTCGTCGATCGTCTCGGCATCGGGCACGCGCAGCAGCGCCTCGGCCAGCGTCATCAGCGCGAGGCCCTCGTCGCTCGACAGGCCATAGGTGCCGAGGAAGCTCTCCATCAGCGTCGGGCCCGAGGCGGCGCGGACATCCTCGACGACGCGCACCGCACGCGCACGGATGCGCGCACGCAGCTCGGGCGAGGGGGCGTAATTCGCCATCAGACAATCGAGCACCGTGCCTTCATCGGCACGATGGTGAGCGCGCACGGCATCGCGCAGCGCAAGCAATTCGGTCATGGGTGTCGGCCTTTTCCGGGGAGGACCATGGCGCTGCCCCTTACAGATATTTGCGGGCAATTGAAGCCTTGCAAGGCCACATGCGTCACAAAGCGGTGGGTAGCCGCATGGAACGCCGCCAAAACGGGCAGAAATCGCTTTGCACCGGCAATTGTTACAGATATGCGGCGGTTTTGTGACAGGGGACACGCCATTCGCCAGATAGCTGCATTGCCGTATCGCACGGCGCGTGACGATGTGAACGCGCCGGTGACGATCCTGCTCGTCACCTCGCGCGAGACGCGGCGCTGGGTGCTGCCCAAGGGCAACATGATCGAAGGGCTGCAGCCGCATGCCGCCGCCACGCACGAGGCGGAGGAAGAGGCGGGGGTTCGCGGTGCGGCCTGCCCGACGCCGCTCGGCAGCTATCGCTATCGCAAGAAGCGCAAGAACGGCGCGATGCTCAACGTGACGGTCGAGGTGTTCCCCTTCTCGGTCACCGACGTGATGGACGAATGGGAAGAGCAGGACCAGCGCGACCGGCAATGGTTCTCGCTGGAAGAGGCTGCGCAGATGGTCGACGAGCCCGAGCTCGCCGAACTGATCCGCCGCTTCCGCGCCAGCGATGCCGATCGTCGCATCGCCAAGGGCGGTTTTCTTCCGGATACGCAAAAGGCTTCACCGAAAATGGCGGTTTTCTCCTGGGTTCAGGCCCTTCTGCCCAAGCAGGGCAATTTCTTCGAGCTGTTCGAGGCGCATGCACTGACGCTGCTGTCGGGCTCAAACGCGCTGGCCCGGCTGTTGAACGGTGGGCCGGGCATGGCCGACCATGTCCAGGAACTGGTCGAGCGCGAGCATGAGGCCGACCAGATCACCCGCGAGGTGCTGCAGACCGTGCGCCGCACCTTCCTGACCCCGTTCGACCGCAGCGCGATCACCAGCCTGATCGGCGCGATGGACGATGCCATCGACGAGATGCAGAAGACCGCGGGCGCGATCGACCTCTACGAGGTGACCGAGTTCAAGCAGGAGATGAAGGATATCGCCGCGATCATCGTCGATTGCGCGCGGATCACGGTCGAGGCGCTGCCACTGCTGCGCAACGTCAACAAGAACGCCCATCGCCTGCACGAGCTGACCGAGCGCCTCGTCATCATGGAAGGCCATGCCGACGAGATTCATGCGCGCGGGCTGAAGGCCTTGTTCAAGGAACATGGCGCGGCGAGCCCCATCCAGTTCACCGTCGGGCGCGAGCTGTTCATGCATCTCGAGCGCGTGGTCGACCGGTTCGAGGATGTCGCCAACGAGATCGACGGTCTCGTCATCGACCACGCCTGACGCGCGCCGCACCCCATGGAAACCACCATCATTGCCATGCCGCTGCTGATCGCGCTGATCGCGCTCGCACTGGCGTTCGACTTCCTGAATGGTCTGCACGATGCCGCCAATTCGATCGCGACCGTGGTCTCGACCCGGCTGCTCAAGCCCGTGCACGCGGTGCTGTTCGCAGCGTTCTTCAACTTCGCGGCCTATTGGATCTTCGGGCTAAAGGTCGCCGAGACGATCGGCAAGGGCATTATCGATGCCGATATCGTCAATCCGCAGGTGATCTTCGGCGCGCTGGTCGGGGCGATGTTCTGGAACGTCGTCACCTGGTGGAAAGGCATTCCGTCCTCGTCGAGCCATGCGCTGGTCGGCGGGCTGATCGGGGCGGGGGTGATGCGCGCCGGGCTCGACGGCATCGTCTGGTCGGGCGTGCTCAAGACCGCCTCGGCGATCGTGCTGTCGCCGACGATCGGCATGATCCTGTCGATCCTGCTGGTGGTGATGACCTCGTGGATCTTCCTGCGCGCCACCGCCAAGCGGGCCGAGGGCGTGTTCAAGAAGCTGCACCTGGTCTCGTCTGCGGCCTATTCGCTCGGCCATGGCGCCAATGACGCGCAGAAGACGATGGGGATCATCACCGTGCTGCTCTATTCGCAGGGCATGCTCGAGGGCGAGTTCGCGGTCCCCGAATGGGTGGTGCTGAGCTGCTATGTCGCGATCGCGCTCGGCACGCTTTCGGGCGGGTGGAAGATCATCGAGACCATGGGCACGCGCATCACCAAGCTGTCGCACCAGCAGGGCTTCTGCGCCTCTTCGGGCGGATCGGTGATGCTGTTCGCGGCGACCGCGTTCGGCATTCCGGTCTCGACCACGCACACGATCACCGGCTGCGTCGTCGGCGTGGGCGCGGCGCGGCGCGCGTCTGCAGTGCGCTGGGGCGTCGCCGGGCGCGTCGTCATCGCCTGGCTGATCACCATCCCCGCTTCGGCCGCGGTCGGCGCGCTGTTCTACTGGCTGACGACGATCTGGGGCTGATCGGTAACGCCGGGATCAGATGATCCCGACATCCTTGCCCGCCGCCTCGAAGATGCCGAGAATCTGCGTGACCTGTTCGCTCGAATGCTCGGCGCAGAGCGAGCAGCGCAGCAGCGTCATGCCGGCAGGGGTTGCGGGCGGGCGGGCGAGGTTGACGTAGAGGCCACGATCGAGCAGCGCCTCCCACATCTGCGCGCCCTTCAGCATATCGGGCATGATCACCGCGATGATGCCGCTCTGTGCCTCGGGCGTGCCGAGCGCAAAGCCGAGATCGCGCAGCCCCTGGTGCAGGCGCTTGGAATTCTCCCACAGATGCGCGCGCTTGTTGCCCGCGTGCATGAGCTTGCGGATGCTGGTCGCGGCGGTGGCGACGACCGAGGGCGGCAGGCTGGCGGTGAACACATAGGGGCGGCAGACCAGGCGCAGCACCTCGAACTTCGGGTGGTTCGACACGCAGAAGCCGCCGACGGTGCCGACCGACTTGCTGAACGTTCCGATGATGAAATCGACATCGTCGATCACGCCCGCCGCTTCGGCAACGCCGCGGCCATGTTCGCCGATAAAGCCCATCGAATGCGCCTCGTCGACCAGCACCATCGCGCCGGCGGCCTTGGACACCGCGACCATCTCCTTGAGCGGGGCGATGTCGCCGAGCATCGAATAGACGCCTTCGAGCACCACCAGCTTGCCCGCTTCGGGGGGCAGGCGCTTGAGCCGCTTTTCCAGCGCCTCGACATCATTGTGGCGGAAGGCGACGATCTGCGCATTGCCGAGCGAGCAGCCGTCATAGATCGAGGCATGGCTGTCGATATCGAGGATGACGTAATCGTCCTTGCCCGCCATGGTCGAGATGATGCCCAGATTCGCCTGGTATCCGGTGGAAAAGACCATCGCATGGTCCATCCCATAGAATTCCTTCAGCGCTTCCTCGCATTCGCGGTGCCCGGCATAGGTGCCATTGAGCACACGGCTGCCGGTGGTGCCCGATCCGAAATTGTCGAGCGCGGTCTTGCCGGCGTCCAGAACGTCGGGATCGAAGGTCATGCCCATATAGTTGTAGGTGCCCAGCAGGATCGTCTCCTTGCCGTTGCACATCGCCACTGTCGGCGATTTGACCGATTCCATGACCAGCGAGAAGGGATCGCGCACGCCGGTGGACAGCAGGGCCTCGCGCTCGCCGATCAGGGCGTCGAACTTGGAAAACAGGTCGGTCATTCTGGGGTCTCTGCAAGATTGGGGAAGGTGCGCACGATAGCGCGGGTCAGGCGGTGAGCTTCTCGACCGCGGCGACCAGCTGGCCGACGGTCTCGATCTCGGCCTGCATGTTCATGGTGATGATGATGTCGAACTCGTCCTCGATCGCGGCGACAAAATCCATGACGGTGAGGCTGTCCCATTCCAGATCGGAGGCGAAGGTGGTGCTCTCGGTCAGCGCGACGCCCTTCTTGTTAAAGGGTTCGATCTGCGCAGCGATCCGGTCATAAATGGCGGTGTCGGTCATGTCTTGCTTTCATCCGTAACAGTTGTCTCTGCCCATGCCCCGCGAATGCGGCACAATCGCGGCAGCTTGTTGCAGCCAGAAGGGCAGTGCGGTGCCGCTTGTCAAGCGCAGTGCGGCTGTGTCATCAATCTGTAATGGAAGAGGGTGCCACGAAAATGCGAGTCGATGCGAGCCGTCCGGCGATCCCGAGCCCCTGGCCGCAGACGCCGCACACCTTCTCCCCGCACGCCATTCACCTGATCCGCACCTCGGTGCAGACCAACCTGTCCTTGAGCCAGATGGCCGATCAGAAGGCGAGCATCCTGATGGGCGCGACGTTCGTGGTGTTCACCATCGCGGTCGGCCAGGCGCGCGGCGGCAATGTCAGCCTCCCGCTGATGGTGCTGGCGCTGTTCGCCTTCCTGTCGGCCATGTGCGCGGTGTTCGCGATCCTGCCCTCGGTGCGCGGCACGCCCAAGCCGAAGGCCGACGTGCCGCCCGGGGCGACCAATTTCATGTTCTTCGGCAATTTCTCGCAGATGACCGAGGATGATTTTGCCGATCTGGTGATCGACCAGCTTCACATGGACGAGACGATCTTCCGTACCATGCTGCGCGACGTGCACCAGAACGGCATGGTGCTGCAGCACAAGAAATACCGTTATCTGGGCCTGGCCTATCGGCTGTTCCTGATCGGCCTGAGCATCACCTTTGCGCTGTTCGTCGTCGAAATGGCGCTCGGCCACCCGCTCATCAGCGTTTGAGCCAGCCTTCGGCGCGATACCAGCGCGCGGTTTCGGCCAGTCCTTTCGGCGTCGCTATTTCCGGTTGCCACAGATCGCGCGGCGGGCGGCGCAGCGGATCGGATGTCCAGTCGCTATGCGCGATATAGCGCGCGCGATCGGGCGTGAGCTTCGCCTTGGGACCGCGCAGCAGGCGGTCGGCGCGCGCGGCCATGAACAGGCCGAGCTTCGGCGCGCGCGCGGTGCGCACCTTGCGCCCCACCGCGCGGCCCAGCGCATCGGCAAAGCCCTCATGGCTCCAGCCCTGCGGGGTTCCGTCATCGGCCTCGTAGATCGCGTGCACATCGCCCGCACCGCCCGCGAGCCGCACCAGCAAGGCGGCCAGATCGGCGACATGGATCACCGACATGCGCCCGCTCGGCGGCAGCATGACCAGGCCCTTTGCTGCCATGCGGAACAGGTCCAGCATCTCGGTATCGCCGGGGCCATACACGGCGGGTGGGCGCACCATGATCCAGTCTAGGCCAGAGGCGGTGACCCGGTCCTCGGCCTCGGCCTTGGACCAGCAATAGTTGGACAGGGCGCGTTCGCGCGCGGCGAGCGACGAGACATGGATGAAGCGCGTAATGCCCGCCGCTTGCGCCGCTGCGACCATATTCTCGGTACCGGTGATATTGCCCGCGACGAAGCCCGCGCGGTCGGGCGCGTTGACCACGCCGGCAATGTGCAGCACGACATCCGCGCCATCGCACAGGCGGTTGAGGCTCTCGGCATCGGCGAGCGATCCCTCGACCCAGGTGACGCCTTCACGCGCGCGCTGCGACTTGCGGGCGAGCGCGCGGACGCTGTGCCCCGCCGCCAGCGCCTGGTCGATCGCAGCTCCCCCGACAAAGCCGGTGCCGCCGGTCATCGCGATCACGCTCATAGCAGCACCATCTGGTCACGATGGACGAGCGCGCTGCGCGGCGCATAACCCAGCACCTCGGCGATGCCATCGCTGCGCAGGCCGATGATCCGCGCGGCATCGGCGGCATCATATTCGCTGAGGCCCCGCGCGATCACCTCGCCGCCGGGGCCTGCAATCTCGATCACGTCGCCGCGCGCGAACCTGCCCTCGATCGCGGTGGCGCCGGCGGGGAGCAGACTCGAGCCCTTGGCGAGCGCGGAGACCGCGCCCGCATCGACGCTGATCCGCCCGCGCGCGGTCATGCGCCCGGCGAGCCACAGCTTGCGGCCCTTGCCCTGCTTGCCGGCGGTGAACACAGTGCAGCGCCCGGTCTCGTCGAGCCGCTGCAAGGGGTGCTCGTGCGTGCCGTTGGCGATGGCGAGATGCGCGCCCGCGCTGGTCGCGATCCGCGCGGCCTCCAGCTTGGAGAGCATGCCGCCTGATCCCATGCCAGAGGCAGAGCCGCCATCGGCCATCGCCCTGATGCGCGCATCGATCCGTCCGACGCTTTCGACCAGCCGCGCATCGGGCTCGTTCTTCGGATTGGCGGTGTAGAGCCCGTCGACGTCGGAGAGCAGCACCACGCCGCCCGCGCCCGCCGCCTGCGCGATGCGCGCGGCGAGCCGGTCATTGTCGCCGAAGCGGATTTCCTCGGTCGCGACTGAATCGTTCTCGTTGATCACCGGCACGACGTCGAGCGCGATCAGGCGGCGCAGCGTCGCCGAGGCGTTGAGGAAGCGGCGGCGATCCTCGAGATCGTCCAGCGTCACGAGCATCTGCGCGGCGGTAATGCCATGTTCGCCCAGCAGTTCGGCCCAGCACTGGCTGAGCGCGATCTGGCCGGTGGCGGCAGAGGCCTGCGCATCCTCCAGGCTCGCGCGCCCGCCCTTGGGCAAGCCGAGCCGTCGCGCACCGAGCGCGATCGCGCCCGAGGAGACGATGACGATCCGCTGGCCCGCCTTGATACGCCCGGCAATGTCCGCGACCAGCGAAGCGAGCCATTCGCGCCGCACCTTGCCCTCGGGCGCGACCAGCAGCGCCGAGCCGACCTTGACGACCAGCACCGTGCAGTGCGCGGGGGAGAGGGGTGAGGGGGTCATTTACTCTTCCCCTTGAAAGCTCCGACCCAAGTGATGACCTCGATCAGCACGGTGTGACCACCTCTTCCGAGTTCCCGAGCGAAGTCGAGGGACGTGTGCTCGAACGGTTGCGAATACGTCCCTCGACCTTGGTTTACCCTGAGCGGCTGGTTTTGCCAGCCAGCCGAAGGGCTCGGGACAAACGGAAATGGGAGCGAATTAAACCAATTCTGCCGCTCACTCAAACCGGCGACCATGTGCCCGGCTCGTCGTCGCGGTCGGGGTCGACTCCCTCGGGCTGTTCGGTCGCGGTCACGTGCGGCAGATAGTCGAGCAGCGCGTCGAACAGTTGCTCGATGCCCTTGCCGGTTGCACCCGAGATCGGAAACACCCGGTCCGCGCCCGCCGCCACCAGCTCAGCCGCGAAATGCTGCATCAGCTCGTCGTCGAGCAGGTCGCCCTTGTTGAGCGCGACCAGCCTGGGCTTCTCGTCCAGCCCGGCGCCGTAATTTTCCAGCTCGCCATCGACGATGCGCATCGCCTCGACCGGATCGTCGCCATTGGCATCGATCAGATGGATCAGCACCTGGCAGCGCTCGATATGGCCGAGGAACCGGTCACCGATCCCGGCCCCCTCCGCCGCGCCCTCGATCAGGCCCGGAATATCGGCGAGCACGAACTCGCGGTTGCGATGCCGCACCACGCCCAATTGCGGGCGCAATGTCGTAAAGGGATAGTCGCCCACCTTGGCATGCGCGTTGGTGACCTGGTTGATGAAGGTGGACTTGCCCGCATTGGGCAGCCCTACCAGCCCCGCATCGGCCATCAGCTTCAGCCGCAGCCAAACCCACATTTCCTCGCCCGGCCAGCCCGGCCCGTGCTGACGCGGCGCGCGGTTGGTGCTGGTGGCATAGCTCAAATTCCCGCGCCCTCCATCGCCGCCGCGCAGCAGGGTGATGCGCTGGCCGGCATGGGTGAAATCGGCGAGCACATCCTCCTTGTCCTCGGACAGGATCTGCGTGCCCACGGGTACCTTGATGACCAGATCGTCGCCGCCTGCGCCGGTGCGGTTGCGGCCCATGCCGCCGGTGCCGCGCTTCGCCTTGAAATGCTGGGTATAGCGAAAGTCGATCAGCGTGTTGAGACCGCTGACCGCTTCGAAGATGATGTCGCCGCCCTTGCCGCCATTGCCGCCATCGGGGCCGCCATATTCGACATATTTTTCGCGGCGGAAGGACACCGCGCCCTGTCCGCCCGCGCCGGAACGAATGAAAATCTTGGCTTGATCGAGAAAATGCATGGCCGCGCCCCTAACGGAAAGCGCCGCGAAACGCCAGAGTAACCGAATCGGCGCTAGATGGCCGTGTCAGGATGACGGGGCAGCGTGTCGCATTTTGCGCGCAGCCCCTTGCCTGACGGCTGAGAAATACGATATTCGAGACGACCTATGCACAGCACGACAATCCGTTCAGCGTCTCCCCGACGCCTCGCTGCCATCGTGGCAGGCGAGGCAGGCCTGGTCGTGCGCGCCGGGCCCGATCGCGAGGACGATGACGGACCGCCGGATATCGGCATCGCGGTCAAGACCCGCGCCAAGTCGAAAAAGCCCAGCCAATACAAGGTGCTGATGCTCAACGACGATTACACCCCGATGGAATTCGTGGTGCTCGTCCTCAAGCGCTTCTTCAGCATGAACATGGACGAGGCGACCCGCGTGATGCTCCACGTCCACCAGAAGGGCGTCGGCGTTTGCGGCATCTTCACTTACGAGGTTGCCGAGACCAAGGTGAATCAGGTGATGGATTTCGCCCGGCAGAACCAGCACCCGCTGCAATGCACGCTGGAGAAGGTTTGACCTTCCGGGCCTTGCCCCCCTCTTGCACCAGCCCGCGCAGCCGCTAAACAGCGGCGATGGACAAGATCATCATTCGCGGCGGCAAGCCGCTCTCGGGCCGTATTCCCATTTCCGGAGCCAAGAACAGCGCGCTGACGCTGCTGCCGTGCGCGCTGCTGACCGACGAGCCGCTGACGCTGCGCAACCTGCCGCGGCTGGCCGATGTCGACAGCTTCGGCCATCTGCTCAACCAGCTTGGCGTGTCGACGATGATCGAAGGCGCGCGGCCCGAGGATTTCGGCCGGGTGATGACGCTGCGCGCGGGCCGGGTGACCTCGACCGTCGCGCCCTATGACATCGTGCGCAAGATGCGCGCGTCGATCCTGGTGCTGGGCCCGCTGCTCGCGCGCGCGGGCGAGGCGACCGTCTCGCTGCCCGGCGGCTGCGCGATCGGCAACCGCCCGATCGACCTGCACCTGAAGGCGCTCGAGGCTTTGGGCGCGGAGATCGAGATCACCGCAGGGTATGTCACTGCGCGCGCCCCCAAGGGAGGCCTTCCCGGCGGCGATTTCGGCTTCCCCGTGGTCTCGGTCGGCGCGACCGAGAACGCGCTGATGACGGCGGTTTTGTGCAAGGGCACATCGACGCTGCGCAATGCGGCGCGCGAGCCCGAGATCGTCGATCTGTGCAACCTGCTCGTCGCGATGGGCGCGAAGATCGAGGGGATCGGCGGATCGACGCTGGTCATCCATGGCAAGGACCGGCTGCACGGTGCGACCTATCGCGTGATGGCCGACCGCATCGAGGCGGGCAGCTATGCCTGCGCCGCCGCGATCACCGGCAGCGCGCTCGACCTGATCGGCGCGAAGCTCGACGAGATGGAGGCGACTGTCGCGGCGCTGCGCCAGGCGGGCGTGCATGTCGAGGAAATCGCCGATGGCATCGCGGTGCGCCCCAATGGCAAGCTGCAGGCGCTCACGCTTTCGACCGCGCCGTTCCCCGGCTTTGCCACCGACATGCAGGCGCAGTTCATGGCGATGCTGTGTCTGGCCGAAGGCGCAAGCGTGCTGACCGAGACGATCTTCGAGAACCGCTACATGCACGTGCCCGAACTCAACCGCATGGGCGCGCATATCGAGGTCAAGGGCCGCACCGCAGTGGTGCACGGCGTCGAACGCATGGTCGGCGCGCCCGTCATGGCGACCGACCTGCGCGCCTCGATGAGCCTGATCATCGCCGGGCTCGCCGCCGAGGGCGAGACCGAGGTCAACCGGGTCTATCACCTCGATCGCGGTTATGAGCGGCTGGAAGAAAAGCTCCAGGCGGTCGGCGCGGACATCGAGCGCGTCGGCGGGGATTGATTGCTCTTGTCTTCCCTCCCGCCTGCGGGAGGGGAGGGGGCGCTTAACCCTGCGCTCGAGGCCTTTCCATTCGGTCTCGCCGAAATGCGTTCCCCTCCCTGGCCAGGGAGGGGCTAGGGGTGGGTCGCGACGGGGTCGAGCAAGCGGTGGTTCTGTAGAGGCTTTACCAACCCCCTACCCCTCCCTTTCAGGGAGGGGAGCCTTGTTGTGCGGCTTCGCCATCGCTGGTTGCACCGCGCGCCTCGATCACATCCCTGACCAGCCACAGCCGGATCGCGCTCGCCAGATTGGGCGGCTGTTCTACCGCGATCCGCTCGACATCGATCCGCGCCACAAGCGCGTTGAGCGGCAGGCCGCGCGACTCGGCGGCGGCTTTCAGCAGATCCCAGAACATCGGCTCCAGGCTGATCGAGGTCATGTGTCCGGCGATCTGGATACTGCGCTTGACCGGGCCGTGGAACAGGTCTTCCGGCGGAATGCTCATGCGGGCGGGTAGAGCCGGTTCATCTCGGCGACATTGTTGGCGATGATCAGTTCGAGAACGCCCATGTCCACCTGATCGAGCCGGTTGATGTACAGGCACGATTTTTCCATCTTGTGCTTGCCGAGCCGGGCCAGCAGCGTTTCCTGCTGCTGCGCGGCGGCATCGTCGCAAGCGCCGCACATCAGGTAAATGCTGTGCTTTCCCTTGCGTGGCGCAAAGCCCGAGCGCATCGCGGTGCCGCTACGGCCGCTATCATAGGTGTAATCATAGGAGCCGAAGCCGATCATGCTGGGCCCCCACATCTTCGCAGGTTCGCCGGTGACCCGTTCGTACAGCGCCAGCAGCGTCTCGGCCTCCTCGCGCCGCCGCTCGGGCTCGAGTGCCGCGATATAGGCGGCAACATCCGCATCGGTCGCCACCGTCTTGTTCTGCGCCTGCGCCATCTTGCATCCCCCTGACCGATGCCCTAGAGGCTAGCACGTCTGATGGGGAGTAGCCAACCGGCGGTAAGCCGGTCCGTGCGTCAACACACTTGGCTGAGAGGCCATGGCGCAAGGGTTTCCGGGTCCACGCGATCCGGCTTCCGGCAAGACCGATGACATCCGAACCCATTGTCCGGCCGGGCGGGGGGGAAGATGCCATTGTGTCGCCTGCTGCCCGGCCCTGAAAGTCTCGTCGGATGGAAGCCTTTCTTGCCTCGCTGTCGCTGGTCGCGCTCGCCGAAATGGGCGACAAGACCCAGTTGCTCGCGATCCTGCTCGCCGCGCGCCTGCGCAAGCCGGTGCCGATCATCGCCGGCATCTTCGCCGCGACGCTCGCCAACCATTTTCTCGCCGCGCTGGTCGGTCAGCAGGTCGCAGGCTTGCTCGATAGCCCCGCTTTCCGCTTTGCCATCGCGGGCGGGTTCATCGTCATGGGTCTCTGGGCGCTGATCCCCGACAAGTTCGACGAGAATGACGAGCCCAAAAGGCGTGGCGCGGGCGTGTTCCTGACCACGCTGATTGCGTTCTTCCTGGTCGAGATGGGCGACAAGACCCAGATCGCCACCGTGGCCATGGGCGCGCATTACCAGAATGTCGTCGCGGTGACCGCCGGGACGACATTGGGCATGATGGTCGCCAATGTCCCCGCCGTGCTGCTGGGTCACCGGATCGAGCGCATCCTGCCGATCCGCGCGCTGCAGATCGGCGCAGCGCTGATGTTTGCCGGGCTGGGCATCTGGATCGGCGCGCAGACCGCAGGCTGGGTGTGATCGCCCTTGCCCCCATGCCCCCGCGCTGTTAGGCGGCGCGCGATCCCTGTTTTCCTGTAAGAAAGTCCGCTTGCATGACCCAATCGGTAAACCGCGTTGTTCTGGCCTTTTCGGGCGGTCTGGATACCAGCGTCATCCTCAAATGGCTGCAGCAGACCTACAACTGCGAAGTGGTGACCTTCACCGCCGATCTCGGCCAGGGCGAAGAGCTGGAGCCCGCGCGCGCCAAGGCGCAGATGATGGGCGTGAAGCCGGAGCACATCTTCATCGACGATCTGCGCGAGGAATTCGTGCGCGATTACGTCTTCCCGATGATGCGCGCCAATGCGCTGTACGAAGGCACCTATCTGCTGGGCACCTCGATCGCGCGCCCGCTGATCGCCAAGCGCCAGATCGAGATCGCAAAGATGGTCGGGGCCGATGCGGTCAGCCATGGCGCGACCGGCAAGGGCAACGATCAGGTGCGGTTCGAGCTCGGCTATTATGCGCTCGATCCGGATGTGAAGGTGATCGCTCCCTGGCGCGAATGGGACCTGACCAGCCGCACCCGGCTGATCGAGTTCGCCGAGGCGCACCAGATTCCGGTCGCCAAGGACAAGCGCGGCGAAGCGCCGTTCTCGACCGACGCGAACCTGCTGCACACCTCGTCCGAGGGCAAGGTGCTCGAAGATCCGTGGGATGAAGTCCCCGATTATGTCTATTCGCGCACCAACCATCCCGAAGAGGGGCCGGACACGCCGGAATATATCACCATCGATTTCGAACGCGGCGATGGCGTCGCGCTGAACGGTGAGGGGATGAGCCCGGCGACGCTGCTCGCGAAGCTAAACGATCTTGGCAAGACGCATGGCATCGGGCGGCTCGATCTGGTCGAGAACCGCTTTGTCGGCATGAAGTCGCGCGGGATGTACGAAACGCCCGGCGGCACCATCTACCACATCGCGCATCGCGGCATCGAGCAGCTGACGCTCGATCGCGGCGCGGCGCATCTCAAGGACGAGCTCGCCCCGCGCTATGCCGAGCTGATCTATAACGGCCTGTGGTTCAGCCCCGAGCGCGAGATGCTGCAGGCGGCGATCGATCACAGCCAGAGCCATGTCACCGGCACGGTGCGGCTGAAGCTGTACAAGGGCAATGCCTGGGTCGTCGGCCGCAAGTCGCCCTATTCGCTCTACAGCGAGAAGGTCGTGACCTTCGAGGACGATGCCGGCGCCTATGACCAGAAAGATGCGGAGGGCTTTATCAAGCTTAACGCGCTGCGGCTGCGGCTGCTGGGCCGTCGTCAGGGCTGAGGGCGGCGCATGGCGGGGCAGGGCAAGGACGACAACCGCCTGCTGATGCAGGGCCTGACCTATGCGGGCGCGCTGCCGTTCATCGCGGGCGCGCTCAGCCATGTCATCGGATTCGGCGATGTCAACGCGGCGAACCTGACCTGCTACTGGGCGTTCACCATCCTGATGTTCATGGCGGGCACGCTCTGGGGCATCCAGGTGGTGGCGCCGCAGCGGGTTGCACCGAACCTGTTCATCGCCAGCAATGCGGTGGTGCTGGGCACCTGCGCCGCGCTGTGGTTCGTGCCGTTCAACGAGGCGGCCTTGCTGTTCGCTTTGGGCTTCGGGGTTTTGTGGTGGCTCGACAAGCAGGCGGTGCGCGCAGGGGCGACCGATGCGACTTATGGCACGATGCGCAGCCGGGTGACGGGGATCGTGGTCGCGTGCCTGGTGGTCCTGGCCGTGGTGCCGATGGGGGCTCTTGGCTGATACGTTTGCGCAAGCGTCCCTCGACTACGCTCGGGAACGCGGTAGGGGTCGAGGCGCGACTCAGTCAAATCCGTTCGTCCCGAGCGAAGTCGTGGGACGTATGCACGAATCAGGCGAACTCTTACCCAGCCGAGAAACGCCTTTGTTACGCCCCGATGAAACAAACGAACCGGCGCACCTTAATCCCTTGCTATCCACCATCTTATCCACAGCGAAGCTGCGCTGCCTGTGGATAACTCGTGCGAATCTGCTGGTCGCGACTCGGGTCTCGTGACACCTTCAAGAGGTCGGAAGGACAGACGGAAAGCGGACTGAAGGCCAGAAAAACCAAGCGAATACAGTGATGTAGGGCGCAGGTTTGAGGGCTGGAGAGATCGCCCGGACCAGGAGTTGGCAGCAGCGAACGGTGCGGCAGGAAGGCCGGTGTTATGCACAGGCTGGAAGGGATTGTCCCCCAAGGCTCCGGAGCAGCAATGCGAAGGAGCGGGCGGGATGGTCTGAAAAGGTTCGGCTGGACGGACGATGATCGGCAGACGGGCAAGATGCGGGTCGCAAGACCTGGATGGAGCGGTCGGCCGGTGCGATGCCTCGGGGCAGGGCCTTAAGGGTCAGGACAACCGGTTAACGCGCACGGCTTTTCGGAGCGGTGTTGCTGGGGCCGGATGATCGGAACCGGATGGCACAAGCCGGGGGTGTCAGGCAGAGCGCGGACTTGGGGCGAAGGTCTTCGGACCAGGGGCCTTCGGGCCAATCGACCCAAGCCTCGCGCGAAGCCGGACGCCTGAAAGGGTGATCGGGATCGAAGGCGGAGCCGAAGCAGAAATGCGGACGCAACACCATCGACAGCCTGGAACGGACATGTCGGCCCCACCGCTCGCGGCGCGGCAGACAGACCATCTTGAGGCGGGAAACCGCTTTCACGGGCATCGGATCAACGATCCGGAGAGCCAGATCAGGCGCAGTGGGGGCCGACAGCAATGTCGGCCCCCGTTTTGCGTCCGGTCGGTGTGTGCGGCTCGCCGGCGCTTGAGGCCGCGCGGCGATCACGTTAGGCTCGGTCCGCGCAGAGCTGCGGTGGACAGACATCGCGAGGCGCCACAAGGGTTTTTGGGGGGGATGAATGAGAGGAAAGACATTTGCCTGGGTCGCAACGGCCCTCATGCTGCTGGCAACTGCCATGCCAAGCGCCGCCAGCGCGGCGACACCGGCCGAGCTCGCGGCCGCCAAGCGCTATGTCGAGGGCATCTACGCCAAGCTGCCGGGGGATTTCGATTATCGTTCGGCGCGCTATGCGCCCGCGCTCAAGGTGCTGATCGCCAAGGATGACGCCTGTGCCGAGGCCGGCGGCGGCATCTGCGTGATCGACGCGGTTCCGTTCTGCGACTGCCAGGATACCGGGAGCGATTACAAGCTCGTCAGCAGCACGGTGGTGGCGAGGGGCGACACCGGCGCGCGCGTCACCGTGCAGATGCGCAATGGCGGCCCGAAGCGCTATTCGGTCGATCTGGTACTCATCAAGGGCCAATGGTTCGTCAGCGATATCGCCACGCCAACCACGCCCAGCTTCGCCGCCAAGCTGCGCAAGGGATTGAAGTCAGGGGGCTGAACTGGGCGCGCTGCGTCAGCTGCCTACCGCTGGTGTCCAGACACCCGCCGCAAATAGCGCGCTTGCGGCGCGCGCCATGTTCCACAGAGCATAGGCGAGCAGCACCAGCAGTGCGGCGATGACCACGCCGCGCTGGCGGGCAAAGGCTCCCGCCAGCGTGCATGCGGCGAACAGCGCCACGCCGAACATCAGTCGCGGCGTCCAGACCGCCGCCCAGGCCTCGCTGATGCCGGCCAGCGCGCCGAGCAGCAGCCAGACCATCGCGTTCGCAGCAAACACGCAGCCGAACACCACGCCGCGATGCGCCCAGAAATGCGCGTCGAGATCGATGGCCGTCTCCACCCCTTCTGCAGTGACGCGGGGGAAGGTGATGCTGGCGGCGATATAGAAGGTTGCCGCAATGATCAGCCCGACCAGCAGCAGCGCCGGATTGAACGGCGCATCGCGAAAGAACACCCAGGCCTGGTTCCAGAAGGTCACCAGATCGACCGCGACGAAAAGCGCGAGCAGCGGTGTCAGCCAGCCGAATCGCACCCGTTGGCGTTCGTGCAGCACGCGCGCGAAACCGCCGACCAGCTCTGCGACCGACAGACCGAGCAGCAGACCATAGAAGCTGAAGAAGAATTCGAAGGCGCTCATCGGAACCTTTGGCCGGGTGCAGGCTGCGGCGGGCAGCGGTTATCGCGCGACGCTAGGCACCGCCCCGGCGTTCGTCCAGCCCGATCCCGCTGACGCTGCTGCACGGGGGTTGCGCATTTCGGGTAGCCCGGTAGGACACGCTCAAGGGACAAAAGGGCAGGACCATGGATCGCAAGCTTACCTGGTATATTTTCGCCGGCATGGTGCTCGGCGTGGCGGTCGGTTATGCCGTCCATGTCGGCGTCGCGGCGGACAGCCCGATGTTCGAGTACATCACCAAGACGTTCAAGCTGCTCTCGGACATCTTCCTCAACCTCATCAAGCTGCTCGTTGCGCCGCTGGTGCTCTCGACCATCGTCGTCGGCATCGCGCATATGGGGGACAGCAGTGCCCTCGGCCGTATCGGCGTGCGCGCGCTGACCTGGTTCATCACCGCAAGCTTCATCTCGATCGGGCTCGGCCTGCTGATGGTCAACCTGTTCCAGCCGGGCATCGGCGCACCGATCCCCGAAGCGGCGGAAGCAGCCAAGATGGTCGGCGAGGTGAAGAAGCTCGACGCGTGGGAGTTCACGCTGTCGATCTTCCCCAAGAACGCGCTCGAGGCGCTCGCGACCAACAACATCCTGCAGATCCTGGTCTTCTCGGTGTTCGCGGGCGTTGCGCTGTCGGCGATCGGCGAGAAGGGCGCGGCGCTGGTCCGCGGCTCCGAAGCGCTGGCCGAGATGATGCTGCAGATCACCGGCTATGTGATGCGCTTCGCGCCCATCGCGGTGTTCGGCGCGATCGCCAAGGTGGTGGCGGGCAGCGGACTGGCGATCCTGGGCACCTATTTCGAGCTGCTGGTGGAGTTCTACGCCTCGCTGGTGCTGCTGTGGATCATCCTGCTGACGATGGGCTGGGTGTTCCTGCGCAGCAAGATCTGGCAGCTCATCCGCTATATCCGCGAGCCGCTGCTGATCGCCTTCTCGACCGCCTCGTCGGAAGCCGCGCTGCCCAAGATGTTCGAACAGCTCGACCGGTTCGGCGTGCCGCGCCGCATCTCGGGCTTCATGCTGCCGCTGGGCTACAGCTTCAACCTTGATGGCTCGATGATGTACATGAGCTTCGCGACATTGTTCATCGCGCAGGCCTATGGCATCGAGCTTTCGATCACCACGCAGATCCTGATCCTGCTGACGCTGATGGTCTCGTCCAAGGGCATCGCTGCGGTGCCGCGCGCCAGCCTGGTGGTCATCACCGGCACGCTGGCGCAATTCGGCCTGCCGGTTGAGGGCGTCGCGATCATCCTCGCGATCGACCAGTTCCTCGACATGGGCCGCACCGCGACCAACGTCGTCGGCAACGCGGTCGCGACCAGCGTCATCACCAAATGGGAGGGCATGCTCGAGGTGCCCGAGCCCGCGGAGATGGACCTGCCCCCCGCGCCGCACGACACGCCCGAGCATGGCACGCGCGGGTTGGACCTTCCCGCCAGCGAATAAGAAAAGGGCCAGCCGTTGCGTACGGCTGGCCCTTCGGCATTTCGATGCTGAAGCAGTCGATCAGTCGATCGTCACGGTCACCGCGCGGCGGTTCTGGGCCCAGCTGGCCTCGTCCGAACCCATCGCGGCAGGGCGTTCCTTGCCGTAGCTGACGACGCGCAGCCGCGATTCGCTGACGCCCAAGGAGACGAGATAGTTCTTCGCGGCATTGGCGCGGCGTTCGCCGAGTGCCAGGTTGTAGTCGCGGGTGCCCCGCTCGTCGGCATGGCCTTCGATGATCGCCTGCTTGTTCGGATACTGGGCCAGCCACTGCGCCTGGCTCTGCAGCGTGATCTGGTCGTCGGCATCAACATTGTAGCGGTCGAGGTCGAACAGGATGCGGTCGGAACGGACCTTGGCGAGGAAATCGGCTTGGCTGCCGGGAACGGCGACATTGCCTACGCCCGAATTATCCTGTCCGGCCGAATTGTCGACAGCCGGACCCGGCGCGGGCGGCAGCTCGGGCGGGGCCTTCTTGGCGCAGGCGCCCAATGCGATGACGGCGGTGGCCAGGACAAGCGTGTTACGGACAGTTCTCATCGAGCGTCTCCTTCTTGTGTGTGGGGCCATACAGACGACACAGACTAGGCCCCATGGGGAAAGTGCGGGGCTAAAGGACACCGTGCCGAAGCGACCCCGTAGTGAAACATAACCAATGTTAAGATGAAGGAAGTCTGACTCCATTCATCGATAGGGTAAACCCGCAGAACCCATAAAAGGCTCCGTCACGGCAGGATCGGGCCCCAGGCGGGGTCGGAGCCATCGACCGGGGTGGGCAGGCGGCGTTCGTTCGCACCGGTCAGGTCCACCTGCCATACGGTCGAGCTGACTGCGCCGCGTCCGGTGCGGAAGAACTGGATCACGCGGCCATTGGGCGCCCAGGTCGGCGCCTCGTCCTGCCAGCTGTTGGTGAGCAACCGCTCGCCGCCGCCTGACGGGCTCATAACGCCGATGCGGAAATTGCCCTGCATCTTGGTGAAGGCAATGAGGTCGCCGCGCGGGCTCCATTCGGGCGTCGCATAGCGGCCACCGCCAAAGCTGATCCGGCGCTGGTTCGATCCGTCGGCGTTCATCACGTAAAGTTGCTGGCCGCCGCTGCGGTCGCTCTCGAACACGATCTGGCTGCCATCGGGCGAGAAGCTGCCGCCAACATCGATGCCGGGACCGTCGGTGAGCCGCACGGGGGTGCCGCCCTCAGCCGAGATCTTGTAGATGTCGGTATTGCCGCCGATTGCCATCGAATAGAGCAGATACTTGCCATCGGGCGACCAGCGCGGCGCGAAAGTGGGATTGCGGCTCTGCGTCACCAGCCGCTGGCGACCGGTGCCGAGGTCATAGACGTAGATGCGCGGGTTGCCGTCGACATAGCTGAGATACGCGATCTGCTTGTAATCGGGCGAGAAGCGCGGGGTCAGTGCGGTCGACTGGCCGTTGGTGATGAACCGGTGGTTCGCGCCATCCGAATCCATGATCGCGAGGCGCTTGGTGCGGTTCCCCTTCGGCCCGGTCTCGGCAATATAGGCGATGCGGCTGTCGAAGAACGGGCTTTCGCCCGACAGGCGCGAATAGATGCTGTCGGCGCATTTGTGCGCGGCGCGGCGCCAGTCCGCCGGTTCGACGACAAAGCCCTGGCGGGTGAGCTCGCTGCCCAGCGCCACGTCATAGAGATAGCAGCCCACGGTGATCTTGCCGTCGCCGTTCGACTTGACGAAACCCTGGATCAGCGCGGCGGCACTGCGACCCTGCCAATAGGGGAAGGTCGGCGCGGTGACCTCGTCGACCGTGATGCGCTTCACCGCATTGCGCCCGATCGGTTTGAACAGGCCCGAGCGGTCGAGATCCGATGCGATGACATCGCTGATGCGGTTGCCAAGGTCCTCGGTGGTGCCGGCAAGCGTGTTTTCGCTCTGCGGGGTGGGCAGCGCCGGGACCGCGATGACGAGGTCCGCGTTGCCGGCATTGTCGACGTCCACCGCGAGCTGGGCATGCGCGGGGGTGGTGGTGAGCAGGGCAGCAATCGCCGCAG
>Ga0155175_111_pt3 | contig 75533 bp, 77 predicted proteins | sample RifCSPhighO2_01_FD_106143 | JGI IMG/M metagenome (GOLD analysis project Ga0155175, IMG submission 106143) | Sphingopyxis sp. RIFCSPHIGHO2_01_FULL_65_24 | reverse complement strand
ACACCCGTCGGGTGCCGCACTTTCGAGGCATCTCGACTTCGCTCTATGCGAACGGGATTTGAGGTGGGCTTTGCCGTTTTTAGCTCTCCACCCCTCTCACCTTCCCCCACGCCCGCGCGGCGGTATAGCCCAGATAGCCCGTGCCGAAGAGCGCGTAGAGCGGTTCGGGGATGCCGGCGAGATAGGCGTTCATACCCTCGGCGATGCCCTTTGCCATCTCGGGCCGCGCCGCGGCGATCAGGCCCATCGGGATCGCCCACAGCAACAGCGCATACATGACATAGAGGAAACTCGGCCGCGCGCGGCTGGTCCACGGGTCGGCGCTGTTCGCCTCGGCGACGATCGCGGTCATCTGGGTGCGGATCGCTTCCATTTCCTGCGTGCCCTCGAGCTTGAGCAGTTCGAGTTTCGCGCGGTCGCGCGCTTCGGGGTCGGGGATGATCTTGTCGATCAGCCTGGCGATGGGGCCGATCAGGCCTTCGATAATGCTCATGACGTCATTTCCTTTTTGCTAGAGAATCCTCACAACTTCACACTGAATCGACATGTTTTCGAAGGGTCAGTCCGGCCCGATACGGTTGGCGAGCCAGCCATAGAGAAAGGCCTCCTGGCTGGGACGGCGTTCGGCGAGCGCGATGTAGCGTTCGCCCTGCAGCGCCTCCATCGCACGTAGCAGCACCGTCTCGCCGCCCGCGCCGCGCGCCCGCAGGAAGGCATCGAGCGCGGCGAGGGTACGCGGGCCGATCTCGCGATCGACCGCGACGTCGGGATAGTCGCGCGCCGAGCGGTTCAAGGCGTTGAGCGCGCGCTGCAGAAAGCCGGTCGCGGTCGTGGTGCCCATGTTGACGCCGGTATCGAACAATTCGGCGGCGATCGCGGGCGCGCGGTGGGCGACCTGGTCATAAGCGGGGCGCTGCCAATAGAGGCGGCGGTAGATCGACACGGCCTCCTCGCGCGGCAGGCCGCGCATGTCGCCGCCATAACCCTGCGCGCGGGCGACGGCTTCGGTGATTCCCCAGCAGGTCGCGCCGCCGCGATCGACGGAGTGGTTTACATAAGCGCCTTCGCGGTCGATGACGGCATCGATCATCGCGTCGGCGTCGAAAGACGGTCTTTGTGGTCTGGGCATGAGTCGTATCTCCGGTTTGTTGAACGGACAAAACGAACCATATTGGAATAAATTAGGAAAGGCTTTTCTCCATGCAGGCGTTGCAGGTCAGGGAATTGGCGGAAAATCATGGTGGCTGCGGGCTGGTCGACCTGGCCGTCCCCGAACCGGGACCGGGCGAGGTGCGGGTGCGGGTGCGCGCGGCGGCGGTGAATTTCCCCGACCTTCTGATGACGCGCGGGGCGTATCAGTTGAAACCCGACCTGCCGTTCGTGCCGGGGCTGGAATTCGCCGGCGAAGTTGAAGCGCTGGGCGAGGGGGTTTTACGCTGGTCGGTCGGCGACGCGGTGATCGGCGGCAACCGTTTCGGGGCGATGGCAGACTATGTCGTGGTGCCGGCGGCGGCCCTGCGCGCCAAACCCGGGCGGCTGTCGTGGGAGGAGGCCGCAGCCTATGGCGTGGCGTATCTGACCGCCTATGTCGCGCTCGTTCGCTGCGCGCGGGTAGAAGCGGGCGAAACAGTGCTGGTGCACGGCGCGGCGGGCGGGGTCGGTCTGGCGACGGTCGATTTGGGCAAGGCGCTGGGCGCGCAGGTGATCGCGGCGGCGAGCAGTGCGGAGAAGCGCGCGGCGCTGGCCGAATATTATGCGCCCGACGCGGTGATCGCGGCCGATCCGGGCTTTCGCGACGAGGTCAAGGCGCTGACCGGCGGGCGCGGCGCCGACGTGATCTTCGATCCCGTGGGGGGCGATATATTCGACGAATCGACCCGCTGCATCGCGTTCGGCGGGCGGCTGCTGGTGATCGGCTTCGCATCGGGACGCATCCCCGAGGTGTCGGTCAATATGCCGTTGATCAAGGGCTTTTCGGTCGTCGGGGTGCGTGCGGGCGAATATGGCCGCCGGTTCCCGGCGCGCGGTGCCGAGAATATCGCGGCGATCGATGCGCTGGCCGCCGGGGGACGAATCCGGCCGCATGTCCATGCCGCGCTGGCCCTCGCCGACTGGCGCGAGGGCTTTGCGATGCTCGAACGGCGCGCGGTGGTGGGGAAGGTCGTCCTGATCCCCTAACGTCTGACCGACGAAGCGCCGTGCAATCGCGGCGGCCCGAATCCTTGCGATATGGTCTTGCGGCGATCCGACCGTCATAGCGGCGCCGGGGCTCTCCGGCGGAAACGCCGCTACCTATCCGAGAGGAAATGACGTGAAGACATTGCTTATGATCGCCGCACCGTTGGCGCTGGCCATCCCGGCCGCCCATGCGGCGGAACCGGCTCCCAATGGCGACGCCCTGTTCGCCAGGATGGATGCCAATGGCGACGGCAAGATCGACAAGGCCGAACTGACGAAAGCGGCCGAAGCGCAGGCCGCGAAGAAGGGCGACACCGCGCCCGTCGACACAGCGAAGATCGACGAGATGATCAAGCGGATCGACACCAACGGCGATGGCGCCGTCGACAAGGCCGAGATGGACGCGATGCGCAACGCGCATGCCGCCGGCGGCGACGCGAAGCACTGACGACGGAAAGGCGGCGCCGGCCCTGAGGGGACGGCGCCGCCCGTCCTATTCGCGCGGCTTCCCTTTGGGATGGTCGGCGAGCTCGTTCAATATCGTCACCAGTTCGTCGTGCGGTCGCGAACCGGGCGCGCTCATCTCGGCGACCGAATTGGCCTCGGTCAAGCGGTTGAGCCGGGCGAGCAACCGGACGCGTCGGCGCCGGGTCAGCTTGGTCTCTGTCGTATTCCAGCGAAAGAATATCCGGCGCAGTTCGCCATGCCCGAACAGATTGTCGAGTTCGTGGATCGTGACATAAAGCAGGAAGAGCAGCATCAGCCAGACCTGGATGAACAGGAAACGGCTCCAGCTGAAATGATCGACGAGATAGGGCAGGAAGCCGCCGGGGGTCCCGTGCTCGATCACATAATGGACCAGCGCTTCAGCCAGGCGGACGACGAAGACGCACAGCCAGTAGATTGCGCTTTTGAAAAGGATCGGCTGGATCAGCGGCGCGCCGTCGAAGCGCGCCATGAAACGGATGCTGTCGGTGACCAGCACCGCCTTGCCGACAAGCAGAGCGGCGATGGTCGCGGTGGCAAATCCCTTCACGTCGATGCCATGCTCGGCGAGCGCGAGCCGCGTGGTTCCTAAGATCAGGTTGAAGCCGACGAAGAAGAACAGAGTCGGCGGCGCCATGTGCCGGACGAGCTTCAACCAGCCGGCGAACGCGCGTACGATCAGCGGTCGCCGTGCGGCGCTTGATGGCCCCGTCACAGGCTCGCTCCGAGACCCGCTTCCCGGATCATGGAATGGAGATATCCCATCGTGTGCCCCTGCTGGCTCGCCCGCCAACAAAGCGGTGCTGTTTCGAACTGGACCAAACCAGCTTGCCATCGACACGAGCCGATGCGCAAGGGTTTCGCGGCAATCAAGCCATCATTTCCGGAAAGTCCCGCCTTGGTTGCGGTTTGAATTGGTCGGGACGAGAGGATTCGAACCTCCGACCCCCACACCCCCAGTGTGATGCGCTACCAGGCTGCGCTACGTCCCGACCGGCCCGATTGGGCAGGCGAGGCCCCTAGCGCGGCTTGGTCGGCGATGCAAGCGGAGAGGCGAGGGCAATGCAATATCGTCGCGGCGCCTTGAACTCGCTTGGCGGCGCCCCATTTCCGCCTTGCTTGCCGCGGGGGACGGCGCGCCGCGCCGGTTGCACGCCGCGCCCCCGCGTGATAGGCGCCGCGCCATTATCTTGCGCGCCTGTCCCGGGTGGGGATGGTGCTGCATCGAACGGAAAGTTTTTCATTCATGTCGACGACATTGCTTCTGTCCCAGGCGGCCGGAACCGGGGGAGCGGCCTTCCCCTTCGCACAGCTTATCCCGATGGTCCTGATCTTCGTCGTGTTCTGGTTCTTCCTGATCCGCCCGCAGCAGGTGCGGATGAAGGATCATCGTGCGAAGATCGCCGCGGTGAAGCCGCGCGACCAGGTGGTGACCGGCGGCGGCATCGTCGGCAAGGTGACGCGCGTGGACGATGACTTCGCCGACGTGGAAATCGCGCAAGGGGTGAAGATCAAGGTCGTCAAGGCGACCCTGTCCGACGTCCTGCAGCCCGGCGGCAAACCCGCCAACGATTGATCCGGCGGGTTGCGCGCCGCGCGACCCCGCACCCAAGTTATCGGACCAAAAACATGCTCGATTTCCCGCGCTGGAAGACCGTCGGCATCAGTATCATCCTGCTGCTCGGCATCCTGTTCTCCATCCCCAGCTTTCTGCCGCAAAAGACCGTCGATCAATTGCCCGGTTTTGCGCAGATCAAGGTCAATCTGGGCCTCGACCTTGCCGGCGGTAGCCACCTGTTGCTCGAAGCCGACCTTGCTGACCTCAACAAAACGCAGCTCGCCAACATGGAAAAGACGGTGCGCGCGGCGATGCGCGGCGAGCGCGGCCCCGACGACGATATCGCGATCGGCGATTTCAAGGCGTCGGGCAGCACGATCAGTTTCCTGATCCGCGACCAGAAGCAGCTCGACGACGCGCGCGACCGGCTGGCCAAGGAAACGCAGGGCGCGGGCATGACCGGTCAGCGCGACTGGCGCGTCGATGTCGTCGACACGACGCGAATCGTCATGACGATGACCGCGGCCGGGCGCGACCAGGCGGTCGCCCGCGCGATGGAATCGGCGCGCGACATCGTCGACAAGCGCGTCAACGAACTGGGCACGCGCGAACCGACGATCATTCGCGAAGGCAACGACCGTATCGTGGTGCAGGTCCCCGGCCTGCAGGATCCGAAGGCGCTCAAGGACCTGCTCGGGCAGACCGCGCGGCTCGAGTTCCGCATGGTCGATCCGAATGGCGGTGTCGGTCCCAATGGCGCGGCCAATGTCCCGGTTGGCAGCGAGCTCGTTCCCTATGCGCCCGGCGAGGGCGGCGGTGCCCCGGGTGAGGTGCTGCGTCGCCAGGTGATGATCAGCGGCGACCAGTTGATCAGCGCCAAGCAGGATTTCAACCAGCAGCAGATGCCGGCGGTGTCGCTGCGCTTCGATTCGGCGGGGTCCAATACCTTCGCGCGCGTCACCGGCCAGAATGTCGGCAAGCGCTTTGCGATGGTACTCGACGGCAAGGTGCTGTCGGCACCGTCGATCAACGAACCGATTCTGGGCGGCAGCGCGCAGATTTCAGGCAATTTCACCGTACAGTCGGCGAACCAGCTCGCGATCGCGCTGAGTTCGGGTTCGCTGCCGGTCAAGCTCGACGTCGTCGAGGAACGCACGGTCACGCCCGAACTGGGCGCCGATTCGATCCGCAAGGGCGCCATCGCCGGGATCATCGCGACCGTTTCGGTGCTGGTGCTGATGCTCGTCGTCTATGGCCGCTTCGGCGTCTATGCGAACATCGCGCTCGCGTTCAACGTGTTCCTGATCATCGCCATCATGGCCGCGTTCAATGCGACGCTGACCTTGCCCGGCATCGCCGGTTTCGTGTTGACGATCGGCGCCGCGGTCGATGCCAACGTTTTGATCAACGAGCGAATACGCGAGGAGTTGAAACGCGGGCGACGGACCTTCCAGGCGGTCGAGTTGGGCTATACCGAGGCGAGCCGCGCGATTTTCGACGCCAACGTCACCAACGTCATCGCCGCGGCGCTGATGTTCTGGTTCGGCACGGGTCCGATCAAGGGCTTCGCGGTCGTGCTGACGATCGGCATCGTCACCAGCGTCTTCACCGCCGTCACCGTCACCCGCATGTTCGTCGCCCATTGGCTGCGGTCGGCGCGTCCGACGTCGATCAACATTTAAGGGAGCGAAAACGATGCGCTTGCTCAAACTCGTCCCCGACGACACCAACATCGACTTCCTGCAGTGGCGGAAAGTCGCCTCCTTCATGAGCTTTTTCCTGGTGGTCGTGTCGATCGCGCTGGTCGCGGTCAAAGGCCTGAACCTCGGGGTCGACTTTGTCGGCGGCCAGTCGGTCCGCGTCGAATTCAAGCAGGAAATGCCTCCGATCGACGAAATTCGCGAGAAGGTCGCCACGATCGGCCTTGGCGAGCCGACGATCCAGCAATTCGGGTCGGACAAGGCGATATCGATCCGCACCGCGCTGCCCGAGGGCGACAAGGCGACGGCCGACCGCGCGGGCGAACAGCTTGTCGCGGGAATCGCGAAGGCCTTTCCCACCGCCAAGACGGGTGCGGTCGAAACCGTGTCGGGCAAGGTGTCGGGCGAATTGCTGCGCACGGGTGCGATCAGCCTCGCCCTCGCGATCCTGGGCATCTCGATCTACATCTGGATCCGCTTCGAATGGCAGTTCGGCGTCGGCGCGCTCGGCCGCCTGTTCCACGAGGTGTCGCTGACCTTCGGTTTGTTCGCGGTGACGCAGATGCAGTTCGACCTGAACAGCGTCGCGGCGCTGCTGACCATCGTCGGCTATTCGCTCAACGACACCATCGTCGTCTATGACCGTATCCGCGAAAATCTGAAGAAGTACCGGAAGATGGAGATCATTCCGCTTCTGAACCTCAGCATCAACGAGACGCTGTCGCGCACGGTGATGACCACGTTGGCGATGGTGCTGGCGCTCGGCATGCTGCTGATCTTCGGTCCCGACGTGATCTTCGGCTTCACCGCGGCGATGCTGTTCGGCGTGTTCATCGGCGGCTATTCGTCGGTGCTGATGTCGACCCCGGTGCTGGTGTGGCTGAAGGTCGGCCCCGACAGCTTCGTGCCGCGCACCACGTCGGGCATCGGCGGCGGCGAGCGTATCGAGCGCAAGGACGACGGCGCGGTCGTCTGAGTGTCGCTCGTCCCGAGGGAACCAGAGGGGGGCTTCGGCCCCCCTTATTTTTGCGCGCAGCGGCGCAGGTGGTCGGCGAGTTCGCGGCCGTTGCGGTCCCAGTCGAAGCGGCCTGCAAGCGTCGCGGCGACGTCCTGCGGCGCCGGCGGGGCGGCGAGAATCGCTTTTACCGCTGCCGCGATGGCCGCAGGCGTGCGCGCGACGATGCGACCCGCGACCGGCGAGGTGACGAGTTCGGCGGCGCCGCCGGCGTCGCTGATGACGATCGGCGTGCCGCAGGCGAGCGCCTCGACCCATGCGTTGGCGAGGCCCTCGCTGGCCGAGGGCATGACCACGATGTCGGCGGCGCGGTAGAACCCCGGCAGGTCAGCATTGGCGATGGGGCCGCGGAAATGGACGCGGTCGGCGACGCCGAGCCGCTGGGCGAGGGCACTGTAGCGGGCTTCCTCTTCGCCCGCGCCGGCGAGCCAATAATGGATCCCGGGCAGCATGGGCAGGGCGTCGATTACCAGCGCTTGCCCCTTGCGCGGGATCAGCGCGCCGACGGTGAGGATGACGGGGGCGTCGTTCATGCTGAACGCGGCGCGCGTGGCGACGCGGTCGCCGGGCGCGAAGCGGGCAGTGTCGATGCCGGTATAGTGGACGGCGATCTTGGCTGGATCGATTCCGATCGCAGCCATGTCGCGGCGCATCGCGTCGGAGACGGCGAGAAGGCCAGCGGCCTTGTCGGCGGCCTCGATCAGTTGCGGCGTGGTCACCGGGTCATGGCCGAAATGGCTGATATCGGCACCCCGCGCCTTCACCGAAAAGGGCAGGTCGAGCGCGTCGGCCACGCGCATAGCTGCGGGGCCGTCGGGGTAGAAGAATTGCGCATCGACAACGTCGAAGGACTGGTCGCCGGTGGCGCGAAGCACCGCACGCGCGATCTTCGCGGGGTTGAAGCGCGAACCGACTTTCGGGAGCAGCGTGAAGCGTGGGCGGTGGACGGTGAGGCCGTTCCAGTCCTCGTGAAGCGGCAGGTCGCGCAGCGCGCGGTAGCGTGGATGGAGCGACAGCGGGAAGGGCGGCAGGCCAACTGGGGCGACGATGGTGAGGTCGATGCCGGGTTGCGCCGTGAGGGCGCGCAGGCTTTTTTCGACGAACAGCCCGAAGTTGGGGCGCGCGGCATCGGGAAAAAGCGTCGCGATCGACAGGATGCGGAGGGGAGTCATGTCGCAGGTCCCATCAATTCGTCATTGCTTTGCTTCGCTCGCAAGGACGAGTGTTTTGATCACAGGTTGCGGATCAGCCGGACCGCGACCGCAGCCCAGGGCGGGTTGCTGACGACCTGTTGGCGCTGGCCGATGCCGAGCGGGAGCAGGTGGAGCTTTTCGCCGTCGACGTTGAGCAGGCGGGCGAAGAAGAAGCGGCCGGCGGGGCGGGGGACGAGCAGGTCGCGGTTGAGCGCGCCAGCCCAGTCGCCCTCGATCTTGCGGCACCAGATTTCGTCGCCGGCGCGATAGTCGCCGATCGACGCAGACACGCGCACCGCGACCATATCCTCGCCCGGACGTGCGGTGAGTGCCTGTTCGACGCGTGTCGGGGCGATCGCGCCGTCGGGACCGAGCAGCGCGGTGACCGTGAGCTGGGTGTCCTGCGGCAGTTGCACAAGCTCCGCCGCTTCGACCCCGAGCGCCTTGGCGATGCGGTTCATCCAGCCGAGCGACAGGGTGCGGGTGCCGGTTTCGAGGCGGCCGATCGTCTGCGCGGTGGTCGGCGGGTTGCAGCGCTGTCCGACCTCTTCGAGTGTCAGACCCTTGGCGCGGCGGACGGCGCGGATGCTGTTGATCATGGCGACCTCATTGTTGAAATTTGTTGATAACCAAATCGGTTTCTTCTTTCCTAAAAAACATCCCATTGTCAAGCCGGGGTTTCGACGAAGGAGACTCGCATGCCTGCACGCCGCCTTGAAACCCGAATCCATCCCGACGACCGGCTTGATCCGGGCAAAGCCGGGCCGCAAGTGATGCGGCATGTCACGGTCAATTTGGGCGAGAGTCCGATTGCCTGGCTCGCGGCGCGCGGTCATCTCACGGCCGCGCAGCTTGATGCAGGCGAGCGGCTGCGCGGCGATTATGAGCGCGCGGGACTGTCGGCGCGGGTGACGATGCGCTGGGACGCCGCCGCGCCGGCAAAGACACGCGGCGGCGCGCGCGTGGCGGACGCATCATTGGCGCGGATCGACGCGCACCGGCGCTTCCATGCCGCGCTCGACGCGGTGGGGCCGGGGCTGGCCGACATTTGCTGGCGGGTGATCTGCGCGGGCGAGGGGATCGGCTGCGCGGAGAAAGGGCTGGGATGGCCGGCGCGGTCGGGGAAATTGGTGCTGGGGCTGGCGCTCGACCGGCTGGCCCGGTTTTACGGGACGGGTTGATGGGAGTGGCTGGTATTCATTCTAGGTGTTACAGCCTTGTCATTCCCACGAAAGCGGGAGCCTAGGGAAAGCTCAGCCTAAGCGCGCTCTGGGGCCCCGCTTTCGCGGGGATGACAACTATGAGATGGCCGATCCCCACCCCTAAGTGGACAGCGGCTTAACCCAGCGCTTCGACCGCCTCCGCCAGTTCGAGCCAGCGATCTTCCGCTGCGGCCTTTTCGTCGCGCAGCGTTTCGAGCTTTTCGGTGAGCGCCGTGAAGCGCTTGTGATCGCGGGTGAACAGGCTGCCGTCGGACAGGTCGCTTTCGATCCTGGCCATTTCCGTTTCGATTTCCTCGATGCGGGCAGGCAGCAGGTCGTAGTCGCGCTGGTCCTTGTAGCTGAGTTTTTTGCGCGCCTGCGGCGGCGGCGCCGCCGCCGCGCCGGTGGATGCGGACTTCGCTTTTACCGCGTTCGGCTTGACCCGCTTGGCTTCCCAGTCGGCATAGCCGCCGGCGACGATGTCGACCTTGCCCGTTCCGTCGAGGCCGAGGGTGACGGTGACGGTGCGGTCGAGAAAATCGCGATCGTGGCTGACCAGCAGCACGGTGCCGGCATAGTCGGCGATGACTTCCTGGAGCAGGTCGAGCGTTTCGAGGTCGAGGTCGTTGGTTGGCTCGTCGAGCACGAGCAGGTTCGATTCGCGGGCGAATTCGCGCGCGAGCAAGAGCCGCGAGCGTTCGCCGCCCGACAGTGCGCCGACGCTCGCTTCAACGACGCCGGGGTCGAAGAGAAATTCCTTGAGATAGCCTTGGATATGCTTCTTGACCCCGCGCACCTCGACCCAGTCGCCTCCGTCCGCGAGGATGTCGCGGACGCGCTTTTCGGGCGACATCAGGCTGCGCTGCTGGTCGATGACGATGCCGTCGAGGGTCGGGGCGAGGGTGATCTTGCCGCTGTCGGGCGCGATTTCGCCGGTGAGCAGCTTGAGCAGGGTCGATTTGCCCGCGCCATTGGCGCCGACGATGCCGATGCGGTCGCCGCGCTGGACGCGGAAATCGAAATTCTTGATGATCGGGCGGTCGCCGAAGCTCTTGCTGACATTTTCGGCGACGATCACCGATTTTGAGCGGACATCGTCGTTGGCGAGGCCGAGCCTGGCGACGCCGGGACCGCCGATCATCGCGGCGCGGGTGGCGCGCATTTCCTTGAGCTTCTCAAGCCGGCCCTGGTTGCGCTTGCGGCGCGCAGTGACGCCGCGTTCGAGCCAATGCGCTTCGAGGCGCAGTTTGGAATCGAGGCGCTGTGCGGCACGCGCCTCTTCGGCGGCGACCGAATCGCTCCATTCCTCGAAACCGCCGAAGCCGATTTCCTTGCGCCGGATGCTGCCGCGGTCGAGCCACAGGGTCTGGCGCGTCAGGCGGGTGAGGAAGGTGCGGTCGTGGCTGATCGCGACGAAGGCGCCGGTGTAACGCGCGAGCCAGGATTCGAGCCAGTCGATCGCGGCGAGGTCGAGATGGTTGGTCGGCTCGTCGAGCAACAGCACGTCGGGGTTCTGCGCGAGCGCGCGGGCCAGTGCGGCACGGCGGCGTTCGCCGCCTGAGGCGCTGGCGGCGGTGCGGCTCATGTCGATGCCGAGCTGATCGGCGATCGCGGCGACTTCAAACTCCTCGGGCGCGTTGGGCGCGGCGACGGCGAAATCCATGAGGGTATCGAAAGGTCGGAAATCGGGTTCCTGTTCGAGCATCACGACATGGGTGCCGGGCACGATCACGCGCTTGCCTTTGTCGGCGTCGATCTGTCCGGCGAGCAATTTGAGCAGGGTCGTCTTGCCCGCGCCGTTGCGGCCGATCAGCGCGAGGCGGTCGCGCTCGCCGACATAGATGTCGAGATTCTGAAACAGCCAGCCGCTGCCCTGCACAAGGCCGAGGCCTTCATATGATAAAATCGGGGCTGCCATGATGAACGGCTCGCTACTGAGGTGTTCAGCATCATGCAAGCGCCGTGGAGGCAAAGGCCGGAACGGGTCGCCTCCGTCTGCGTTCGGGGGGCACGACCCGGAACTGGCCGGGGGTCCGGCCGACAGGAGAAGAACATGACGAAGCATATGCTCACCGCTATGGCCAGTGGACTGGCGCTGATGGCGGCAACGCCCGCGCTTGCACAGCAAGGGGGAACGACGGTGACGACAGCGACGACGCAGGGCCCGATCCTGACCTTCAGCGTCAGCGAGGAAGTGCGCTCGCGCCCCGACCAGGCGACCGTCGGCGCCGGGGTAACGACGACCGCGCCGACCGCGGTCGAGGCGATGCGCCAGAATGCCGCCGCGATGGACAAGCTGATCGCCGCAGCGAAAGCGCGCGGGATCAAGCCCGAGGACATCCAGACGAGCGGCATCAACCTGTCGCCGCAATATGACTATAACAATCAGGTGGCGGGCCAGCCGCCGCGCTTCATCGGCTATCAGTTGTCGAACACGGTGCGCGCGACCACGCCGAAGATCGACGACATCGGCCCGCTGCTCGACGCGCTGGTCGCCGCGGGCGGGACGAACATCGACGGTCCCTATTTTTCCATGAAGGACCCCGATGCGCAGCTCATCGGCGTGCGCGGCACGGCGATCAAGGCGGCCGAGGCGAAGGCGGCAGACTATGCCAAGCTCGCGGGCTATCGCGGTGCCGAGCTGGTGTCGATCAGCGAAGGCGGCTTTGGTGGCCCGCAGCCGCCGATGCCGATGGTGCGCCTGCAGGCGATGGACGCCAAGGCGACCCCGGTCGAGCCGGGCCAGGTCGCGAACACGCTGACGCTGAGTTTCCAGTATCGGCTGGTGCGCTAATTCGGGTCGGGAGCTGGCTAGTCCAGCTCCCCCTCCGCCCACGGCCATGGCCGTTCGCGGAACCATTTGGTGATGATATATTTGCGCCCCTTGCGCACCTTCATCCCGTGGTGGAGCGTGTCGTCGTTCGTCGTGCCGTCAGCGCGGACATTGTTCCAGGCGAGCAATTTGCCGGCCTCGGGCTGATGCATCTTGCCGGTCGCGAGAAAACGGGTCGCGCCGCCCGCGGGCGGTTCGTTGAGGTAGATCATCAGTGTCCAGCTGCGCTGGCCGGGGATCGCGCAATATTGCTCCCAATCATCGCCGCGCGGATCGAAAAAATCGGTGTGCGCCTTGAATTCCTGTCCGACGTCATAGCGCTGGCCCTGCAGCGGCTCGCCATAGGGCAGGGGAATGCCGGTGATCGCGTGGAGCCTGTCATTCACGGCGCGGACGACAGGATCACGATGGTCGAGGTCGCAGGTCGCGCTGGTGCGGAAGGCTTCGTCGCCGTTGGGATCGGCGATCGTCGAGGGACGCACGTCGCGATCGATGCGCTCGATCAGCGCGGCGCAGGTATCGGCGTCGAGGAAGCGCGGCAGCATGAACTGTTCCAGCTTCGGGGTCGGCGCGCGGCGGACGCCGGGAGCGGCGGCGAGCCGCGCGGCGGTGTGGTCGGCGCCCGAGCTTGCCATGTCGACGATCTTGCTTCCAGCCATGGCGCGCTTTTACGGTGCTTGTGTTTCACGAACAATGCTTGACGAACAGGCCTAGTCGCGCCTATCGCCGCGCGCTGTCGAGGCCGCTTTGCGCGCCCTCTTCGCTTATGTGGCGACCATAGCTCAGTTGGTTAGAGCGCCGGTTTGTGGTACCGGAGGTCGCGGGTTCGAGCCCCGTTGGTCGCCCCATTTTCTCAATCATCGCGCACATGCGGGATTTGGGGTGACTCATCGCCGCTATTGGATTATTACGTCTTAACGTAATTTTCTAACGCGAGGAGTCGCGCATGTCTGCTGTCTGGGATTTCGCCGATTTCGACGATCATGAGCATGTTCACATGTTCCGCGATCGCGCCAGCGGGCTGACCGCGGTCATCGCGGTGCATTCGACCCACCTCGGCCCCGGCGCGGGCGGGGTGCGCTACTGGCATTATCCGCAGCGCAAGGCGGCGATCACCGATGCGCTGCGCCTGTCGCGCGGCATGAGCTACAAGAACGCCATGGCGGGCCTGCCGATGGGCGGCGCAAAGGGCGTGATCCTGGCCGACGAGGGCGCCGAGAAGACGCCCGAGATGCTTGCGGCCTTCGGGCGCGCGGTCGATTCGCTGGGCGGTGCCTATGTCACCGCCGAGGATGTCGGCATGTCGGTCGCCGACATCGTCGCGATTTCGCACCAGACCAAGCATGTCAGCGGACTGCCCGTGGCGAGCGGCGAAGTGGGCGGCGATCCGGGTCCGCAGACCGCGCTGGGGGTCTATCTGGGGATACTCGCCGCGATCAAGAACGGTCTCGGCACCGACAGCGCCAAGGGCGTGCGCGTCGCGATCCAGGGCGTCGGCAGCGTCGGCGGCGGGGTCGCGCGGCGGCTGGCGGCCGATGGCGCGATCCTGACCCTCGCCGACGTCAACCTGGCGCGCGCCAAGGCGCTGGCGGACGAACTGGGTGCCGATCTGGCCGATTCGGCGGCGATCATGGAGATCGAGGCGGACGTTCTTAGCCCCAATGCGCTCGGCGCGATCCTGACCGAAGAGAGCATCGCGAAGCTGCGCGTGCCGATCGTGTCGGGCGGCGCGAACAACCAGCTCGCGACCGCCGCCGACGGCCAGCGCATCCACGACCGCGGCATCACCTATGCTCCCGATTATGTGATCAACGCGGGCGGCATCATCAACGTCGCGCTCGAATATCTCGGGCAGGGCAATGCCGAGGAAGTCGAAAGCCGCATCCGCCAGATCCCCGGCCGGCTGGCCGACATCTGGGCCGAGAGCAAGGCGAGCGGCACCCCGGCGTCGGTCGTCGCCGACCGGATGGCGCAGAAGCTGATCGGGCGCGGGTGATTTCGGGGCAACGGAGCATCGCGTGGTGATGCTCTGGATTGCCGCGTCGCTTCGCTCCTCGCAATGACGAGATTTTGATACGCTTCGTCATTGCGAGCGAAGCGAAGCAATCCAGAGCGGCAAAGCGCGAGCGTCGGGGATGGCGGACCGATCAATTTCCGCTAAGCCCGCCCTTGATGAAGCGGCATTTCTACCTCGTCTGCGGCTGGCTGTCGCTCGCGCTCGGCGCGATCGGGGCGTTCCTGCCGCTGTTGCCGACGGTACCGTTCGTGATCCTCGCGGCCTTTTGTTTCGCCCGCTCGTCGCCGCGGCTCGAGGCATGGCTGGTCAATCATCCGCATTTCGGGCACCATATTCTCGCCTGGCGCGAGAAGGGGGCGATCAGCCGCAAGGGCAAGATCGCGGCGACGGCCGCCTTCGCTTTCAGCATCCTGCTCGCTTTGCTCTTTTCGCCCTGGCCGTGGATGATGGTGCCGATCGTCGTGGCGGCGGTGACCGGGAGCTGGATCTGGACGCGGCCCGAGGGGTGAGGCCCGCTCTTGACCTGTCGTCATCTTCTATTTCCGCTCGTGTCGAGCGAAGTCGAGACACCTCGAAGACGTGCGCTGCCGATGGGTGTCTCGACTTCGCTCGACACGAACGGGTTAAGAGAGCTTTTAGTGGCAGCCGTAGCAACCCGAAGCGCGGCGCTTGACCTTGTTCGCGGGGCGGGCGAGAGAAGCGCCGCCGGGTCGCGCCGGGCAATTCACTGGACCGATATATCGGCCTAACCTAAAGACGACGCGAACCGATGCACGCCTATGCGAATCCGACCCGTTTCCTGGCAATCGCCAAACCGCTGACACCGTGGCTGCTCGGCGTCGGGCTGCTGTTGCTGCTCGCGGGCAGTTGGGCGGGGCTCGCCGTGGTGCCGGGCGATTACAAGCAGGGCGAAACCGCGCGGATATTATATGTCCATGTCCCGTCGGCCTGGCTCGGCATGGGCGGCTGGACGAGCCTCGCGATCGCCGGGCTGATCCAGCTCGTCTGGCGCCATCCTCTATCGGGGATCGCGGCGCGCGCGATCGCGGTGCCCGGCATGTTGTTCACGGCGCTGTGCCTCGCCACCGGGTCGATCTGGGGGCGGCCGACATGGGGGACCTGGTGGGAATGGGACGGCCGGATGACGTCGATGCTCGTCCTGCTCTTTCTCTATGCCGGCTTCATCGCGCTGACCAATGGCGACGAGGGACAGAAGCAGGGCGGATCGTTGTCGCGTGGCGCCGCTATCTATGCGCTGGTGGGCGCGATCAACATCCCGATCATCAACCGCAGCGTCGTGTGGTGGAACAGCCTGCATCAGGGGCCGAGCATCACGCTGCGCGGATCGAGCATCGACGGCGCGTTGCTGTGGCCGCTGGGTTTGACCGTATCGGGTTTCTCGCTGCTGTTCGGCGCCATCGTGCTGATGCGGATGCGGCGGATCATCGCCGACAACCGCGTCGCCGCGCGATTGCGGCGGCTCGCCGACGATGAGGGGAATTGACGCGTGACCGGGGTGATCAGTGGAGGCGGCCAATGGGCCTTTGTCGCGGCGGCCTATGGGCTGACCGCCGTGCTGACCGGCATCGTGCTGTGGTCCAGCTGGCGCGCGATGGTGAAAGCCGAGAAGCGGAGCGACGCGCTGCGCGCCAATAATCGGCGCGGCGAGACGCCGCGCGGGGACCCGAAATGAAAGCCAAGCATCAAAGACTGATCCTCGCCGTCGTGGCGCTCGCAGGTGTCACGGGCGCGGGCGTGCTCGGCGCGAGCGCGCTCCGCGACGAGGCCGCCTATTTTCGCACGCCGGAGGAGATCAAGGCCGGCAAGGCGATCATCGGAGAGCCGATGCGGCTTGGCGGCATGGTCGCCAAGGGTAGCATCGAACGGCAGAGCGACGGGGTGACGATCCGCTTCGTGGCGACCGACGGCAAGGCATCGGTGCCGGTGCAGTTCACCGGGATCGTCCCGGACCTGTTCGCCGAGGAGAGCGGCATGGTCGCCGACGGCCGGATGCGTGCCGATGGCACATTTGTGGCCGACAAGATTCTGGCCAAGCATGACGAGAAATATATGCCACCGCAGATGGAAGGCATGGACAAGGCCGTGGCCAAGGCGGCGCCCAAGACATGAGTGTTATTTTTACTCGTCATTGCGAGGAGCGAAGCGACGAAGCAATCCAGAGCGGTGCAAGGCCGCCCCTGGATTGCTTCGCTTCGCTCGCAATGACGAGGTTTTTTGGTGGGCCGGAGGGGGCGCTGGATAGATGATCGCCGAACTTGGCCTTGCCCTGTTGTGGATCGCGGCGGCGCTCGCCTGTCTCTCGCTCGTCGCGGGGACGCTGTATCTGCGTGGTGGGCAGAAGGATCTGGCGGCGCTGGTGCGGCCGGCGAGCGTCGCGCAGGGCGTGCTGACCGCTGCGGCCTTCGGCCTGCTGATCGCGCTGTTCGTGCGGTCGGACATGTCGGTCGAGCTGGTCGCGCGCAACAGCAACAGTTTGAAACCGATGCTGTTCAAGGTTGCCGGCGCGTGGGGCAATCACGAAGGGTCGATGCTGCTGTGGCTGACGATCCTGGGGATTTCCGGCGCGCTGGTTGCGATTTTCGAGCGGCGATTGCGCGAGGATACGCTGATCGCGACGCTTGCGGCGCAAGCGGCGCTGAGCCTCGGCTTCTTCGCCTTCCTGATCTTTTCGTCCAACCCGTTCAACCGTTTACCGGTCGCACCGCCCGACGGGCAGGGGCTCAACCCGCTGCTCCAGGACCCCGGCCTCGCCTTTCACCCGCCGACGCTTTACGTCGGTTATGTCGGGCTGTCGGTGGCGTTCAGCTTCGCGGTCGGTGCGCTGATTACCCGCGAGATCGGCCCGGCGTTCGCGCGCGCGATGCGGCCGTGGGTACTCGGAAGCTGGATTTTCCTGACGCTGGGCATCACCGCCGGCAGCTATTGGGCCTATTACGAACTCGGCTGGGGCGGCTGGTGGTTCTGGGATCCGGTCGAGAATGTCTCGCTGATACCCTGGCTCGCGGGGGCTGCGCTGCTGCATTCGGTTGCGGTGACCGCGACGCGCAACGCATTGCGCGCATGGACGGTGATGCTCGCGGTGATCGGCTTTTCGATGTCGATGGTGGGGACCTTCATCGTCCGGTCGGGGCTGCTGACCAGCGTGCACAGTTTCGCGGTCGATCCCGAGCGCGGGACCTTCCTGCTCGCGCTGATGGCGATCTATATTGGCGGCGCGCTGACTTTGTTCGCGCTGCGTGCCGGGACGGTCGCCGAGGGCAAGAAATTCGCGCTGCTGAGCCGCGAGGGATCGCTGGTGATCAACAACCTGCTGCTGACGACGATCCTCGCGCTGGTGCTGCTCGGCACCCTCTATCCGATCGTCGCCGAGGCTATGGGCGAGAAGATTTCCGTGGGGCCGCCCTATTATAACAAGGTAGCGGGGCCGCTTGCGCTGATCCTGTGCCTCGTCATGGTCGCGGGTCCGTTGCTGGCATGGCGCAAGGACGATGGCCGGAAACTGCGGTCGCGGCTGCCGATGGCGGCGTTTGCCGGGGCGCTGGTGCTGGTTCTGCTGGTGATTTTTGGCGGCAAGGTCGGGATTTTGCCGCTGCTCGGCATGTCCGTTGCGGGCGTCGTCGCAGTTGCCAGCCTCGCACCCTTGTGGGGCCGCAATCTTCGCCGCACGCCGCTGCCGACCTGGGGCATGGTGATCGCGCATTTCGGGGTCGCGGTGACGCTCGCCGGGATGGGCGCCGAGAGCGCCTTCATCAAGGAACGGCTGGTCGCTGCGGCGCCGGGCGAGACGGTGCGGGTCGGCGATTTCGACGTATTATTCAAGGGTGTGCAGCCGGTCGCGGGGCCGAATTATACTGCGATCGAAGGCACGCTGATCGCGACGTCGGGAGGCGGGTCGCATGTGCTGAAACCCGAATCGCGGATGTTCCCCGGGCTGATGGGCACCGCGCCGACCGAGACCAATGAAGCCGCGTTGCTGACGCGGCCGGGCGGGCAGCTTTATGTCGTGCTCGGCCAGCCGGTGCCGGGCGCCGATGGCGCCGCCGACCGGTACCAGCTGCGGCTATGGTGGAAACCGCTGGTGTGGTGGATATGGCTGGGCGGCGGGTTGATCGCGCTCGGCGCGGCGCTTTCGATGCTTGGCCGCGCGCAATTGTTGGCGCTGTGGCGGGCGCGGCGCGCGCGCAAGGATGAGGGCCGTTGGAAATGAAGTCGCGCTGGGTCCTGTTCGTGCCGCTGGCGATCATGGGATTGCTGTTCGGTGCCTTTGTTTATCGGCTGACGGTGCCGGGCGAGAAGCTGATCGAGTCGCAGTGGATCAACAAGCCGATGCCGCTGTTCGACCTGCCGCCCGCGACCGCGGGGGTCGAGGGATTGAAGAGCAGCCAACTTGCCGACGGGCGGCCGCGGCTGGTCAATGTCTTTGCCAGCTGGTGCATCCCGTGCCGCGCCGAAGCACCGCAGCTTGAGGCATTGAAGGCCGCGGGGGTCCCGATCGACGGCATCGCGATCCGCGACCGGCCGCAGGATGTCGCGCAGTTCTTGGCTGACGTGGGCAATCCGTTCGACCGCATCGGATCCGACGTGCAGAGCAGCGTGCAGATCGCGCTGGGATCGTCGGGTGTGCCCGAAACCTTCCTGATCGATGGCAAGGGCATTATTCGCGAACAGATTCAGGGCGTGATCCTCGCCGAACAGGTGCCCGAGATCGTCGCCAAGCTGGAGGCGATGAAGTGAGGCCGCGCCTCGTCCTGCTCGCGCTGCTGACGCTGGTCGCGGCGCCGGTCGCGGCGCAGGACCGGTTGCCGCCGGCGCCCTATGCCTATCAGCAGCTCGCCGATCCGGCGCAGGAGGCGAAGGCCAAGGCGCTGATGGACACGCTGCGCTGCCTCGTTTGCCAAGGCCAGTCGATTGCCGACAGCGACGCGCCGCTGGCGGGCGACATGCGCAACGAGGTGCGCGGCAAGATCGCCGCGGGCGAAAGCCCCGATGCGATCCGCGACTGGCTCATCGCGCGCTATGGCAATTGGGTGAGTTACGATCCCCCGTTCGACATGGCGACCGCCTTCCTGTGGCTCGGGCCGCTGCTGTTCCTTGCGCTTGGCGGCTGGCTCGCCTTCGGGCGCTTCCGGCGCGGCGATGCCGAGGGGGAGGATGCGGCATGATCTGGCTGTGGATATTGCTCGCCGCGGCGCTGACGATCGGTGCGATGCTGTGGCTGGGCAAGCTGCCACCGGCGGCGCGGCCGCTCGCGGGGGCGGCGGTGATGCTGGGGCTTGCGGGCTATGCGCTGCAGGGCAGTCCGGCGCTGCCCGGCAAGCCCGTAGCGGCGGCGGCCGACGACTCCGGTTTCGGTCAGGCGCTGACCGATCCGCGGCAAGGCATGGCCGACCGGTTCGGCCCCGCCGCCCAATGGCTGGGCATGTCCGACGGCTTTGCGCGCACCGGCAGGACCCAGCTTGCGGCGCAGACGCTGGAAAAGGGACTCGAAAAATATCCCGACAATGTCGACCTGTGGGTCGGCCTTGGTAACGCGCTCGTCGCGCATGGCGGCGGGGTGATGTCGCCGGCGTCGGCGCTGGCGTTCGACGAAGCGGCGCGGCGCGACCCAACGCACCCGGCGCCGCCGTTCTTCGCCGGACTCGCGCTGGCGCAGGGCGGCGACCTGAAAGGCGCCGAGGCGGTGTGGGGCGAATTGCTGCGGCGCAGCCCCGCCGATGCGCCGTGGCGCCCCGACCTCGAGATGCGGCTCGCGCAGCTTCGCCAGGCGATGGGACCGCAGCTGCCACCCGAAACACCGGCGGGAGTGCCGGGCGGCGCGGCCCCCGAGACCACCGCGGCGCCGTGACGCGCGCTTGGTCCATTTTCTACCACTGGCCTTTTCCCACGGCTGGGCTAAAGGCGCCCGATGACTGCTGAGTCGCACATGGCGGCAGGCGGCGCCGACGGCGCCGCGCCCGACGCCGCCGAAACCGGACAACCCGGTCACGGCCATCACGGTGACGGCAAGCTGAAGCTTGCGGTCGGCGCCGTCGGCGTCGTGTTCGGCGACATCGGCACCAGCCCGCTCTACGCGTTCCGCGAGACCTTTGCTGGCCATCATTCGATCGATGCCGACCGATTGCACATCTATGGCGTGCTGAGCCTCGTCTTCTGGTCGATGATGCTCGTCGTGACGTTCAAATATGTGCTGACGATCATGAAGGCCGACAACAAGGGCGAGGGGGGCAGCCTGGCGCTGCTCGCGCTGATCAGCCGGTCGTCGGGCGAGAAGCGCTGGACCTGGCCGATCATCCTGCTCGGGGTGTTCGCGACCGCGCTCTTCTACGGCGACAGCATGATCACGCCCGCCATGTCGGTGCTGTCGGCGACCGAGGGGCTGAGCTATATCAACCAGGGCTTCGATCCCTATATCGTGCCGATCGCGCTCGCGATCCTGATCGGGCTGTTCGCGATCCAGTCGCGCGGGACGGCAAAGGTCGGGATGCTGTTCGGGCCGATCATGCTTTGCTATTTCCTGATGCTCGCGACGCTGGGGGTGATGCATATCGTCGACCATCCGTCGATCATCATCGCGACGCTCAACCCGCTGAATGCGCTGAATTTCTTCTATGTCGACGGCTTTACCGCCTTCATCGCGCTCGGCGCGGTGGTGCTCGCGGTGACCGGGGCGGAGGCGCTCTACGCCGACATGGGGCATTTCGGGCGCGGGCCGATCGGACTCAGCTGGCTCGCCTTCGTGCTGCCGGCGCTGATGCTCAACTATATGGGGCAGGGCGCGATGGTGCTCGAGGCCGACATCGGGCAGCGGCTGGGGCTGATCCAGGACCCCTTCTTCCTGATGATGCCCGAGGCGTGGCAGGTGCCGGTGGTGATCCTCGCGCTGCTGGCGACGATCATCGCCAGCCAGGCGGTCATCTCGGGCGCCTTCTCGCTGACCCAGCAGGCGATCCAGCTCGGCTTCATCCCGCGCCTGCGCGTCGAGCACACCAGCGCGTCGGCGGCGGGGCAGATCTATATCCCGGTCGTGAACTGGTTCCTGATGACGATGGTCATCATCCTCGTCCTGTTCTTCGGATCGTCGAGCAACCTCGCCGCCGCCTATGGCATCGCGGTGACGGGGGCGATGTTCATCGACACCTGTTTGCTGAGCGTCGTGCTGTTCACGCTGTGGAAGTGGCCGGCGTGGAAGGCGCTGCCGGTGCTCGCGGTCTTCTTCATCGTCGACATCGCCTATTTCGGCGCGAATTTGATCAAGGTGCCCGACGGTGGTTGGGTGCCGCTGGCGATCGGGCTGATCATCTTCACGATGCTGACCACCTGGTCGCGCGGCCGCAAGCTGATGCAGCAGGAAATGGCCGACGGCGCGATGCCGATCCCGGTGTTCGTCAAGTCGGCGGCGAACAGCGCGACGCGGGTGCCGGGCACCGCCGTGTTCATGACGTCGAGCGCCGACGGAGTGCCGCACGCGCTGCTCCACAATCTCAAGCACAACAAGGTGCTGCACCAGCGGATCATCCTGCTGACGATCAAGATCGCCGACGTGCCCTTCGTCCCCGAGGCGAAATTCTGCACGCTCGACGATCTGGGGCAGGGATTCCACCGGCTGATCCTGCATTACGGGTTCATGCAGCCGGTCGACGTGCCCGCGGCGCTGCACCGCGTCACCGGATGCGGCGGCGATTTCAAGATGCTCGAGACGAGCTTTTTCCTGTCGCGCCAGACGCTGATCGCGGCGAGCACGCCGGGCATGCCGATCTGGCGCGAACGGCTGTTCGCGTGGATGCTGCGCAATTCGGAAAGCGCGATGGAATATTTTCGCCTGCCGACCAACCGCGTCGTCGAACTGGGCAGCCAGGTCGCGATCTGACGCGCATCCGTTTCGGACGCATCAGCTCGGACGCGGCTTGCGTCCGAGCGGCGGCCTTGCGATGCTGCGGTCATGGAGGCGGAACCCAAAGACATGGATGCCGGTAGCCGCGATGCCCTGATCCCGCCGGAGCGGCCCTTTGCCTTGCTCGTCGTGCCGGCGGCTCCGGCGTCGGCCGATGCGCTGGAAACGGCCTTTCGTCATATGGGACTGCGGCCCGAAATCGTCGCGGTGGCGGACGCCGCTGCGCCGCGCTTCCGGTTGCATCTGGGGGGGCTGGCCGTTCTGGTCGGGCGCGCCGAGCCGGCCCAATTGGCTCTCGCCAACCCCGGCGATCGGGCGACAAGCCTGCTCGGCGCTGTGCTGCCGGCCAGGTGGCGGGAGGATTGCTGGCTCTTCTGTCCCGAAGATCGCGAAAGCGCGATCGCCGGTCCGGCGGCGCTGTTCGATGAATTTTATCGGATGCTCGTGCTGTCGATCGATCTGTTCGACGCGCACCAGCTTTTCTGGTCGCCCGCACGGCTGTGGAGCGACGCGGCGCAATTTCGCGGCGCGATTGCCGAGATGCAGATGAGTGGCATGCCGCCGGTTCTGCATCTGATCGCCTTTCGGCATCGCGATGGCGGGGGTGACGAGCGCGTGGCGACCCGCGGGCTGGTCGCCTTTGCGGGGCAGGAGTTGGAGGCGATGATTCCGCCTGGATGGGACATGGCGGCGATGGTCAAAAGGCTGGCCCGGCTTGCGCTCGACATGATGGTCAACGGACCGTTGACGCGGGCGCAGCAGGCGCCGGGATTGAACAGCGGCGAATGGGTCGTGTTGACGCCGCAGGTCGGCGCAGGCGACCGGCCGCCGACGGTGCGGGTCGAGTTCAGCGTCGATCGCTGATGGGCGGGCGTGCGACGCCCGCTTCGTCCCGATGCCGCTGGTCCGGCGCCGCGCCCGCAGAGGCGGGATATCAGCGCCATCATCTCATCCCCGTAGTGCTGCTGCAGCGCCCGCAGATGGCGACGATGTTTGAGCAGCTTGGCAGCGAAGGCTTCGCGCTGCACTGCTTCGACCTCAACGGACTGGTGCTGCCGGGCAATGAGCGGTTGGCGTGGGTGTCGGGGCACGCGCTGCACCGCGGGCCGCACCATGCCTATAGCGATGTCGTTGCGGCGCGGGTCGAGCAGATTCGCGCCTATCATGCGCTGCAGGCGGTGCGCGAGTCGGCGGCGGCGGGCCGCGTCGCGGCAGCGCGGCTGCGCTTGCTGCAAACGGTGCTGCGGCGGGCGCTGACCGACCGGCACGGCATGACCTTCCGGCTCAACCGCCGCGACCCGATGCGGCTGTTCGCCGACCGGCCCTATCTGGACGATGCGATCGCGCGGCTGTTTCGGGATTAGGCAGGAAACCTGCGGTCAAAAATGGCCATCCAGCCAAAAAAATAACTCGAAAGCCGGTCGAAAACCGAACCATACCGCCGCTATCGTCAAGCCGACGAGAATGGCGCGCAGCGTGCGGGCGCGCAGATGTTGTTGTAGGTGCGAACGCAGCAGCGATGTCACTAGCCAAATAAGTGCCGCTCCGCCGATAATGATTGGAAAGGCTAGAGCGAAACTTCGGCCCATACGAGGATCGGGACAATCGTACCCTGACGGACAGTCCCCCAAGGTGCTGCCCATCACAATAACGACGGCCATGCCAAGGCCTAGCAGAACGGCGAACAGGCAACCAAAAGGGAGGCCCCCTGTCAATTTGGTATCGCGAGACGGATTTGGCATCGGACAAATCCTATATAAGCCAGACCCCGTTTTCTATCCCGTAGCGGATATTTGGCTCGCCCGGATCGCCAAAACTAAAGCCGAACTTTCGCCTCCAACTCGCGGCGCGCACTGAGATATTGGTCTTCGAGCTGGGCGACGAAGTCGGCCACGGGCAGCACGCCGCGTACCGGGCTGATGCCTTGGCCCGAACCCCAGATGTCCTTCCACGCCTTGACCTTGGTGTTGCCGCCCGATCCGAAGTTCATCGTCTTGAGGTCGCCTTCGGGCAAATTGTCGGGGTCCATACCAGAGGCGACGATCGAGCCGCGCAGATAATTGCCGTGCACCCCGGTGAACAGGTTCGAATAGACGATGTCGGCGGCGCGGCCCTCGACGATACCGTTCTTGTAGCCCGGATCGGCATTGGCCTCGGCGGTCGCGATGAAGGCGCTGCCGATATATGCGAGGTCGGCGCCGCACGCCTGCGCGGCGAGGATCGAGCGACCGTGGCCGATCGCGCCCGACAGCGCGACGGGGCCGTCGAACCATTCGCGGATTTCCTGCACCAGCGCGAAGGGCGATTGCACCCCGGCATGACCACCCGCACCCGCGGCGACGGGGATCAGGCCGTCGGCGCCCTTTTCGACCGCCTTGCGCGCGAAGCGGTCGTCGATGACGTCGTGGAGGGTGATGCCGCCCCAGCCGTGCACCGCCTGATTGAGTTCCTCGCGCGCGCCGAGCGAGGTGATGGTGATCGGCACCTTCCACTTGGCGCAGGTCGCGATATCCTGTTCGAGCCGGTCGTTCGATTTATGGACGATCTGGTTGACCGCATAGGGCGCCGACAGGCGGTCGGGATTGTCGCGGTCCCATGCCGCCAGTTCTTCGGTGATCTGGTGGAGCCATTCGTCAAGCAGGGCCTGCGGGCGCGCGTTGAGCGCGGGGAAGCTACCGACGACCCCCGCCTTGCACTGCGCGATGACGAGTTCGGGCCCCGAGACGATGAACAGGGGCGAACCGATAACGGGCAGGCGCAGGCGGTCGAAGATCGGGGGAAGGGCCATGAATCACGCACTCCGGTTGGTTGCTCTTTGCAACTGACCTTAACGTAAACGGAAAGCGAGGCAAGGGGGAACGATGAGCCGGCCATTGTCAAAAAAGGGAGCTCGTCATTGCGAGCGCAGCGAAGCAATCCAGAGTAGCGTATACCACTCTGGATTGCTTCGCTGCGCTCGCAATGACGATGTGATCAAAGAAACCGTCTGTGCTGGAATCAGAGCGCCGACAGATCGACATCCCCATGCCGGTCGAGCCACTGCGGCGCCTCGGGCATCGGATATTTGAGGCCGGTCGCGCAGTTGAACAGCACGACGCGCTCGTCGGGATCGACATGGCCGTCCCTGATCGCCTGGTGATAGGCGGCGAGCGTCGCGCCGCCTTCGGGGCAGAGCAGCAGACCGTCCTTACGCGCCGCTGCGTCGACCGCGGCGAGGATCGCGGGGTCGCCGACCGCGAGCGCGGCGCCGCCTGACGCGCGGACGGCGCGCAGGATCAGGAAGTCGCCGACCGCGCGCGGCACGCGGATGCCCGCGGCGACGGTCGCGGCATCCTCCCAGCGTTCGGCATGCTCCTCGCCCGCCTCATAGGCGCGGACGATCGGGGCGCAGCCCGACGCCTGCACCGCGTACATGCGCGGGCGCTTCGGGCCGATCCAGCCGAGCGCTTCGAGTTCGTCGAAGGCCTTCCACATGCCGATGAGGCCGGTGCCGCCGCCGGTGGGGTAGAAGATCGCGTCGGGCAAATCCCAGCCGAACTGCGCGGCGAGTTCGAGCCCCATCGTCTTCTTGCCCTCGATCCGATAGGGTTCTTTGAGGGTCGAGAAGTCGAACCAGCGGCCTTCGGCGGCGCCGCGCGCGACGATCGCGCCGCAATCGTCGATCTGGCCGTTCACGCGCCAGACGCGCGCACCCTGGGCGGCGATTTCGCGGACGTTGATTTCGGGGGTTTCCTCGGGGCAGAGGACGATGGTTTCGATCCCGCAGCGCGTCGCATAGGCGGCGAGTGCGGCACCGGCGTTACCGTTTGTCGGCATCGCGATTTTGGTAACGCCGAGTTCGCGCGCCATCGCGACCGCCATCACAAGGCCGCGCGCCTTGAACGATCCGGTCGGCAGGCGGCCCTCGTCCTTGACCAGCACATCGGCGCCGCCTGAGCGCGGGATCGGAACGAGCGGGGTTTCGATTTCGCCGAGCGAGACGATGTTGGCGGTGCGGCGGACGGGGAGGAGTTCGCGCCAGCGCCAGAGGTCGGTGGGCCGCGCTTCGAGGGCGTCACGGGTGAGTGCTGCGCCGACTGCGCTCAAGTCGTAGCGGACGAGAAGGGGCCGGCCGGCGGTGGACAGGCCGTGGAGCTGGTCCGCCGGATAGGTCTCGCCGGTCAGCGAACATTCGAGATGGGTGACGAAGGTCGGGCGGTCGGAATGGATATTTTCGTTGATCATCAGCGCGACCCGATGCCCGGCGTCGGCGCATCCTTCCAGTCGACTCGGTACAAGTCGAAACGGCGGTCGCGCAGGTTCTGCACCGCGCCGCTCTGGCGGCTGGTGAGCAGGTCGGCGAGGCTGAGGTCGGCGATCGCGATCGTCTCGGTATTGGGGGCGGTGTCGGCGGCGACGCCGTCGCGCGCGAAGGCGAAGTCGGACGGGGTCAGGATCGCGCTTTCGGCATAATGGATGTCCATATTCTCGACGTTCGGCAGATTGCCGACGACCCCTGAGGTGATGACATAGCATTGATTTTCGACCGCCCGCGCGTGGCAGCAATAGCGGACGCGCAGATAGCCGCGGCGCTCGTCGGTGCAGAAGGGGACGAACAGCATCATCGCGCCCTGGTTGACGAGATGGCGCGCGAGTTCGGGGAATTCGCTGTCGTAACAGATCATCACACCGATCGGCCCGCAGTCGGTGTTGATCGCGTCGGCACCGTGGCCGCCCTTGATGTTCCACCACCGGCGCTCGGACGGGGTCGGGTGGAGTTTCTGCTGCGTATGCACCGACCCGTCGCGCAGGAAGACATAGGCGATGTTGAGGATGTCGCCATTGGCGGCGCGGGTCGGGTGCGATCCGCCGATGATGTTGATATTATAGCTGACCGCGAGCTTTTCCATGAAGGCGACATAGCGTTCGGTATAGTCGGCGATCTTTTCGATCGCCGCTTGCGGTTCGAGCTTCTTCTTTTCGATCGACAGCAATTCCAGCGTGTAAAGTTCGGGAAAGACGACAAAATCGGCCTTGTAGTCGGCGGCGACGTCGACGAAATATTCGACCTGTTCCTCGAACTCCTCGATCTTCGAGATACCGCGCATCTGAAACTGCACCGTCGCGACGCGGACCGAGGCGGGCAGGCGATCGGGGACCGCGCCACGCGCTTTGGGGTTCGCGGCGTCCTGTGGCTCGAGCGGGTTTTCCCAATACATCAGCACGGCATGGCCGCCGCTGTCGAGGTCGCGGCGGTCGTAATGATGGAGCACCGAGCGCGGCTCGAACCCTTGCGCGATCTGGAAATTTATCACCGGGTCGCGGAGCTGCTTTTCGATGACCGCGTCGAGATAATCCTGCGGGTCGGGATATTTGCGGCGGCGGCGGGCGTAACCCGGCATACGTCCGCCAAAGGCGATGCCCTTCAACTCGTAGGATTGGCACAGTTCCTGGCGCTTGCGATAGAAGCGCTGGCCGATGCGCAGGCGGCGGTAATCGGGGTCGACGCACACCTCCATGCCATAAAGCACGTCGCCGTCGGGATCGTGGCTGGTGCCGAAACCGCCGCCGCTGATCGCGCCCCAGCGATGATCGGTGAACACCGCCGCCTGCGGCACGATGAGCGTCGCGCAGAGGCCGACGATCGCGCCTTCATATTCGGCGACGAACTGACCTTCGGGGAAATTGTTGATCTGGCCGCGGATCTGCGCCGCCGAATAGCCTTCGCCGCGGCCATAGACCTTTGCGGTCAGGCGCGCGATCGCGGCGGCGTCGCGGGGAGCACTGTTGCGGATGACGAGCTTGGCTTTGGTGGAGTCCATGGAGCCTGCATATAGAAGGGGAGGGCAGGCTGTCCAACGGGCGGCGCGGTGATTGGTTCACTACACCTTAGCCCGATGCGGCAATCTCGATGCGGTTCCGCCCGCTCTGCTTGGCGAGATAGAGAGCGTCGTCGGCGGCCTTGAGCGCAGCGCGCGCATCGCCGAAGCCGAAGATGTCGGCGACTCCGCCCGAGAAGGTGATCTGACCGAAGGGTTCGTCGGTCTTGCGATTGATCAGGCGGCGCGCGGCGAGATGCTCGCGCGCCTGGTCGAGCCGTTCAGCGGCCGCGGCCGGATTCTTGCCGCGGAACAGCATGACGAATTCCTCGCCCCCGTGGCGTGCGACATGGCACTGGTCGTCGCTGATCTGCGACAGCGTGTCGGCGATCGTCTTGAGCACCCGGTCGCCGGCCTCATGGCCGTGCGCGTCGTTGATCGCCTTGAAATTGTCGATGTCGCAAAAGGCGACGCTGAGCGGCTCCATCGCCATCTGCGCTTCGCGATACTGGACTTCGAGCAGTTCCTCGAAGGCGCGGCGGTTGGGCAGGCCAGTGAGATAGTCGATCTCGGCATCGCGCTTGGCGCGTTCGAGGCTGCGGCGGAGCGATTTGGCTTCCTCCTCGCTCTTGCGCATATCGTCCTCGGCCTTGCGGGTGCGTTCGAGCATCGTTTTCGCGAGGTCGGCGAGGTTCGAGACGATCTGGCCGGTCTTTTGCAGCTGTTCGAGATCGCTCACATGCTGTTCGAGTTCGCTGCCATAGTCGACGGCTTGCTTGTGTGCGGTCTTGCTCTGCGCCTGAAAGGCGTCGAGATTGGTTTCCAGCCGCGCCATCAGCCGTTCGAGTTCGGCCTGCGCCGAGCTGTCGGCGGCCTCTTCGGTCAGCTCGTCGAGCCATTTCTGCGTCACGCCGCCATTGCCGGTGCGCGCGGTGATCTGGCGCGCGAGGCGCGGGTTCTTGCCCGAAAAGGCGCTGTGCGCGAAGATCAGGTTTGCGGGCGTCACGTCGAGATCATTGTCGATCAGGAAGGCGCCGATCGCATCGACCATGTCGCGCCGCGTGAGGCGGGCAAGGTCGCGTACACCCCCCGGCTCGGCCGCCGGTTGGGAGTCGCCGTTCCGGGGGGAGCGAAGCCCGAGCCATCCGAGGAGCCGCCCTACCGGCTCGCCTGAAGAAGGTGCAATGGTGGTCATGCGACGATTAACGGCGGCGCGTGAAGATGATTAAGCGCGGTTCACCATATAACGCTCTTCGGTATAGCGGCATGACGAAAAAAATTCGTGACCTGTCGATTCCGCAACCGCCCGTTCGTCGTCTAGGCAGGAGGCCATGCCGGCCCCGGCGAAAAGGAGACGGAAAATGCGTGTGATGGTGTTCGTGAAAGCGACCGAGGATAGCGAGCGGGGTCTCGACCCGACGCCCGAGATGACCGCGATGTTCGAGGCGATGGGCAAGTTCAACGAGGAACTGGTCAACGCCGGCGTAATGGTCGACGGCGACGGGCTGAAGCCTTCGTCGGCGGGCAAGCGGATTGCCTTTGACGGGCCGAACCGCAGCGTGATCGATGGGCCGTTCGCCGAGACGCGCGAACTGGTCGCGGGTTACTGGGTCTGGGAGGTCAAGGACATGGACGAGGCGATCGCCTGGGCCAAGCGCTGTCCGAACCCGATGCCGGGGCCCAGCGAGCTCGAAATCCGGCCCTTCTATGAAATGGAGGATTTCGGCGAGGTGCTGACCCCCGAGATCATCGAACAGGAACAGAAATTGCGCGACCGGATGGCGGGCGAATAACGCGCCTTGCCGCCATGCTTGCCTCCCCGGAACGTCTGGCCGAGAAGGCGGGCATGGCGCAGGACGAAACCCATCGGGCGATCGAGGCCGTGTTCCGTATCGAGCGGGCACGTCTGATCGCCGGGCTGGCGCGGATGACGAGCGATGTCGACCGCGCCGAGGAGCTGGCGCAGGACGCGCTGCTGATCGCGCTGACCGAATGGCCGAAATCGGGCGTGCCCGATCGGCCGGGCGCCTGGCTGATGGCGGCGGCGAAGCGGCGCGCGATCGACGCGATGCGCCGCGCTGCGATGCGGGAGCGCAAACATGCCGAAATCGCCCGCGACCTGGACAGGGAAGGCGACATGAGCATCGACGCGGTCGAAGCGGCGATCGACGATCCGCTCGGCGACGAACTGCTCGGGCTGATCTTTGCGGCGTGCCATCCGGTGATCGCGCCCGAAGCGCGGGCGGCGCTGACCTTGCGGCTGGTCGGCGGGCTGACGGTCGGGGAGATCGCGCGCGCCTTCCTGTCGAACGAGGCCACGATCGCGGCGCGGATCACGCGGGCGAAAAAGGCGATCGCCAGGGCCGGGGTGGCGTTCGAAGTGCCGCGCGGTGCCGAACTGGAAGTCCGGCTCGGCTCGGTGCTCGAGGTGATCTATCTGATCTTCAACGAAGGGTACGCCGCGACCGTGGGGGAGGCGCTGGTGCGCCCGCCGCTGTGCGCCGAGGCGCAGCGGCTTGGACGGATATTGGCCGGGCTGATGCCGACGGAACCCGAGGTGCTGGCCCTGCTCGCGCTGATGGAAATCCAGGCGTCGCGGTTGGCGGCGCGCTCAGGGGCCGACGGGCTTTTCGTCCCGTTGAATGAGCAGAACCGCGCGCGCTGGGACCCATTACTGATCCGCCGCGGGTTGAAGGCGCTGGCGAAAATCGAGGCGCTGGACGGAGCCGATGGGCCATATGCGCTGCAGGCGGCGCTGGCGGCCTGTCATGCGCGGGCGCGGCGGGCCGAGGATACCGATTGGGTACGGATCGCGTGGCTCTATGACCGGCTGGGCACGGTGATGCCGTCGCCTGTCGTCGAGCTCAACCGCGCGGTGGCGCACAGTATGGCGTTCGGGCCCGAGGCGGGGTTGCGGCTGGTCGATGCGATCGCCGGCACGGCGGCACTGCGCAATTACGCGCCCTTGCCGGCTGCACGCGGCGATTTCCTGTTTCGCGCGGGGCGGTGGAGCGAGGCGAGGGCGGCGTTCGAAGATGCCGCGGCCCTGTCGGGCAATGCGCGCGAGCGCGAATGGCTGCAGGCACGCGCCGCGGCGTGCGCCGATTAGGCGGCCGCTTCGTCCTTCGCCGCGTCACGGCGGGCGCGGGTCTGTTCGGTCAGGAGGATTTTTTCGGCCATCGAGCGCCACGCGGCCTCGGCGCGCAGATTGCGGTCGCGGACCTGGGTGAGCGAGGTGGCGGCCGCGTCGCTGGCGCATTTGTCGGCCTGGGCCAGATAGAAGTCGCTGGTGGTGGACACGGCCGTTTTCTCCTTGTGCGACGGCCGGGAGGGCCGCCGCCGGGGTGTATGTCGATCAGTCGATCATGTCGGCGATCAGCCGTCGCAACTCGCTGCGCGAGAGCGTCGGCGAGCGACGCGATGCCTGAGCCCGCTGCGGGGCCTTGGGCGAAGAAAGAACCGCGACATGCGGAAAGGCATTGGAATGATTAAACATAGTCTCTCGTAGTTTCTGTTGTCGTTGACGTGATATTCAGGTCATTTTTTGGGGAAATCAGCGGCGTCGTTGTGCGCCGCCGCCGGGACCTCCGGGTCCGCGCTCGCGATAGACGAGGCGCCCCTTGCTGAGGTCATAGGGGGTCATTTCGATCTTCACGGCATCGCCGACGACCGACCGAATGCGAAAGCGTCGCATCCGGCCGGCGGTATAGGCGATGATGCGATGACCATTTTCAAGCATGACGCCGAAACGGGCGTCGGGCAGGATTTCGTCGATCACACCATCGAAGGTGATGATTTCTTCTTTGGCCAAAATCAGGCCGACTGAAGATTCACGGCCGAGGTCTTGCCGCGGTTGTCGGTTTCCAGCTCATAGGTGATGCGCTGGTCCTTGTTCAGGGTCGCGAGACCCGAACGCTCGACGGCGGTGATGTGGACGAACGCGTCGCCCGAACCATCTTCATTCGAGATGAAGCCATAGCCCTTGTCGGTGTTGAAGAATTTGACGGTGCCGGTCGGCATGGGAGTTTCCTTTCACGAAAACATAAATAACCCACCGGCAAATGCACCGGCAGGGCTGGTAGCGAGTGAAGGGAAGTATCCACCCCGAGGGGGCATCTATTTTCCGTCGCAGGCGACGTTAGCGGAGCCGATATGGCAGGCGTGCTGCAAAAAGTCAAGGTTTTGGACCGCGTTCGCTGCCAGCGATCCTTTGTCAGGTCGCAAGGTGGCGGTTGGCGGGCGGTGGTTAGGAGGGGTGTGGTACCTGCAGCGGCTGCGCGCAGGCGATGGCGATCGCCGCGTTTCCGGCTTGCTCCCGTTCGACGACCTATATACCGCGATATATAGATTCGCGGCGGCAACAACCGCCTGCGACCGCATAAAGGGGATATGATGCGCCGGATTCTTCTCAGTGCCGCCTGCCTGATCGCTGTGCCCGCCTGGGCGCAGGACGTCGCGCCGGCTCCATCCAAAAGCGGCGTTGACGACAGCGCCTTCGAGCTGGGGAAAATCGTCGTCACCGGCTATCGCAGCGTCGATGCGGCGATCGAGAGCGACCGCGTCGGGCAGGAGGCGATCTATCGCTTCGACCGCCGCACGCTCGACGATGCCGCGAGCCTGATCCCGGGCTTGGTGGCGAGCAATTCGGGCGGGTCGCGCAACGAGCGGCTGTTGTTCGTGCGCGGGTTCGACCGGTTCCAGGTGCCGCTGTCGATCGACGGCATCCGCGTCTACCTGCCCGCCGACAACCGGCTCGACTATGGGCGCTTCCTGACTCCTGACGTGGCCGAGATCCAGGTCGCGAAAGGCTATGCCTCTGTGCTCGACGGGCCGGGCGCGATGGGCGGTGCGGTCAATCTGGTGACGCGATCGCCGACCAAGGCGCTGGAGGTCGAGGGGCGGGCGCAGCTCAACCTCGATTCCGACCTCGATTATGGCGGCTTCACCGGGTTCGGGTTGGTCGGCACGCGGCAGGACAAATTCTACGCGCAGGCGAGCTATGCGATCAATATCACCGACCATTGGGACCTGCCGGGCGGCCTCGCACGGACGGTCAACGAGGATGGCGGCGCGCGCGATTTTTCGAAGGCGCGCGACTGGCGCGTGAATGCGAAGGTCGGCTTTACCCCCAATGACACCGACGAATATGTGCTGAGCTATACCCGGCAGGAGGGGTGGAAAAATGCGCCGCTGCACCTGACCGACACGAGCAATGTGTCGCTGCGCAACTGGAAATGGCCCGAATGGAATGTCGAAAGCGTCTATTTCCTGTCGACCACCGCGCTCGGCGACCGGGCGACGTTGAAGACGCGCGCCTATTACAACCGGCTGGCGAACCTGTTGCAGTCGTTCGACGACCGCACGCAGACGACGCAGATACTGAACCGCGCGTTCGACAGCCCCTATGACGATAACGCCTATGGCGGGTCGGCCGAACTGTCGCTGCGCACCTTTGGCGAGGATGATCAGCTGGCGCTCGCGCTCCACTATCGCCGCGACGAACATAATGAGGCGCAGACGAGCCGGCCGGGATTGCCGACGAGCACCCCCGAGCCCAACCAGCGCAGCATCGAGCGGACGTGGAGCATCGCCGCCGAGAACAGGCTGGCGCTGGCGCCGCGGCTGACCTTTGCCGCCGGCGGCAGTTTCGACTGGCGCGAACTGGCACGCGCTGACGAATTCGGCCTGCCGCCGGGCGTGACCGGGGCGAACCGGCTGTTCAGCTACCCGCTGCGCAACGCCAGCGCGTGGAATGCGCAGGGGCGAATCGACTGGCGCGGCGAGAATGGCACCGAGGTCCATGCCAGCCTGTCGTCGCGGGCGCGCTTCCCGACTTTGTTCGAGCGCTTTTCGAGCCAGTTCGGGACCGCCGTCGCCAATCCCGACCTGAAACCCGAGCGCGCCACCAATGCCGAGATCGGGGCCAGCAGCGAGATGGGCGCGGTGACCGTGTCGGGTGCGGTCTTCTATAGCTGGATCGACGATGCCCTGGTGTCGGTGCGGACGCCGCAGAATTTGAACCGGCGCGAGAATATCGGGTCGGCGGACTATTATGGCGCCGAGATCACGGTCGATCTGCGGCTCGGCGGGACGCTGAACGCAGGGATCAACTACAGCTATATCCATCGCAGCTTCGACATCGGGACGCCGCCGCCGGGCGGGCTGATCCGCCCGTTCGAATTGACCGACGTGCCCGCGCACAAGGGCTTTGCCTATGTGGCGTGGAAGCCGGTCGCGGCGCTGGAGGTGGTGCCGAGCCTGGAATATGCGTCGGGGCGGACGACGGTGACCCCGGCGTCGGCGAACGGGCTGGCGCCGGTCTATTACAAGACCGAAGGCTATGTCACGGCGTCGCTGCGCGTCGATTTCGACGTCACCGACCGGATCACGCTCGGTGTCGGCGGGCGCAACCTGTTCGACCGCAACTATGCGCTGACCGACGGCTTTCCCGAACCCGGACGCAGCTTCTTCCTCGGCGTGCGCGCGCGCTATTGAGAGATAGGCTCAGACCAGCGGGTGATTCGGCTCCAGTCCCAGCTGCTGGCGGCCGACCAGTTCGCGGGTGGTGTCCCAGTCCCAGAAGGCGTGCGAGCAGACGGTGTTGAGGTCGCGCCAGAAACGCTGGAGCGGCTGGTCGACATGGAAGCTCGACGCCCCGGCGGCGGCCATGATCGCATTGGCGCTGTCGCGCACATGCTGCGAGACGAAGGCGAGATGGCCCTTGAGCGCGACGCGGTCGTCTAGGGTGAAGGGGCGGCTGTGGAGGATCGACTCGACCTTTTCGATCAGGCCGCGCGCGAGATCATGTGCGATCATGGTGCGCAGTTCGAGATCGCCGAGCGCGACATGCGCGTGCTGCTGGTCCTTGACGACGGAGCCGCTGAAATTGCGCACGCGCTTGGTCACGATGTCGCGGTAGGCGCGTATCATGCCGGCCAGGCCACCCGAGAGGACGCCGACGACGGTGCAATAGGCGAGCGGGAGTTGCGGCATCGAATAGAGCGGATTGGCGTAGAGCGCCGAGCCCGCGGTGGGGCCGGCGCGGAACTCGACGCCATTGGTGACGCGGTGGTCGGGGACGAAGGCATCGTCGATCACGATGTCGTTGCTGCCCGTGCCCGCCATGCCGGTCATGTGCCACACATCGTCGACCCGGACGTCGGCGACGGGCAGAGCGAAGGCGCGCGGCCCTTCGGTGGTCAGCCCGCTGACATAAACCCAGTCGGCGTGCATGACGCCCGAACCCCATGAGGCGCGACCGCTGACGCGCCAGCCGCCCTCGACGCGCACCGCGTTCATCGTCGGCGAATTGGCGCCGGGCATCAGCGTGAAGCCGCGCGTGCCGAAAATCTCCTGCTGCAAGGCCTCGCTGAACTTCGCGGCATAGACATTGTGGTTGATGTAGAAGGAGGCGATCCAGCCGGTCGAAACGCAGGCGGCGCTGATCTCCTCGACCACCGCGAACATCGTTGGCAGGTTGGATTCGGGGGCGCCCCAGCGTGCGGGCACGAGCATCTGGAGGATTTCCGCCTCGACCAGCGCGGCGATGGTTTCGTCGTGCGGCTTGCGTTGCCGCTCGGCGTCCGGCGCGCGGGCGGCAATGGCGGGTGCGAGCGCGCGGGCGCGTTCGCGGAGCTGGTCGCTGGTGGTCGGCATCGAATCTCTCCCTCTATTAATTAGAAGGCTAAGCATTAAATGACCATCTGTCTAATTAAATTTGAAGCCCGGCGTTTCGATGCTAGGAAGCGGCGATGAACGGGACGGGACAGCAGGGGGTGCGCAAGCGCGGGCGACCGGCGATCGGCGAGATGACGGTCGATGACGCGGCGTGCCTGAACGCCGCGCTGACCGCCTTTGCCGACAGAGGCTATGACGGCACCTCGGTGCGCGAGGTCGCGCGGACGCTGAGGGTCAGCCACGGGCTGCTCAACGCCAAATTCGGATCGAAACGGGCGCTATGGGAGGCGGCGGTGGGTTATGGCATGGACCGGCTCCACACGCATATGTCGACGCTCGCGGACGACCGCGCGGGCGACGACGACATCGTCGGGCGGATGCGGCTCGCGTGCCGCAACTTCGTCGTCGGGCTGGCCGAGGTGCCCGCGATCATCCAGCTGATGAACGTCGAGGGGGCAACGCCCGGCGACCGGCTGGCCTTCATTGCCGACCGTTTCTTCCGCAGCAGGACCTGGCCGATCCAGAGCCTGCTTGAGGCGGGCCAGGCGCAGGGCCTGTTCCGGCCGGTCACGGTCGCGGTGCCTTTCACCCTGCTGGCGCATGGCGCGGGGGCGCTGATCGCCTTGCGCCCGCTGGTCGAGGCGACGGGCGGGGAAGGGACGCCGCCGCCTTTCGACCATGCGATGGAGGCCGCCGAGCTGATCGTGCGCGGCTTGCTGGTCGACGGCGCGTTACGCGGCGCTTGACTTATTCATAACTCATTGGTTATGAAATGGCCCCATAGCCAGTGAGTTATCCGTTTCATGCCCGATCGCCAGAATATTCTGTTCAAGACCCTCGCCGATCCGACCCGGCGCGCGCTGTTCGAGCGGTTGTGCCGCGACGGCGAGCAGACCGTGGTGGCGCTGACCGCGCTGGCCGGGGTGTCGCAGCCCGCGGTGTCGAAGCATCTGGCGGTGCTGAAAGCCGCGGGGCTGGTCGTCGATCGGCCCGAGGGGCGGCTGACCCATTATAGCGCGCGGCGCAGCGCGCTGGCCCCGCTGGTCGACTGGACGAGCCGGATGACGGGTTTCTGGGAGAGCCGGTTCGACAAGCTGGAGGATCTGCTGGCGAGGATGGATCAATGAGCACAAGCGACATTCGCACCGTCGTGGTCGAGCGCGAGATCGCGCATCCACCCGAAAAATTGTGGCGCGCGCTGACCCGGCCGCATTTAATCGCCGAATGGCTGATGGCCAATGATTTCCTACCCGACGTCGGCCACCGCTTTCAGTTGCGCGGCGAGTGGGGCGGGGTGCTCGATTGCGAGGTGCTCGAGATCGAGCCGGGCGAGACGCTCTCCTACACTTGGAATCACGCCAGTGCCGATGCGGCGTTCAACCTCGAAAGCGTGGTGACCTTCACGCTGACCCCGGTCGGCAAGGGCACCTTGCTGCGTATGGAGCAGACCGGTTTCCGGCCCGAGCAGAAGCAGGCGTTCGGCGGCGCACGCATGGGGTGGCAGCAATTTTTCGACAAGCTCGAGCAATTGCTCGAACGCCTCGATTGAAGGAGCGGCTCATGAATTTCAGCCAATTTGTGCGGCAGGGCCATCGCTGGCTGTCGATCCTGTTCACGCTGACCGTGATAGCCAATTTCGCCGCGATGGCGATGGGAGCGCCGCCGATGTGGCTCGTCTATTTGCCGCTGCCGCCCTTGTTCCTGATGCTGGCAAGTGGGCTGTATCTCTTTGCCTTGCCATATGCCGCGCCGCGGCGGGTGAAAGGCTGAGCCATGGCGGGCAAGAAGGAGGTCGTGCTGCTGTCGGGCGGCAATCCGCAGATCGCCAAGGGCGACGGCGATGCGCCGGTGCAGGCCTATATCGCCGCGATGCCGGGGTGGAAAAGCGTGGCGGGGAAGAATCTCGACGCGCTGATCGAACGGACGGTGCCGGGGGTCGAGAAAGCGGTGCGCTGGAACTCGCCCTTTTACGGAGTGCCGGGGCAGGGGTGGTTCCTGTGCTTTCATTGCTTCAACCGCTACATCAAGCTGACCTGGTTTCGCGGCCAGCAACTTGATCCGGTGCCGCCGGTCGGGTCGAAGGACCCCGATGCGCGCTATTTCCATATCCATGAGGATGAGGCGATCGACGAGGCGTTGTTGGTGAGCTGGATCCGCCAGGCGGCGGCGCTGCCCGGCTGGATTTCGCATGCGAAGGACAAGGCAGGATGACCCCAGATAAAACCCCGGCGGAGTTGATCGACGCGCGCATCGCCGAACTCGGCGACTGGCGCGGCGAGGTGCTGGCGAAGGTCAGGGCGCTGATCAAGGCGGCGATCACCGACCTGGTCGAGGAATGGAAATGGCGCGGGGTGCCGACCTGGTATGCGGGCGGCAAGATCGTGTGCACCGGCGAGACATATAAGGACAAGGTCAAGCTGACCTTTGCCAAAGGCGCGGCGCTGAGTGATCCGAAGGGACTGTTCAACGCGAGCCTGGATGGCAACGCTCGCCGCGCCATCGATTTCGGCGCGGGCGATCCGATCGACGAGGCGGGGCTGAAGGCGCTGTTCGCGGCGGCGGCGGCGCTCAACGCGGGCCAGGCGACGCGCTGACCAGCCGGGGCGCCGACCGCGAACGGGTGCTCGGCTAACGCAAGGCGAGGGCGCCGCCGCGGCACGTTTCGGTCCCCGAAAAGCGTTCGCCGCTGGCGGGTTCGAGGACGCTGCCGACGAAATCGATCTGCGTATCGGCAAGCGCGCTTTCGTCGGGGGTCCGGCGGGGCTCCGCTTTGAGCAACGCCAGCAGCGTCGTCGCGCTTTCGCGTGACTGATTCCAGTCTGGCGTCGGCACGCGATCGATCGGGTCGGCCTTTGCGGCGTCGCGCATCAGCGCGATCAATTTGTGACGGGGGAAATTCGGGCCGAGTGCCCCGGAGAGTGCGGCGCGAAACAGCCGCTGCAAGGCGGTGAATTGTTCGGCCTTGCCGAGAATCCGCGCCGCCGCGGGATTGCCCTGGGCGAAGGCCATGGTGCGGTCGCCGACCCCCTTGGCAATGACGGGAAACTCCCAAGGCACTCCGCCAGTTTCCGGGCAGTCGCCGTCTTCGCACTCGACCTCGTTCTCGAAAGCGACCTGGAGCATGAAACGCAGCACGGGATCGCCGTCGGCTGACGCCTGGGTCGGCGTCAGACCGGCGACGGTCAACGGATAGCTGGCTTCGCGGACGCCGCTCCAAATCGCAAAAGGCTGCGGGGGTTTCGTCGTGAAGCTTTCGGCGACGCAGCGCATATACGCATCGCGACCGTCGGCGGCCTTCGGTCGACATTGTTTCATCTGGCCCACGAGGTCCATGTCGAAGCGCTGGGGGGCGTGCGCGAACACCGATTGGGCGGCGTCGGATTGTCGCCAACTATCAGGAAAAGCATCGTTTATCGCTGCCGCGAACAACTGCGCTTCGGCGCCGTCGAACATCCCGAGTGCGCCGCGGTCGCCGGCAGCGGCATTATAGACGGCCAGCTGGGTGTTCACCATATTCGACCAGAGCGACCGATCTGACCAGTCGCCGGTGGCGGTGTCGACGAAGCGATCGAGCTCGATCATGTGGCAACCGAGTTCGGTATCGACGAGGCTTGGATGCAGGTGGACACGGAGGATTTTGGGCATCAGCGGCCCCGAGGTCATGGTCACCGTCGTCGGGCGTTCGTCGGCGGCATAAGCGAGCGCCTGCTGGACCGTCTCGCCGTCGAAGCGCCCGACATCGATTGTCCGGTCCGCGAGTTTGAGCGTCAGGGCGAGCGTGGCGCCGTCGACACGCCAGCCGATGTCACGAACGTCGAGGGGCGCGCCGGCGGTCGGATCGGCACCGATCAGGACCCCGCCCACGCGGACCGAACCGCGTAACCTGGTGAAGCTGCGCGATGCCATGCGCGTGTTGCCGGGGCGGTCGCCTGACGCCGCGCTTCCGCCGCCACCGCCACCGCCGCCAAAACCGCCACTGGCAGCCTCGGCGACCGCGGCAGGAAGTTCGGTCGTCGAGCCGTAAATTCGCGCAAGCGCGCGCCCAAGCGGTGATTCGGCATGTGCCTGTGCGCGTCCGGGAAAGAGATCCTCATAGGAACCGGCCGAGCCTTCAATCGCCCGCCGCAGGTCGTCGCCGCCGCTGACGACCGGACGCAGTTGCGACACGGCCCGTTCGACACGCGTCGTGGCTTTCGGTGAATTCCTCTTCTCCAGACTGGGGTGAAGATCATCTGCGGTGGCGGCCACGCGTGCCATGTTGAGATCACCATCGACCACCGCGGCGCGCGCGCGCACGGCGTCGGCCTGCGTGAACAGAGCGGGGACGTTTCCACGGGCCTGAACGCGCGCCATCGCATCGGCGTAGCCACGGCCCGATTCGATATCGGCCAGAAACTCGGTCAATTTGACCTGCACCATGCGCGATGCGGGGTCCTGCAAGCCCTTGCGCGCCGCGTCGTCCGCTTGACCCGCGAAGAGCGCACGGTCGGCGGGATCGGGCAGCGCCGCGTCGAGCGAGGACGAAAGCGTTTCCTCCAATACGGTCCCGAACATGTCGCCGAGCGTCGCGGGCTGTCGAAAAGACGCCATTCCGGCCGCAAGCCGTTGGCGAAAGGCGGGCGACGCCCCCGCCTTCGCCCGCATCCACTGCTCGATACGGTCGACGAGCGGGCTGCCCTGCGGCGCGACCGCGTTGCGAGCGACAAAATCGCGAAACTCGCCATATTGTCGGCGCGCGCTTTCGGGCATGGCGTCGGCTTCGGCAAAGCCGACCCCCCGGATCGGGATCGCGCGCTCGGCCGCATTGGACGAGAATTGGCGCAAGATATTGTCGCGGATCGCGACTTCTTCGACCAGCAGGTCCACCCGTCGCGCCGTGGTCGCCGCAAGGTCCGGCTGAGCCCGCGCCACCGACGAACGCCAGTCGGACGAGGCGATAAGGGCGCGGGCGAACTGCTCGGCCGCCAGACGATAATTCGGTACCGGTGAACTGGCGGCCGGCAAGGCATCGGCCGGCTCCTGCACCGCGGCCCTGGCGATCTTTTTGAGGCTATCCTGAGCCGCTTGCTGCGATCGATAGACTTGAATGTCGTTGATCGAACCGAGCGTAGGGACAAGCCCGGCATTGGCGAGCACGGGCGAGCCGACCCCGATGACGAGGAGGCAGGCGGCCCCGATGCCGCCGCGTCTCAGCAACTTGTCCGACGCCGAGAGGCTTTTCTGCATGCCCTTGCTGAAAAGCCCGAGGCGCAACCGGGACCAGAAACCCTCTTTTGCCGGCGCGGGGTCGGCGATCGACACGTCGGACAGGTCGATCCGGCGATCGACATCGAGAAAGGCATATTGTGAAACCAACGCGTCGCGCAATTCGAGGAGTTGCTTCAACTTGGATTGCGCGCCCGCATCCGGGGTGCCGGCGAGGTCGGCGGCGAGCATGTCACAGGTCGCGATATTCTGTGCCAGCTTGTCCATGTCCGCGGTCGGCGGCAGGTCCGCGAGGGTCGCATTTTCGGCCAGCAGGACGTCGATCTGTCGCCGCCGCTCGGTTTCGAGCGCTTTGGTCAGATCGCCCTTCTTCATCCGCCACGCCCACCAGAATAGTCCCAGCAAGGCGATCCAGAAGATCGCGCCACCGAGGAAGGTGCGTACCGGTTCGGTGAGCGCGTGGAGCCAGGCGACAAATCCGTAGCTGGCATCGAGCAGCCCGGCGCCGAAAACGGGGGCTATCACCGACAGGATCGTCAAGATCAGGAAGGCAATGCCAAAGACGATCAGCGCAATTTTCAGGAAGTCGGCGAGCGTCTTCGTTGCGGCGATCGTCCCCAATTTGGCGAATTTGCCGATATTCCCGCTGGTCTTCCAGCTTTTTTCCAAGGCGGGTGCGATGATAAAATGCAGCATGGAAAAAGATGCGGCGATGACGATTAGAGCAAACCAGAGTTTCATAAGCCCTTCCCCCAGTCAGGCGACTCGTGTTTCTACACTATACCAATACGAAATATTTCCCGAAAAGGCCATGTCGGACATGGGTATTTGTTTCGTCAAATTGTACGATTTGTTGGTCTGCGGCGATTTTTGTCGTCGTGTCGATCCGGGGCGAGGGGGCGCCCCGCCCGACCGACGCCGGTCGTTGGTCGATCCGGAGGGGCCACCCGTCGATGAAGCATAGAATGCTTCCCTTTTACGGCGATGGAATAGCATAGATTTTCAAGGGCATCGCCGCGCCTGCGCGCGCCGCGACCGGCCCCCAGTGGAGATGCCATAGCCGTTTGATCCAGTCCGCCCGGTGGTGCGTGCGACCCGTCGCGCATGCCGCCCCTTCGATCCCCCCACGAAGGTTTTGCCCCTTGAAGCTCCCCCAACAGAATCCGAAAGGCCGCGATGGCGGCTGCGACTGCCTGCCGCGTCCCGCCGCCAAGGCTCCCGATGCCGCGCCGCCGCCCGTCGAAGCGAGCGCGGCGACGACCTATGTGCTGCGCTATGAGGACCGGTGGTTCGGGATGGAAAAGCGTGTCGCGTTCGAGGCGCCCGATGTGGCGGCGGCGCTGGCGATGATGGAGCATGAGCCGATCGGCGGCTGGGCCGAGCTGTCGAAGGACGGCGAGATCGTCTGCCGTCGCGGCGGCGAACCCGATGGCGCCGCCGATTATTGGGTCGCGGATTAGCGCGCCGGTCAGAGCGGCTTGCCCATGCGGATCAGCGGCACGGTGACCCCATCGGGTCCCGGCGCCGCGACATGCTCGATCGGGGTATAGCCGCAAGCACGGTAGAGCGGTTCACCCGACAGCGTCGCCATCATTTCGGCGCGGGCAAAGCCGGCGGCGCGGGCGGCGTCTTCGCAGAGCGCCATGACCAGCCGGCCGACGCCCCGCCTTGCGAAATCGGGGTGGGTGTACATGGCGCGGATGCGTGCGGCGTTGGTGGCGGGGTCGAGCAGCGCGGGGTCGCGCAGGTCCTTGCTGTGATCGCCGCCATAGAGGGTGGCGCGCCGCGACCAGCCGCCGCAGCCGGCGATCGCGCCGTCGGCATCCTCGATGATGAAATAGCTGCCGTCGGCGATCAACTGGGTGTCGAGGCCCATGACGGCGTTGCTGGCGGCGATCTGGTCGGGGGTGAGGAAGCCCTTTTGCAGTTCGGCGATGGCGAGGGCCATGACGGTGCGGAGAGCATCGAGGTCGGCCGGGGTGGCCAGACGGCTGGTAAAGGGGCGGTGGGTGAACATGGGCATGCAATGCCGCGCCCGCCGCGCCCGCGTCAACCGCGCGGTCAATAGCCGCCGGGTGCGCCGGGGGCGCGGTAGAAGCGGTGGCGCGCGACCTCGCCGTCGATCAGATGTTTCTTGAGCTTGCGCCGCATCTGGTCGGCGCCGTCGGGCGAGACGCAGACGAGGCGGGTGCCGCCGTTCGGCAGCGGCTCGATCGCGCTGATCGCGACGCCCGCGGTGCGGCACATGTCGGTGACCCCGGCTTCGTCGAGGGTGACGTTCATGGCGCGGCTCATGCCGCGCCCTCTGGCATCGCGCGGCTCATGCCGCGTCCGCCGGTGCGGTCCAGGCGCGGATGACCCCGGCGACGCGAGCATAACCCTCGGCGCTGGCGGTGGCGATGGCGAGCGGGCGGCCGCCGAGCGCGTCATGGTCGCTGTTGAGGAAGGCGATCGCGGGATCGCGCCCGCCCATCTGGAGATAGGCGAGCTGGCTGATGTCGCCCTGGCGCCGCGCGTCGGCGGAGGGCAGCGGGGTGCCGCGCTTGCGGAAAGGACTGTTGGTGCGGCGCGTGACGGCGGGGCTGGCGGGCGGCTGGTCCATGGGACGGCTCCTGTCGGTAAGCGGGAGCGCAGCGCATGTCTCTCAGTCGCGGCGGCTTACGGGAAGGCGTGCCGCGATGAGGGGGATATGGGGATGCGCGGCGGCGATTGTAAGGCGCGGGGCGGGCGGCTTTGCGGTGGGGAGCGGACGCTCCGCCAGAACCCGTTCCCCGGCGAAGGCCGGGGTCCAGGGCGTGACCACGCAACGCCAGCTTGCAACCGCTCTGGACCCCGGCCTTCGCCGGGGAACAAGAACGACGCCCTTTTCCTTTCACGTCACCCCGGGCTTGACCCGGGGTCCCGCTCAGCAACGTCGACCAGCGGGACCCCGGATCAAGTCCGGGGTGACGATGAAGAATAGGGCCGCCATCGCCCGAACACCGCCCTTCAGGTCTCAACGCTTTCGCGTCTTCGCGTCTTTGCGCGAAACATCCTGTTCGTCCTTCTTTTCGGTGTCGTTCGCCGGCACCGGCAGGCCGAAGAAGGCGCGGCGGGCGGCTTCGCCGGCGGTGCGCAGCGGGGCGGTTTCGGCGGCGCGGGCGGCTTCGATCGCCTCCTCTTCGTCGGTGTCGAGGGTGCGTTCATAGGTCTCGTCGCCGAACTGGCCTTCCTCGATACCCAGAAAGTCTTCGGGCGGCGGGAAATTGGTGCGCCATTCGCCGCGTTCGTCGTCGTGCCAGACGGTCATATCCGCCGCTTCCTCCTCGGGGGTCTGTTCGACGTCGATGTCGTCGTCGAAATCGTCGGAAAACTGCGCAACTTCATCCGCGATCGCACTGCCGCGCCACAGCGCCGCGAGCGGGTTGGCCCGGTTGTCGCGGCCGGCGAGCCAGAGCGCGAGGGCGGCGGCCATGCCTTCCGCGCGGTCGGCGTCGGGGCTGTCGGGGGTGGCTTCGGACGCGTCCCCGGCGGGGGCGGCGGCGGCGCGCGCGGCTTCGGCGGCGTCGAAGAGGGTCAGGAAACCCGTCCAGTCGCCGGCGATGACCTGCGCCAGCATCTCCTCACCGGCGCGGGCGCGGGTTTCGACCATGCGGTCGAGCCGCGCGAGCATCGCGAGGCCGAGGCGCGCGTCGGTGCGGCGGCGCTTGACGAAGCTGCGGTCCTCTTCGCGCATTATGGTGGTCGTCTCCTCATGCCCCCAGATCGCGCGGTCGAGCAGTTCGTCGGCGAGGCGGCCCCGCGCGATCAGCACCGCCGCCGCCCAGCCGAGCCGGAACGCCGCGCCCGCGGGCCGCTGCTTGAGCTGGTACGCGGCGCTGGCCGACATGCCGACGCGCGCCGCCGAGATCGTCACCGAGCCGGTGGTGGCCACATGTTCGAGAAAGTCGCGCTGGAGTTTGGGCGTCCAGTGGTAGCTGGCGGGGGCGGGAATGTCGGCGGGGTCATGGGCAAGGTTTTCCATCGAGTCGCTCCTGTGGTTAGGTGAAACTCTCATAATGAACCATATGGGTGTTTTTTAGGAAAGGGTTTTTTCGATCCTCTCGGCGGACCAATTGCGTGAACGACGAAAGTTGCATACTTTACCGCCAATCCCATCGCCCGAGGAGCGATAGTTTGTCCACATATTTGCATGCTGTCGCAGTAAAGAACTTTCGAGGAATCGATAACGAGTACCAAGTAGCTTCTGGGTTCGGGAAGTTTAACTTCTTTATTGGCCCGAACAACGCTGGAAAATCTACCATACTCGATCTTCTGCATCGGTATTTTCCGATTTCTGATCGTCGTTCAGGCGACGAGCCTAAGGGTAGCGCGCTAGATGTTAACCGATCAGCAAATTCGGGAGATTTTTCCATACGGGTTGGTGCGCCAGCGAGCGCCGTTTTAGCAAGATTTGAAAGCCTCTCAGTCGTATCTGGTAACCATAATCTCGCGGATTATGGAAAAAGGGCGATCGATTGGATCGCCCAAGAAGGATTATTATGGGTAGAAAACACGCCACCGTTTCATGATCGTCCCACTAGCGTTCTTGCTAGAGACGCAATGCAAATCACTACGGTTCTCCATAATAGCGAAGCGGCAGCGCTGTGGTCCGGCTTAACCCGCATGAATGGTGCAGATATCCGCGAGTGGTCGCGAGAAATTGTTGACCGCCTTTGCGCGCTCGCAAATCTGCCCCTTCCCCCAATCCATCTCATTCCGGCTTTTCGAAAGATTGGACCCGACGGTGAAGGGCTGGCCGATACTAGTGGGGCGGGCCTTATTGAGCGTCTAGCTCAGCTGCAAAATCCAACCTTGGAAAAAAGATCCGATACAGAAGTATTTGACAAAATTAATCGATTCGTACGCGAGGTCCTGAATCGGGCTGATGCTCGAATCGAGATACCCCATTCTAGGGAACACATTCTAGTTCATATGGATGGGCGCGTACTTCCGCTGGATAGCCTTGGAACAGGCATCCACCAGGTCATCATGCTCGCGGCATTCTGTACCGTATATGATGAGCGTATAATTTGCCTCGAAGAACCGGAGTTGCATCTTCATCCGCTGCTTCAGAAAAGGTTGATTGAGTTTCTAGATCATAATACGGATAATCAATACTTTGTAGCAACTCATTCTGCGGCGTTCATTGATATGCCTAGAGCATCGATATTTCGGGTATGGCAGAAAGATGGAGCTACAAGATTAAATAGGGCTGTATCGAAGCAGCAGCGGTTCGAGATTTGCGCGGACCTTGGTCATCGAGCTTCAGATTTGTTGCAGGCGAACGCCGTTATATGGGTGGAGGGACCATCCGACCGAATATATCTGAATCATTGGATTAATTATACTTCCCCAGATTTGGAGGAAGGGCTCCACTATTCTATAATGTTCTACGGTGGCCGCTTGTTGAGCCATCTGTCGGCAGATGACGAAGAAATTGAGGATTTCATTTCTTTGCGTCAGCTAAATCGGAATTTGGGAATCGTAATCGATAGCGACAAAAAATCTGCCCAATCGCGCATAAATGATACCAAGCGTCGAGTTTCAAAAGAATTGGAGGAAACCGGCTTTGCGTGGGTAACGAAAGGACGGGAGATAGAAAATTACATCGCCCATGAAAAACTTCATGAAGCGATTCGTTTGTTATACTCACGCTACGTCAGCCCGTCATCCGGTGGGCCGTTCGATCATCCACTTCACTATTTTCGTTCAGGCTCAGGGCGCGGTGCACCCAACGAGCTAGTGGACAAGATTGACAAGGTCCAAGTTGCCCGCAAAGTTTGTGAGGGCACCGCAGACCTTTCTCAACTGGATTTGCGACAGCAGGTCGAGGGTCTGGTCAGGTTTATACGGCAAGCTAACGGCCTTGCAGTCAACTAGTGGCTAAACTGCAACGTTAAGCCCCATTCGCCGCCGACAAAATCGCCCTAACGCTCGCCGTCGCGACGTCGGTGTCGAGCCCGCAGCCGAACAGGCTCCGCCCGTCGGCGGTGCGGCATTCGACATAGGCCGCGGCCTGCACATTGCTGCCCTGGCCGATCGCGTGTTCGCTGTAGTCGACGATGTCCATGATCGGGCCGCCGGACTCCGCGAGCGCGGCGATAACGCTGCTCATCAGGCCGTTGCCGCGGCCGCTGACGGTGCGGGGGGTGCCTTCGATCGTCAGCTTGCCGGCGAAGATGCGGTCGGTGCCCGCATGGCTTTCGGACCAGTCGACGAGCTGGAAGCGCTTGTTTTCGGTGGTGAGATAGGCGGTTTCGAAGGCGCCCCAGATGTCCTCGGCGCCGAGTTCGCGGCTCGTCTCGTCGGCGAGCGCCTGGACGACGTGGCTGAAGCTCGCCTGCATCTTCTTGGGCAGTTTCAGGCCCTTGTCCTGTTCGAGCACCCAGGCGACGCCGCCCTTGCCCGACTGGCTGTTGACGCGGATCACCGCTTCATAGCTGCGGCCCAAATCGGCGGGGTCGATCGGCAGATAGGGGACGTGCCAGCGTTCGTCATTCTGGCGTTCGCGCGCGGCGAAGCCCTTCTTGATCGCGTCCTGATGGCTGCCCGAGAACGCCGTGTAGACCAGTTCGCCGCCATAGGGGTGGCGCGGGTGGACGGGGAGCTGGTTGCAATATTCGACCGTCGCGATGACCTCGTCGATGTTCGAGAAGTCGAGCTGCGGGTCGATGCCCTGCGTGTACATGTTGAGCGCGATGGTGACGAGGCACGAGTTGCCGGTGCGCTCGCCATTGCCGAACAGACAGCCCTCGACGCGGTCGGCGCCCGCGAGCAGGCCGAGTTCGGCGGCGGCGACGCCGGTGCCGCGGTCGTTGTGGGTGTGCAGGCTGATCAGCGCGCGGTCGCGGTTCGGCAAATTCTTGGCGAAATATTCGATCTGGTCGGCGTAGATATTGGGGGTCGCCGCCTCGACCGTCGCGGGCAGGTTGAGGATGATCGGGTTTTCGGCGGTCGGCTGCAGGATGTCCATCACCGCGGCGCAGCATTCGATGCTGAAATCGAGCTCGGCGGTCGAGAAGGTTTCGGGGCTGTACTCGAAACGCCAGTTCGTCTGCGGCAGGCGCGCGGCGTTGTCGCGCAGCTGCTTGGCGCCCTCGATCGCGATTTGTTTGATCTCGGGCATTTCCATGCCGAAGACGATCTGGCGCCAGGCGGGGCTGACCGCGTTATAGACATGGACGATCGCGGTCTTGGCGCCCGCCAGGCTGTCGAAGCTGGTGCGGATGAGGTCGGCGCGGCTTTGGGTCAGCACCTGCGGGGTGACGTCGTCGGGGATACGACCGTTGCGCACGAGGCCCGAGATGAAGTCGAACTCGGTGGCGCCGGCGCTGGGGAAGCCGACTTCGATCTCCTTGAGGCCGACGCGGACGAGCAGGTCGAAGAAGCGCGCCTTTTTCTCGGCATCCATCGGGTCGATCAGCGCCTGATTGCCGTCGCGCATGTCGGTGGACAGCCAGATCGGCGCTTTGGTGGTGACGCGGCTGGGCCAGTCGCGGTTCGTCAGGGGAACCTGCGGGAAAGCGCTATATTTGACCGAAGGGTCGCGGAGCATGGTCATGGGTCTGGGTTCTTCTGCGAGAAGGGAGTTGGTGTCGAATTACCCTTGGGCGGTCGCGCGCCACCTTGGGCGCAGCGTCATCGTCACGCCCAAGGGCGTGTAAGTCGCAGAAGAAGGAGGGCGTTGCCGCGCATGGCGACCCAATGATGCAAAATGTCGCGCTTGGCAAGGGGGAGGGGCGTAAAATGGCGCCGGACCGCGATACGGCGTTCGCGGTCCGGCGCAGGGGGGATGCGGCGGCGGCGGGCGTCAGGCGGCCTCGCTGTCGGCGTCATCCTCTTCCTCGAATTCGAAAATCTCGTCCTCGACCAGATTGTCGATGGCGTGGACGCGGACGCCGACGACCCAGTCGTCGAGCGGGCCTTCCCACGCGGCCTCGACCGGGGTGAGGGCGTCGGCCGACGTTTCCGCCGGACGATCGCCGACGAGGTCGAAGTCCTGATAGCCGTCCTCGGGCGGGGTGATATAGACATGCGCGTCGAGCCGGACGGCGGTCCAGCCGGTCGTCGCGGCCAGACCCTCGGCCTCGACGGTGAGCAGCGGATTGTCCTCATCGCCTTCGATGAAGGCGTTCACTTCGACGATTTCGCGTACCAGTTCGCTCATCACATACGCTCCTTGCGCAATGGGGCGGGGCGGGGATGGCCCCGCGTCCGGGTATAGCGGGCGCGTGTGACAGATTGGGGGGCGGGGGCTGGCCCCCCGCGGTCAGCCCTTCACCCAGCCGACCGCCGGATCGTCGAAATCGACGACGTCGCCGAGTTCCCAGACATTGGCATAGCCATAGCCGACGAGGTTGATGAAGGTCTGGATGTTGAGCGCCAGCGGGCGCGCCTTGGTCGGCACCGGGGCGCGGTTGTTCGAGAAATTATTGTTGCAATAGATGAGGATCGGGCGGTCCGGGTTGGCGCCGACCACCGCGGCGAGGCTGTCGGCGGTGAAATCGGTGAAGGGCAGGTTGACCGCGCCCGCGATATGGCCGCGCGCGAAGGCGTCTTTCGAGCGGGCGTCGAGGAGCAGGACCTCGGGCTTCGCGGCCTCGGCCTTGAACTGCGCGAAGGGGAGCAGGCGTTCGGCGCGCTGCGGGCCGACTTCGGCGGTGAGCGCCTGGAAGCCGGGATAGTCGATCAGGGGGTTGGTCTGCGCCAGCGCGGGGGACGCGGCGAGAATGGCGGCGAGCAGCAGGGCCTTGCGCATGATGATCCTCCCTCTTTGGTGGCGGGAGGTTAGGGGGTGGGGGATGGATGGACGATGAACCATATCCCGTTGTCATTGCGAGCGAAGCGAAGCAATCCAGGGCGGCTTACGCACGCTCTGGATTGCCGCGTCGCTTCGCTCCTCGCAATGACGAGGGTGTTTACTGTTTCTCGAACGCCGCGTGGATTTCGAGGTCGACCGTATCGCTGACCGCGGGGATGCCGAAGGCGATGCCGAAGTCGCTGCGCTTGATCGTCGCCTCGGCATTGAAGCCGATCGTCGCCTTCTTGTTATACGGGTTGTTGCCGGCGCCGTGGAAATCGACGTCGAGGGTCACGGGTTTGGTGACGCCGTTGAGGGTGAGGTTGCCGGTGACCTTGGCCTCGTCGCCGTCGTCGTCGAGGACGACGCGGGTCGAGACGAATTTGGCGTCGGCGGGGGCGGCGCCGAAGAAGTCGGGCTTGCCGCCGTCCTTGCCCGGGCGCAGCAGGTGGCCGGTGAGGCCGGCGCTGGCGGTGGTGACCTTGGCGACGGGGATCGTCACCTCGACCTTCGACGCTGCGGGATTGGCGGGATCGAGCACCAGCGTGCCGGTGACCTCGCCGAAGAGGCCGGTGTATTTGCTGAAGCCGAAATGATCGACTTCCCACACGACCATCGTGTGGCCGGGGTCGGCGGCATAGGTGCCCGCGGTGACGCGCGCCTTGTCAGGCGCGCCCGGCGGGCCGCTCTGCTGCGCGATGACGGGGACCGCGATGATCGCGGCGATGGCGGCGAGGGGGAGGGCGTAACGCATGGACAAGCTCCGGGCTGGTGGGGAGGGCGGAGGCTAGAGCGGCGCGGGGGGCGGCGTCAATGGCGCGACCCCAGGCGCGGCGGCGCTTTTTCGCCGCAATGGACGATTTCGCGGTCATCAAGTTGACGGGGGCGGCACGGAAAGATAGCTTAAAGATCAAATAAATAGAAAATCGAGCATTTCCTTCGATTCGCGGAAAAGGGGATTGATCTCTTATGAGGATCTACCGAACGGCGTTGGCGATTGCTGCCATATTGGTACCAATTACTGCGGTTAATGCGACAGAAACTATCGCATATAGTTACGATGCTAAGGGCCGGCTGGTGAAGGTCGTGCGCACCGGCACCGTGAACAACAATGTCACGGTGGAATATACCCATGACAAGGCCGACAACCGCACCCGGCTGAAGACCACCAACTCGCCGAACCCGCCGCCCTAGCGGCTGTCGGGCGGCGTTTGGCCGCTCACCAGAAACAGATTGGGGCGCAGGAAACGGGGCGATGGGCATCGCCGCGACAGCGCCCGCTTGTCCCGCGCCGAGGCGCACATCGCAGGGGTTTGTATGAAACAGGGTCGCAACAGGGGAAATATGCGGATCGCCGCATTGCTGGTGGGCACGATCATCGCGTCGGGGTCGGCGACGCAGGCCTTGGCGCAACCGACGCCGGTCGTGCCGCCGGTGCGCCAGGCGGTCGACGAAAATGGCGTCGACATGATAAATAAGTCGTTCAACACGACCGAGTCCGACCTGTCGATCGGCGAAGGCGATCAAGGCCTGAGCTTCGGACGCGTCTGGAGCGCATCGGCGTGGCGGCACAATCTGCTGGCAACGATCAGCAATACGGGGAGCACCTATACGGTGAGCTTCGGCGGCCGGTCGGACAGCTTTACCTATGCTACATGGCCCACGTTCGTATCGACCGAGGGCAATGGCGCGACGCTGGTACTGACCGGCAGCGAATTCACCTATACCGGGCCCGACGGCACCGTCGCGGTGTTCGGCGCGCCGGTAGACGACCACGTTACAGGCAAAAATGTCGGCATGGCCCGGCATATCACTTTTCCGAGCGGCGACCGTTGGACCTATCACAACAAGGCCGCGCAATATTGCCGACCCGACTGGTATGGAGTGAACTGCAACCAGCCGGTGCAAATGCTCACTGCCGAACGGCCTCAGTCGATAACAAACCGCGCGGGTTACCAGATCAAGCTGGAATATGCGTCGAATAGCCTGGCCGATTATCCCGGCCTGGCCGAATGGCGGCGCGTGACCAAGGCGACCGCGGTCAACAATGCGGTCGAATATTGCGACCCGATGGCCGACAGCTGCTCCTTCGCCAATGCCTGGCCTTATGTCACCTACACCAAGTCGGGGACGACCGAGACCGTCGCCGATTCGACGGGGACGCTGCGTACCTATACCTACGATGCCTCCGGCACGAAGATCACGGGCATCCGCCGGGGGGGCGCGGCGAGCGATTCGGTGAGCGTCTCCTATACCGGCAGCAGCGTCTTGAGCGTGGTCAATGAGGGGGTGGCCTTCAATTATACCTATTCGGAGGGTCCGCAACTGCGAACCATTTCGGTAGTGGGGCCGCCGTCCTATACGCGCAGCGTCCAGTCGCACGTCAGCTATAATTTTATCACCCGCGAAAATGACGCCCTAAACCGCGACCGAAGCTATATCCGCGACGCGAAGGGACGCATCGAGATCGCCTCGCTGAGCTACGAGGGCCTCCAGACATATTATACCTATGATGCGCGCGGCAACGTCACCCAGACGCGGACCGTTGCCAAGACCGGATCGGGACTGGCGGACATCATCACGACGGCGGGTTATGACGCGAGCTGTACCAACCAGCTCATCTGCAACAAGCCGCTGTGGACGCGTGATGCGAAGGGCAACCAGACCGACTATACCTACGACCCCGTTCATGGCGGGGTGCTGACGGTGACGCTGCCCGCGGCGACGCCGGGCGGGGTGCGACCGCAGACGCGCTATACCTACCAGCCATATCAGGCCTATGCAAAGAACAGCGCGGGATCGATCGTCGCGTCCGGGGCGCCGGTGTATCGCCTGACGGGGGTTTCAAACTGCCAGACAGCGGCAAGTTGCACAGGCGTCGCCGATGAGACGAAGGTCGCGGTCGGTTACGGACCGCAGGTGGCGGGGACGCCGAACAATTTGCTGCCTGTTTCGGTCACCAAGTCCTCAGGCGACGGGGCGCTCAGCGCCACCGCCGCATTCACCTATGACAATGTCGGCAACCGGCTGACGGTCGACGGCCCCCTTGCCGGAACCGACGACACCAGCCGGACGCGCTACGACGCGCGGCGCCGCGTCGTCGGTGAAGTTGGACCCGATCCGGACGGCGCGGGCGCGCGCAAGCCGCTGGCGCAGCGCAGAACCTATAATCTCGACAATCTGCCGACCAATGTCGAGATCGGCACTGTGAACAGCCAGTCCGACGGCGACTGGGCAGCGATGAGCGTCGCGCAGAATGTCGCGACGACCTATGACGCCAGCGCGCGCGTGGCCAAGACCGAGCTGCAGGCGGGCGGCGTCACCCAGGCCGTGACCCAGACCAGCTACGACGGGCGCGGGCGCGTCGATTGCGTCGCCGAGCGCATGAACCCGGCGATCTACACTTCGCTGCCGACAAGCGCCTGTACGCTCGGCACCGCGGGCAGCTTCGGCGAGGATCGCATCACCAAGACCAGCTATAACGCCATGGATATGGTGACCAAGGTCCAGACGGGCTTCGGCACCGCGCAGCAGGCCGACGAAGTGACCGTCGCCTATAATATCAATTATGGCACCGTCGCGCATGTGATCGATGCCGAGAACAACCGCACCGCCTTCACCTACGACGGCTTCAACCGTCAGTCGAAGACCGAATACCCCTCGACCACCAAGGGCGCCAATGCGGTCAACGCGGCGGATTATGAAGAGCTGACCTATGATGCCAACGGCAATGTCGCGACGCGGCGGCTGCGTGACGGGACGAGCATCGCTTACACGCTCGACAATCTGAACCGGGTGACGCTCAGCGACCTGACGGGCACGGTCGACGATACGACCTACAGCTATGACCTGCTCGGCCGGGCGGTCAGCTCGAAACGGAACAACGAGACGTTGACCTTCGCGCACGACGCGCTCGGGCGGTTGACGAGCGAGACGCAGCATCTGGGGACGACGACGCACACCTATGATGCTGCGGGGCGGCGGCTGTCGCTGGCCTATCCGGCCGGCGTGCTGACGGTCAATTACGACTATGACGTCACCGGCAATGTGACGAAGATCCGCGAAAATGGGGCGACGAGCGGGGTCGGGGTGCTGGCGGACTATGCCTATGACAATCTGGGGCGGCGTTCGAGCATCACCTTCGGCAACGGCAGCGTCCAGAGCTTCGCTTATGGCGCCGACCAGCGGCTGGCGACGCTGACCAACAACCTCGGCGGTGCGGCGACGACGCACGACCTGGTGCAGAGCTTCGCCTATAACCCCGCGGGGCAGATCGCGAGCGTCACGCGCGGCAACGACGCCTATGCCTGGCCGGGGCATTATAATGTCGATCGCGCCTATGTCGCCGACGGGCTCAACCGCATCATGAATGTCGGCAGCACGGCCTTTGCCTACGACGCGCGCGGCAACCTGACGAGCGATGGGACGAACAGCTTCACCTACAGCCCCGACAATCTGCTGACCGGCGGGCCGGGCGGGTCGCTGTTCCGCTATGACGCGCTGGCGCGGCTCGGCGGCGCGAAGGTCAACATCAGCTCGACGCTGATCCGCTATACCTATGACGGCACGAACCGCATCGCCGAATATCAGGGCGTCGCGTCGGTGCACCGTCGCTATGTCCACGGCCCCGGCGTCGACGAGCCGATCGTATGGTATGAGGGCAGCGCGATCAACAACACGACGCGCCGCTTCCTGATGGCCGACGAGCGCGGCAGCATCGTCAGCGTGACCGACAGCGCGGGCGCGACGATCGCGGTCAACAACTATGACGAATATGGCATCCCGGCATCGGGCAACGTCGGCAAATTCGGCTACACCGGGCAGATGTGGCTGCCCGAGGCGGGGATGTGGTATTACAAGGCGCGGATGTACTCGCCGACGCTGGGGCGGTTCATGCAGACCGATCCGATCGGGTATTCGGATGGGATGAATTGGTATAATTATGTGGGCAGCGATCCGGTGAATAGAACCGATCCCTCGGGCCGGTTCGGGGCGGATCGCGGATGTCAGTGGCCGACGTGCACGCCGGTTGATCCAACGTGGGGCGAAATAGTGGTGACCGGTACGCGGGCAGCACCTCCGACTCCACTGGGACCAATCGCAATCACGGGCGGGGCCATGAGGGGAGATGCGGGCAACCGGGAGTTTGCCGCTGCGGCTGAAGAGCCAGGGATTGTCGAATCTTTCGTCAAAAGATTTTGCCCAAATGCCTCAAACATAAATTGGAAAGGTGTGGGCAATTCGGCGCTCTTGGGCTTCAATCTTGGCCTTTACAAAGGCAGTCGAATGGCTGGCAGCTACTTTGTAAAAGGAGCTTCGCGAGGGGCACTGGCAGGCGGTACGGCAGGCGCGGTTGTTGGTGGAGTTGGAGCGGTCCCTGGGACGCTAATCGGCGCCGTGGGAGGGGGTATCCAAGGAGTAGTCATCGGGGTTGGTAAAGATGCTGTGGTTGGCGGCGGAATCGCGGGCGTTACGAGGCTGTATGGAGAGTGTAACTACGGAAAAGGGAAGTAGAGATGGCTATGAAGGCCTTCATTAGAACGCGTTATTTCCTTGCACTGGTATCGGCTGCTGCCGCGATTGTGATGTTTTTTTGGGACAGAATTTGATATTATATTGTGAGATATGCTTTAATGCGCGGGCGCGCGCGACGGGGCATTCAGCCCGATCGGACCGCGCGTCATCATCCGCTATGTGATCGGGGCGATCGGGGCTAATGTCCCGTCGTCATGACAAGCGGCAAAAAAACAGCATCCCGATGAGTCCGGCCCCGGACAGCGCCCTTGTCGCCGCGGGGCAGTGGGTGGCCGCGGTCGCGACCGGGCCCGTCGCCACCGGCGTCGCGACGATCGCGATCGCCGCGGTCGGCTTTGCGATGCTCGCGGGGCGGATCGATGTGCGGCGCGGGGCGGTGGTGGTGCTGGGCTGCTTCATCGTCTTTGGCGCGCCGACGATCGCGGGGGCGTTCATGCAATGGGCGGGGGCGGGAGGCGACTTCGGGGCGCAGGTCGCGGCGAGCGTGCCGCCCGCGGCACCGGTGCCCGCGCCGCCGCCGGCGCAGCCCAATGATCCTTATGCGGGGGCTTCGCTGATCCGCTAAGGCATCGAGCGGCGCTCGGCGAACCACTGGCGCAGCATCGCGCTGGTGCAGCCGGTGAAGCCGTAGGTGCCGACCACCGAGCAGCTGTTCGGGCGGCTGAGGCGGGCGATGTCGTCGTAACCCTCGACCTTCGACGCCCAACTGCCGCCGCCGACATTGTCCTCTTCGCGCAGTTCCTCGCGCAATTCCTTGGGCACGCGGTAGCGGTCGGCCTCGGGCTCCTGCGCGCAGACGACGATCTCGTCGCCCTGGGCCTCGGGGCATTCGTCCTTGCCATAGGCGATGAGGAAGGAGAATTTTTCGGGCGGCTGCGACGACATGGCGAGGCTGTCGTCCTGCGCCTGCGCGTGCGCGGGTACGGCGAAGGCGAGCGTCATCGGCGCCAGCGCGGCGAACAGCGGGAGCAGGAGGCGGGCAGGCGTGGTCATTCTGGCGTCATTCCCTCGAACCGTCCCCGTCCTGTGGCGACGATAGGCGCGCGAGATGAACCTAAGCCTAACCCGCGGACAAGTCACGCCCGCGGGGGCGGGGCGATAGCGGTTCGGTTCCGGCCGATGAAGGCGGCAGGCGTTGGCGCAAGGCCGCGGCCCCTCCACCACTCGCTTTGCGAGCGGTCCCCCTCCCCATGGCTTCGCCACAGGGAGGATCGTTTTACAAGGCGTCGAGCGAGGCGGCGATGCTGGTCCACACCTGCGCCAGGTCTTCGGGGGTGATGCAATAGGGGGGCATCACGTACACCGTGTTGCCGAGCGGGCGGAGGAGGACGCCGTGGTCGCGGTAGAAGGCGATCAGGCGCGGCGCGAGGGCCGAGAGATAGCCGCCATCGGGCTGGGCGATGTCGAAGGCGGCGATGGTGCCGAGGCGGCGGGGGTTCTCGACGCGCGGGTCGTGGCCGAGCATCGCGAGGTGCGCGGCCTGTGCGTCGGCGAGGGTGTCGATGCGCTGCTGCACGGGCTCGTCGCGCCAGATCGCGAGATTTTCGTTGGCGGCGGCGCAGGCGATCGGGTTCGCGGTGTAACTGCTCGAATGGTAGAAGGTCTTGGCGCGGTCGGTCGACCAATGCGCCTCGAAAATCGGTTCGATGCAGAGGGTGACCGCGAGCGGCAGGCTCCCGCCGGTGAGACCCTTCGACAGGCAGACGATGTCGGGGATGACGCCGGCCTGGTCGCAGGCGAAGCGGGTGCCGGTGCGGCCCCAGCCGGTCATCACCTCGTCGGCGATGAAGAGAACATTGTGGCGTGCGCAGATGCTACGCATCTCGGCGAGCACCCACGCGGGGTAGATCAGCATGCCGCCGGCGCCGAGGATGAGCGGTTCGACGATGAACGCGGCTGGGTGTTGGGCGCACGCCACTTCTAACGCGTCGAGCGTGGCCTGTTCGGCCCCCTCGTGGGGGAAGGGGATGGTGTCGACGTCGAACAGCAACGGCTGCCAGGCGCGGTTGTAGACGCCGCGCTCGCCGACCGACATCGTGCCGATCGTGTCGCCATGATAGCTGTGTTCGAGGACGAGGATGCGGCTGCGCGGCTCGCCGATATTATACCAGTAACCGAGCGCCATTTTCAGCGCGACCTCGACGCTGGTCGAGCCCGAGTCCGAGAAGAAGACGCGGGTGAGCGGGGCGGGGGTGATGCGGATCAGTTCGGCGGCGAGCGCCTCGGCGGGCTCGTGGGTCCAGCCGGCGAAGATGAGCTGGTCGAGCTTTTCGGACTGGGCGCGGATCGCGGCCATGATCCGCGGGTGGGCGTGGCCGTGGGTGGTGACCCACCAGCTTGAGATGGCGTCGATCCAGTATCGGCCGTCGGCGTCGTAGAGGCGCGCGCCTTCGCCGCGGGCGATGAGCGGGATGGCGTCGCCGAGGCCATGCTGGGTGAAGGGGTGCCAGACGGGGGAAGGGGGTGTGGTCATTCGCGCGCCTTATACTAGTCGGTCATCCCGGCGAAGGCCGGGATCTCACCGGTGCGAAAGGATGCGAGGGCGGGATCCCGGCCTTCGCCGGGATGACGAATATCTATTGAAAGTCCGCGAGATCGAAATTCGCGCTGAACGCCGCCGCCAGCTTTTCGGGCGTCAACGGATCGATGATCGGCAGACGGCCTAAGCGGCGGACGCCCGAAATCTCCGCGATGATCGCCTCGCTGTCTTCGACCGCGTCGCCGAGGAAGGCGAGGCCGTGGATCGGGACGCTGCGGGCGCGCAACGCCTCGATGGTCAGCAGGCTGTGGTTGATCGTGCCGAGCGCGGTGCGGGCGCAGATAATCACCGGGATCTGCCAGCGCGCAAACATGTCGGCGTAGAGCAGGGTGCGGGTGAGTGGGACGAGGGCGCCGCCGGCGCCTTCGATGATCAGGTCGCCCTTGGGGGGCGTGAGCAGGTCGGGGTCGATGGTCACGCCGTCGATTGCGGCGGCGAGGTGGGGTGAGGCGGGGGTGACGAGGCGGTAGGCCTCGGGCACTACCGCGACGTTGGCGAGGCGGGCGACGACCTCGCTGTCGGTTTCGTCGTCGAGGCCAGCCTGCACCGGTTTCCAATAGGGGGCGCCGGTCGCTCCCGCGAGCGCGGCGGCAAAGACGGTCTTGCCGATGCCGGTGTCGGTGCCGGTGACGACGAAGCGCGGCATCAGGCGTCGGCCATCGCGGCGGCGAGGGTGTCGGTCATCCGGTCGATGTCGGCCTCACCGACGTTGAGGGTGATCGCGATGCGCAGGCGCGCGGTGCCGTGCGGGACGGTGGGGGGGCGGATGCCGCGGACGTCGAACCCGGCTTCCTGCAGCGCGCCGGCGATGCGCATCGTGCGCGCGTTGTCGCCGATGACGACCGGGATGATCTGGCTGCCGCTGGCGGGCAGGCCGAGCGCGGCGAGGCGGGTTTCGGCGTGGGCGACGAGGTCGTGGAGGCGCGCGGCGCGTTCGGGTTCGCCCGCGACGATTTCGAGCGCCTGGCGGACGAGCCAGGCCATCAGCGGCGAGGGGGCGGTCGAGAAGATGAAGGGGCGGCCACGGTTGACGATGAAATCGCGCACGATCGCGGGACCGCAGAGCAGGGCGCCTTCGCAGCCGAGCGCCTTGCCGCAGGTGTGGAGGGTGATGAGATTGTCGCGCGGCGCCAGCGCGTGGGCGAGGCCGGCGCCGGCGGGGCCGTAGACGCCGGTGGCGTGCGCTTCGTCGACGATCAGCACCGCGTCATGGCGGTCGGCGACCGTGGCGAGGTCGGCCAGCGGGGCGCGGTCGCCGTCCATCGAATAGAGGCTTTCGACCGCGATCCACGCGGTGCCGGTGCCTCCCCTGGCGCGCCAGCCGGCGATCGCGTCGTCGAAGCCCTGCGGGTCGTTGTGCGCGGCGGCGGCGCGGTCGGCGCGGCCGAGTTTCATGCCGTCGTGCGCGCTGGCGTGGATGAGCTCGTCGTGGACGATGAGGTCGCCGCGCTGCGGCAGCGTCGCGAAGAGCGCGGCGTTGGCGGCGAAGCCGGTGGGGAAGAAGAGCGCCGCCTGGCTGCCGTAGTGGCGCGCGGCGTGGGCCTCCAATGCTTCATGTTCTTCGTGGTTGCCGCGCAGCAGGCGCGAGCCGCCCGAGCCGGCCGGCAGGCCGCGCTGGAGGCCCTGCGCGACGGCTTCGTTGAGGACGTAGGAACCGGCGAGGGCGAGATAATCGTTCGAGGCGAAGTCGATGCCGGCGCGCGGCACGAGGGCGCGGCGGCGGTCGTCGGCTGCGAGTGCGGCGAGGTCGGCGTGGTGGGCGGCGAAGGGGGAGGTCACGATCCTGTTTCCTTGCACGTCATTGCGAGGAGCGGAGCGACGAAGCAATCCAGAGCAGTGCAAGGCCGCCCCTGGATTGCTTCGCTCCGCTCGCAATGACGATGTTTAGGGGTCACCCGCGTTGCAAGGCCTCTCGCTCGACGCCGGTCAGGCGACGCGGCTCCGCAATCGGCTGGAGCGTCTTGGCGTCGAACAGTTCGCAGCGGCGGCGATCGCCCGAGAGCATGTCCTTGATCATCCGCGGGAAGAAGCGGCGCATCAGCTGGCCCATGCTCATCTTGGGCAGCGCGCCGGTGTCGCCGATGCCGTCCTGCGTGAAGAGGTGGCCGCGCGGCGGGCCGGCCAGCGCGGCGCGCGTCGCCGGGTCGCAGGCGGCGAGCTGGGTGGTGATGTAGGGGATTGTGCCGTTCGCATAGCTGTTGAACAGCGGCATGTCGCAGCAGGCCGCATACCAGCGGAGCGTCGGCTTGTCGGTCAGATGGACGCAGGCGAGCCGGTCGCGGCCCGATGTGAGGCGCATGCGGGCGCAGCGCGACTGGTAGAGCGCGCTGCCGCCATGCGCGTCGAGCACGTGGCTCGCGTGGCCGAGGTGGCGCGTCAGGTCCTGGCAGTCGGTGCAATGGCATATGACATGATCGCCCTGGCCGGGGCCGACATCCAAGAGGGTGCCGGAAACGGTGCCGCATTGGCAGGCGAAGGCGAGGTCGGAGGACATGCTGCGGTCCTAGCCGTTCGTCTGCCGATGAGGAAGCCTGTCGGGGCCTGCTGCTCCTCGATCCTCCCCACGCGAAGCGATGGGCGCGAAGCTGACGGAGGGGTAATAACGCTGGCGTCGAACCCCTCCACCACCGCTTCGCGGCGGTCCCCCTCCCCAACGCTTCGCGATGGGGAGGATCGGGTTTGTCGCCGACGTCAGTTCTTCGACTTGTCGACGAGCTGGTTCTTGGCGATCCACGGCATCATCGCGCGCAGTTCGCCGCCGACCTGTTCGATCGGGTGCGCGGCGGCGGCCTTGCGGCTCGCCTTCAGCTCGGGCTGGCCGGCCTGGTTGTCGAGGACGAAATCTTTGACGAAGCGGCCCGACTGGATGTCCTGAAGCACGCGCTTCATTTCGGCCTTGGTCTCGGCGGTGATGATGCGCGGGCCGGTCTTGATGTCGCCATATTCGGCGGTGTTCGAGATCGAATAGCGCATGTTCGCGATGCCGCCCTCATAGAGGAGGTCGACGATCAGCTTGGTTTCGTGGAGGCATTCGAAATAGGCCATTTCGGGGGCATAGCCCGCCTCGACCAAGGTTTCGAAACCCGCCTGGATCAGGTGGGTGATGCCGCCGCACAGCACGGCCTGTTCGCCGAAGAGGTCGGTTTCGCACTCTTCCTTGAAGCTGGTTTCGATGATGCCGCTGCGACCGCCGCCGACGGCCGAGGCGTAGGAGAGGGCGAGCGCCTTGGCGAAGCCGTTGCCCGACGCGCCGGCGCCTTCGGCTTCCTGTGCGACCGCGATCAGGCAGGGGACGCCGCCGCCCTTTTGATATTCGCTGCGCACGGTGTGGCCGGGACCCTTGGGGGCGACCATGAAGACGTCGATGTCGGGGCGCGCCTCGATCAGGCCGAAGTGGATGTTGAGGCCGTGGGCGAAAGCGAGCGCGGCGCCGGGCTTCATGTTCGGGCCGATGTCGTCGGCGTAGATTTTCGCCTGATGCTCGTCAGGCGCGGCGATCATGATCACGTCGGCCCATTCGGCGGCTTCCTTGTTGGTCAGCACCTTGAAGCCCGCGGCTTCGGCCTTTTTGGCGGTCGCCGAACCGGGGCGGAGCGCGATCGCGACCTCCTTGACGCCGCTGTCGCGCATGTTCTGCGCATGGGCGTGGCCCTGGCTGCCGTAGCCGACGACGGCGACCTTCTTGTTCTTGATCAGATCCTGGTCGGCGTCGCGATCGTAATAAACCTGCATTGGATAAGTCCCTTCATATATTCATCTATTCGTCATCCCCGCGAAAGCGGGGACCCAGAGCTTGCGTCGGCTGACCCCGCCCTGGGTTCCCGCTTTCGCGGGAATGACAATGGTTGGAATTATTCCTAAACCGCCTCCGCCCCGCGGGCGATGGCGACGACGCCGGTGCGACCGACTTCGACCAGTCCGCATTCGCGCATCAGCGCGATGAAGCGGTCGACCTTGTCGCTGTTCCCGGTGATTTCGAAGATGAAGCTGGTCAGCGTCGTGTCGACCACCTTGGCGCGGAAGACGTCGGCGAGGCGCAGCGCCTCGATGCGTTTTTCGCCGGTGCCGGCGACCTTGACCAGCGCGATCTCGCGTTCGACATGCGCGCCTTGGTCGGCGAGGTCGACGACATTGTGGACGGGGACGAGGCGGTCGAGCTGCGCGATGATCTGGTCGATCACCGCGGGCGGGCCCGAGGTGACGATGGTGATGCGGCTCAAGGCATGGTCGGCGCTGATATCGGCGACGGTCAGGCTTTCGATATTATAGCCGCGCGCCGAGAACAGCCCGGTGATCTTGGCGAGAATGCCCGCCTCGTTGTCGACGGTGACGGCGAGAACGTGACGCTCGCCCGCTTCGGTTTTGATTTTCATGTCTTACACCAGTGCCTGGCTTCGTCGTCCATCGTGCCGGTGACGTCGCTCGGCTGGAGGAGCATTTCGGTGTGGGCGGCGCCCGACGGGATCATCGGGAAGCAGTTGGCGAGCTTGGCGACGCGGCAGTCGACGATCACCGGTCCCGGCGTGTCGATCATCTTCGCGATGCCGTCCTCGAGGTCGCCGAGCGTGTCGATGCGCAGGCCCGTCCAGCCATAGGCTTCGGCGAGCTTCACGAAATCGGGCAGGCTGTCCGAATAGCTGTTCGAATAGCGGCTTTCATAGGTCAGTTCCTGCCACTGGCGGACCATGCCCATATATTCATTGTTGAGGATGAAGATCTTCACCGGCAGCCGGTACTGGCTGACCGTGCTCATCTCCTGGATATTCATCTGGATGCTGGCTTCGCCCGCGACGCAGATGACGAGGCGGTTCGGGTGCGCGATCTGCGCGCCGACCGCGGCGGGGAAACCGTAACCCATCGTGCCGAGCCCGCCGCTGGTGAGCCACCGGTTGGGGGCCGAAAAGCCGAAATGCTGCGCCGCCCACATCTGGTGCTGGCCGACCTCGGTGGTGATGATCGGGTCGCGGCCGCGGGTCGCGTCGAACAGCGCGCGGACCGCGCGCTGCGGCATGATTTCGGCGGCGTCCTCTTTCTTTTCGGGGAAGTCGAGGCAGCGCGTCGCGCGCCAGCCGTCGATGCGACGCCACCATTCGCCGAGGTCGCGCGCCTTGTGGCCCGCCTCCTGCCAGCCGGCGATGATCGCATCGAGCGCGCGGCCGGCGTCGCCGACGATCGCGAGGTCCACGGCGACGATCTTGTTGATCGAGCTGCGGTCAATGTCGATGTGGATCTTCTTCGCTTCGGGCGCGAAGGCGTCGAGGCGGCCGGTGACGCGGTCGTCGAAGCGCGCGCCGACCGCGATGATCAGGTCGGCGCGGTTCATCGCCATGTTCGATTCATAGGTGCCGTGCATGCCGAGCATGCCGAGCCATTTGGGATCGTCGCACGGGAAGGCGCCGAGGCCCATGAGGGTCGAGGTGACCGGCGCGCCGGTGAGCGACGCCAGCTGGCGCAGCGCCGCGCTGGCATCGGGGCCGGCGTTGATGACGCCGCCGCCGGTGTAGAAGATCGGGCGCTCGGCGGCGGCGATCAGCGCGACGGCTTCGGCGATCGCCGCCGCGTCGGGGTCGACCTGCGGGCGATAGCTTTTGTGCGCGATCTTTTCGGGGATGACATAATTGCCGGTGGCGACCTGCACATTCTTGGGGATGTCGATCACGACCGGGCCGGGGCGGCCATGGGTCGCGATATAGAAGGCCTCGTGCAGGATCGGGCCGAGGCGTTCGGGGTCCATCACCAGATAATTATGCTTGGTGCAGTGGCGGGTGATGCCGACGGTGTCGCATTCCTGGAAGGCGTCGGTGCCGATCAGCGCGGTCGACACCTGGCCGGTGAGCACGATCATCGGGATCGAATCCATCAGCGCGTCGGTGATGCCGGTGACGGCGTTGGTCGCGCCGGGTCCCGAGGTGACGAGCACGACGCCGGGCTTGCCGGTCGAGCGCGCATAACCCTCCGCCGCATGGGTCGCCGCCTGTTCGTGGCGGACGAGAATGTGCTTGATCGTCGGGTGCTTGTAGAGCGCGTCATAGATGGGAAGGACCGCGCCGCCCGGATAGCCGAACACTGTGTCGACCCCGAGGTCGACCAGCGCCTGAACCACCATGTCGGCACCACTCATTTCCGTCACGACTATACTCCTCGTTTCTCGATCGTTGCGCACAAAGGCGAGGCTTGTGCGCTGCAACAGGTCGGCGGGCAATAGGTATATGATTCTATCCTGTCAACATCATATCACGTAATATTATTGCTATTTTGTTGACAGAATCCTTGTTTAATGATTCTTCATGGCGTGGCCAGTCGGCGGGGGGCTGGTGGCGGAACCACGTAAACTGGCGCTTCGCATATTGGCGGGTGGCGGCCTGGGCGAGCGCGAGGGCCTCGGCGCGGTCGATCTCGCCGCGCAGATATCGCGCGATCTGGGGCACGCCGATCGCGCGCATGACAGGGAGGTCGGGGTCGAGGCGGCGCGCCAGCAAAGCCTCGACCTCGGCCATCGCGCCGCCGTCGAACATCGCGTCGAGCCGCAGGTCGCACCGCGCGCGCAGCCAGTCGCGCGGTGGCAGCAGGAGGAAGGGGGCGAGGGCGATGTCGCCCGCGATTCCGCCCTCCTGCGCCGCTTGCCAGTCGGCGAGGGTGCGGCCGGTCGAGCGCACGACCTCGAGCGCGCGGGCGACGCGGGTGCGGTCGGCGGGGTTGAGGCGCGCCGCGGCGGTGGGGTCGGCGGCGGTCAGCGCGGCGTGGGCGTCGGCGACGTCCATCGCGCGCACCGCGTCGCGCACCGTGGGGTCGATTTCGGGGACGGGGGCGATGCCGTAGAGCAGGCTGCGCAGATAAAGGCCGGTGCCGCCGACGAGGATGGGAACCATATCCGCGGCTTGGGCGTCCGAGATGGCCGCGCGCGCCTCGCCGGCCCAGCGCGCGGCGTTATGCGCTTCGGCGCCGTCGACATGGCCGAAGAGGCGGTGGGGAATCCCCGCCATCTCTTCGGTCGAGGGACGCGCCGAGAGGATGGCGAGGTCGGCATAGACCTGGCTGGCGTCGGCGTTGATCACCACGCCGTTGCCAAGCGCCTCGGCAAGGGCCACCGCCAAAGCGCTCTTGCCGCTGGCGGTCGGTCCGGCGATAAGCGCGATGGGCGGCCTCGCGGCCGAAGAGAGTGAAGGAGATGCCATGTTCGTAGCGACGCTGATAGCAGCCGGGAAGCTGACCGACGAGGTGGTTCGCGAAGGCATCGACCGGCTCGACGCGACGGGGCATGAGGTCGGTGCGCCGCATTGGCTCGACGTCGGCGACGCCGCCGATATCGTGTTCCAGGGCAGCCTGGTCAGCGCGCGCGCCGAATTGGCGAAGATGGACCATGGCGCGCTCGACGTCGTGGTGCAGCCGCTGGGCGACCGGACCAAGAAATTGATCGTCGCCGACATGGATTCGACGATGATCACCGTCGAATGCATCGACGAACTCGCCGACTATGCCGGGATCAAGGACCAGATCGCGACGATCACCGCGCGCGCGATGCGCGGCGAACTCGATTTCCGCGCCGCGCTGTTCGAGCGCGTCGGGCTGCTCGGCGGCCTGGCCGAGGGCGTGCTCGCCGAATGCCGGATGGAACGGGTGCGGCTGACCCGCGGCGCCCGGACGCTGATCCAGACGATGAAAGCGCATGGGGCCTATTCGGTGCTGGTGTCGGGGGGCTTCACCGCCTTTGCCGACCCGGTGGGCGAGGCGATCGGCTTCGACAAGGTGGTCGCCAACCATCTCGAGATTTCGGGCGGCAAATTGTCGGGCCGGGTGCTGGAGCCGATCGTCGACAGCGCCGCGAAGCTGGAAACGTTGAAGGCCGAGGCCGCGAAGCACGGCCTGCCGCTCGCCGAGACGCTGGCGGTCGGCGACGGCGCCAACGACATCCCGATGATCACCGCGGCGGGACTGGGCGTGGGCTATTACCCGCACCCGTCGGCGGGCGCGGCGGCGGCGGCGGTGATCCGGCACCATGACCTGACGGCATTGCTGTGGGCGCAGGGCTATCCGCGGCGGCAGTGGGTGATGGGGTAGGGGCGAGCGGCGAGTTTCGACCGGCTTCTACCGTACCCCGGCGAAGGCCGGGGTCCAGAGCGGAGCTAGCAAACGCCTGCTCTCCACAGCCCTGGGTCCCGGCCTTCGCCGGGGTACTGGAGCTGTAGCCAACGGCAGCTTCCCACCTCAAATCCGACAGATGACGGCGGGTCTTCGGATCAAGTCCGGGGTGACGGGGATGGGCAAGGGGAGTATCGTGCGGGTCGGAGGATCGCATGGCCAAACACCGCATCTATTCGATCAGCGTCGCGAGCGTGTACCCGCATTATATCGCCAAGGCCGAAAAGAAGGGGCGCACCAAGGCCGAGGTCGACGAGATTTTCCGCTGGTTGACCGGATATAGCCAGACGGCGCTCGAAGCCGAACTGGCGAAAGGCACGAATTTCGAGGATTTCTTTGATCGGGCCCCGGCGTTGAACCCGTCGCGGTCGCTGATCACCGGGGTGATTTGCGGCATCCGCGTCGAGACGATCGAAGACCCGCTGATGCGCGAGATCCGCTATCTCGACAAGCTGATCGACGAGCTGGCGAAGGGCAAGGCGATGGCGAAGATCTTGCGGGGGTAGACATTCCTCCCTGCGGCGAAGCCGTGGGGAGGGGGACCACCGAAGGTGGTGGAGGGGCCGCGGCGCCGCACCGACGCCTGACGGCGTCGGCCCCTCCGTCAGCGCTTCGCGCTGCCACCTCCCCATCGCTGCGCGACAGGGAGGATTGGTTTCGCCTATTTGCTGTTCATCACCACGCAGGGCTGGCTCGCCGATCCGACGGTGGCGCAGAATTTGTCGGCTTCGGCCTTGGTCGCGAAATTGCCGGCCTGGAGGCGGGTGAGCTTGCCGTTCTTGACCAGATAGGGCTGGCGGTCGGCGAGGCCGGGATATTTGCGTTCGAGCGCGGCCCACAGATTGCGGGCGTTGCCGTCCTGCGAGAAGGCGCCGAGCTGGGCGCGCCAATTGTCCGCGCCGGCGGCGTGAACCGCAGCAGCGGGCGGGGCGGGTTGCGGTTTGGGCGGGGCCGCCTTCACCGGAGCGGGCACGGGTTTCGGCGGTGCGGCGGGGGGCAGGTCGCCGCTTTCGGGCGGAGCGGCGTAGCTGGTGCCGGGCGCCGCCTTCGCGTCGGTGGCGGCTGCCGCGGCCGCGGCGGCCTCGGCGGCGGCGTTCGCCGCGGCGTTGGCGGCTGCCGATGGCGGCAGCTCGGCGGTCTTGATCGGTTGCGGCACCGCGGGACGCGGCTCGGGCGGCGGCGGCGCGGGCAGGTGGTCGGGCGCGCGGGGCGCCGGCGGACCGGGGTCGGCCTTGATCACCGGCGGCGGCGCGTAGCTGGTGCCGGGGACCGAAACGGGCAGGCTCGCGGTCTTGACCGGCGAGGGGGCGGGCCTGGGCGGCGGCGGCGCGGCGGCGTTGACCGCGGCGAGGCGTTCGCGCTGTTCGGCCTTTTCCATCTCGGGCAGCATCGCGAGCCCCGCCTGGCGCTGTTCGAGCGGGATCAGGCTGTCGAGTTGGGCGAGGCGCGCCGAGGCGATGCCGAGTCCGGCGTCGCTCGCGCGCTTGGTGAGCGCATAGGCGCGCGGCCAGTCCTGCGCGGCGAGGTCGCCGTTGAAGTGCGCGGTGCCGAGGACATATTGTGCGCGGGGCTCGCCGCGCGCCGCCGAGCGGACGATCATCGGCATCGCCTCTTCGCGGCGGTTGGCGGTGAAGAGGACGAGGCCGAGATTATCCTCGGCCTGAAGATGCCCCTGTTTGGCGGCGCGGCGGTACCAGCTTTCGGCCTGCGCGAGGTCGGCGGGGACGCCGCGGCCGAGCTTGTACGCCTGGCCGAGATTGAATTGCGCATCGGGATCGCCAGCGAGCGCGAGCGGGCGCCAGATCGACACCGCCTGCTGGGCGTTGCCGGCCTCCCATTGATCGACGCCGTCCTTGACGCTGGGCGTCGCGGCGGCGGGCTTGCTCGCCGCGGGTGCCGCGATGGCGGGTGCGGCGGACATCGCCACCGACAGCAACGGAAGCAAGGCGATGGTGCGGAATAGACGCATGACAATCTCCACTGACGTCAGCAGCCCGGACCCGGGCGGCGACAGTCCCCGGCCCGGCGCTAGGGGGTAATGGCTAACACCCCGTTAGCGACGCGTCGACCAGAGTGTTTCTGATCCGATACGGCACAGTTTTATCTTAAGTCGCTGTTTACCATGATGTCCAACGGACCGTTTACCGTCATTTTCACATCGTTAACCCAATCTTAGGCCCCCGCGTGGCATTCCACCGCCAATTCGTGGTCACATTAGGGGGACAGCTGTGCGCGTTTTGGCATTGGCTTCACAAAAGGGCGGGTCGGGTAAGACGACATTGTCGGGGCACCTTGCGGTGCAGGCCCAACTCGCCGGCGCAGGGCCCGTTGTCCTGATCGATATCGATCCGCAGGGCTCGCTCGCCGACTGGTGGAACGAGCGCGAAACCGACCTTCCGGCCTTTGCCCAGACCACGGTCGCACGGCTCGCCTCGGACCTCGAAATCCTGCGCCAGCAGGGCTTCAAGCTCGCGGTCATCGATACGCCGCCGGCGATCACCATGGCGATCCAGAGCGTCATCGGCGTCGCCGAGCTGATCGTCGTCCCGACACGCCCCAGCCCGCACGATTTGCGCGCCGTCGGCGCCACCGTCGACCTGTGCGAACGCGCCGGCAAACCGCTGGTGTTCGTCGTCAACGGCGCGACGCCGAAAGCCAAGATCACCAGCGAGGCGGCGGTCGCGCTGTCGCAGCATGGCACCGTTGCCCCGATCACCTTGCACCACCGCACCGATTATGCCGCGTCGATGATCGACGGCCGCACGGTGATGGAGGTCGACCCCAACGGCCGCTCGGCCGACGAGATCCGCCAGCTCTGGTCCTATATGAACGACCGGCTGGAAAAGAATTTCCGCCGCACCGTGTTCAGCGGTGCGCCGATGCCGTCCCAAGGCGGCTATGGCGCCGTCCGTCCGATGGGCGGTGGTTTCGGCCGCCGCATCGCCGGTCAGTAAGGGGAGATGGAAGCCATGGGCGAACCCAAACCCCTCGCATCGCTGAACGCCGGCCTGCTCGCCCGCAAGGGCGCCGCGCGCCCCGCGATGCGCCGCCAGCCGCTCGGCAGCGGCCCGGTTCCGGTCAACACGGTCGGTTACGACGACCTCGGCTGGAACGACATGGGCTATGACGTCGACCCGGTGCAGTCGAGCGAACCGACGCATATGGTCGACCTGAAGCCTTTGCTCAGCGGATCGGTGCCCGAACATAATCTGGAGGCCGAACATGCGGTCGAGGACAGCGCCGGCCACGAGGTCGTCGACTGGCTGGGCGAAAGCGAAGCCGCCGAGGAATTCGTTCCCGCGCCGTTGCCGGTCATTCCCGAAATCGTCCGCCAGCAGGAATCGCTGAGCGACCGCGTCGCCGCGGTGGCGCGCAAGGTCGAAGCGCGGCCCGCCGAGCCGAAGGCGCCGCGTGCGCCGCGGGCGCTGCGCGCGCGCGACAAGGCGGCGTTCACGCTGCGCCTCGACGCCGAACGCCATCTGCGGTTGCGGCTGGCGAGCGCGGTGACCAACCGCTCTTCGCAGGTGATCCTGACCGATCTGCTCGACGAATTTTTGTCAACGCTGCCCGAGATCGACGCGATGGCGAGCCGCCTGCCGGCCACGCGCCCGTCGCGCCGGACGATGCAGTCCTAAGTGAACAAGGGGGACCTGTCATGAACCGCAATATGCTGATGAAGCTTGCCGTGTCGGGCTTTGTGCTCGGCCTCACGACCACCGGCTGCAGCATGAACAAGATGGCGAATGCGCCGTCGAACGCGCTCGGCAAACCCGAAACCGCGGTGAAATCCGCCGACAAGGCGCGCGCCGCGCTCGAAAAGGGCAAGGTCAGCACGGCCGTCGCTCATGCCGAAGCCGCGGTCGCCGCGAGCCCGCGCGACGGCGCCTATCGCGCGCTGCTCGGTCAGGCTTACCTCAGCGACGGACGGTTCGCCTCGGCCTCCGCCGCGCTGACCGAAGCGATGGAATTGGGCACCACCGATGCCAATACGGTGATCGCGCTGACCCTCGCCAACCTCGCGCAGAACAAGACGAGCGAAGCGATGGCGCTGCTCAACGCGCACCGCGACACGTTGCCCGCGCCCGACATGGGGCTGGCGCTGGCGCTGGCGGGCGACAGCGAGTCGGCGATCTATGTGCTGACCGAAGCGGCCCGCGCCGAAGGCGCCACCGCGCGCACACGCCAGAATCTCGCGCTCGCGCTCGCGCTGTCGGGCCGCTGGGCGCAGGCGCGCATCCTGGCGTCGCAGGACCTGTCGCTCGACAAGGTCGAGGGGCGGATGGCCGAATGGTCGAAGCTGGCCAATGACAACAACAGCGCGCTGCGCGTCGCGAGCCTGATCGGCGTGACCGCGCAGGCCGATGGCGGGATGCCGGTGCGTCTCGCGCTCAGCAATTTCACCGGCACGCAGATGGCCGCCACCGACGTGCCGATGGTGCTGGCGAGCGCCGATCCGGCGCCGGTCGACAGCTTCGCGCCGCCGCCGCCAGCGGTCGAAGCCGCCGCGATCCGTACTGTCGAACTGCCGATGCCGCAGCGCGACGCCAATGGCGTCGTCCCGGTCACCGAACTGCCGGTGCCGGCCGCCGCCCCCGTGCTCATGGCCGACGCCGCGCCCTATCGCGCCGCGCCGCGCGTCGCGGGCGAAGCCGCCGCCGCGCGTCCGTTCCACGAAGAAGCGCGCGCGCTGGCGACCAAATTCCTGCCGCAGCTCGCCTTCGACGCCAAAAAGCCGTCGGGCTGGGCGGTGCAGCTGGGCGCATATGACAGCCTGGGCATCGCCAAGGAAAAATGGGGTTCGCTGAAATCGCGCAACGCGATGCTGGCGAATTTCCCGGCGTCGAGCCACGCCGCGACCGTGAAGGGCCGCACCTTCTATCGTCTGACCGTCAACGGCATCAAGACGCGCGCCGACGCCGACAGGCTGTGCGGCCAGTTGCGCGCCGACGGCCAGAAATGTTTCATCCGCCAGATGGGCGGCAGCGAGAGCATCCAGTGGGCCGCGCGCGGCACCCCGGTGCGGCTGGCGTCGCGCTGATATAGCGCTTTCCGGTTTTGGGAGAGACGAGGGGGCGTGGCCGCGAGGCTGCGCCCCTCTTCGTTTTGGTGATCCTCCCCATCGCTACGCGGCAGGGAGGATTTGGATTATCCGTCCTTCGCCGCCGGCAGCCGCGCGAGGGTGGCGACGAGCTGGGCCTGGCTGGTCGCGCCGGTCTTGCGGAACACGCCCTTCAACAGGAAGCGCGCGGCGTTGACGCTGATCGCGCGCCGCGCGGCATAGTCCTGCACCGATTGGCCGGCAACGAGCGCGACCGCGAGGCGCGCTTCGGACGGGGTGAGGCCGAACCATTGCGCGACGCGGTCGACCTCGACCACCGGGGTTTCCCCCGGCGCGCTGCCCAACGTGACGATCAGCGACGCGCCGAGCACGACGCCGCCGATCTGCGGCGCCGATTGCCGGGTGATGCGCGCGACGAGCACGGGGCATTCGCGGTCGTCCTTGCCGAGCGCCTGAAAGGCGAGCCCGGCCGGATTGGGGCTGCGCAAGAGGTCGTGCAGCCGTTTCTGGCTGGCGGGATGGGCGAAGGCGAAGCGGTCGCCCGCGATGTGGATGAAGCCCGCCTTTTCATATTGCCCGGCGCGGCTGTTGGCGGCGAGGATGTTGAGCTGGTCGTCGAGGCTGAAGATCGCGAAGGGCGCGGCGTCGGCGGCCGCGCGTGCGGCGCCGGCGGCGAGTTCGAGCGTGGCGAGCCGGTCGCTGATCCGCATCGCGCGCTGGATGTGCGGCGCGAGCGTGCGCAGGCCGCGCTTCAGCCGGTCGACATCGCGGTCGCCGGGGCCGGGGAGCAATAGCCCCAGACGCTCGCCGCCCCGACGGTCGAGCAGCACCGCGATCAGGCGGTCGATCCCCCAGGGGGCCAGGAAATTGCGCGAAAATTCGGTCTCGGCAAACTCTTCGCGGGTCATGATGTCGTTGCTGTCGATGACGCTGCCATTGCCGTAGCGCATCATCTTGTGCGACCATTCGTGGCGCCCGGCATAGACCGCGGCATAGATTTCCTGCACCCCGGCGGCGAGCCCGGTCGCCGCGACGAAACGGGCGCCGGGCGGATTGCTGCTTTCCCACAGGATGAAGGCGGCGTCCCAGCTCAGCGGGCAGAGCGCGTTGCTGATGTTGGCGAGGGTTTCGTTCCAGCGTTCGGGGTGCAGCACCGAATCGTAAATCTCGCCGATCAGCCCGTTGAGGACCTCCCATTCGGCCGACGCATTATGGCCGGACGGCGCAATCTGGACCTGATCGTTCGGCATCGGCTTCCCCAAAAGACGACAGCGGTGGGCGGGACGGTCGGATGGGGAAGAATGTCCCCATTTATCAGCGGATAATCATATCCTGCAAAAAAGTTTCGATCCTACCCATATGGGTAGCGCGAGCGGGGGTCAAATGGGTCATTCCATGGGGGCGACCCAAGCACAGGATGGCCGGAAACGGCCATCCTGTTTTTCTTGAAGCCCGTCGGTTTCCCGGCGGGCTTCTTTTTGTGGTGTGTTGGGGGCGTGCGAAATCCTCCCTTTCGCGTAGCGATAGGGAGGGGGACCGTTCGCGAAGCGAATGGTGGAGGGGCGCAGCGGTTGCGCCATGGCCCCTCCGTCAGCGCTTCGCGCTGCCGCCTCCCCATGGCTGCGCCACAGGGAGGATTTGTTCGTCACCTTATCCGCTGGCCGCCCTTCCAGAGCGCGGTCGCGCGGCCCTGGACCGGCATGCCGTCGAAGGGGGTGTTGCCGGCCCATGCCGCCATCTTCTTCGCATCGACCTGCCAGGGCGTGTCGGCATCGATGAGGATGAGGTCGGCTTCCTTGCCCGTCGCGAGTGTCCCGGCGTCGACGCCGAGCAGGCAGGCGGGGGTGGCTGCGAGCAGTTCGAACAGGCGGCCGGGCGTGACATGGCCGTCGCGGACGAGATTCAGGCCGAGCGCGAGCAGCGTTTCGGCGCCCGCCATGCCGGGCTGGGCCTCGGCGAAGGGGAGGCGCTTGTCCTCGGGGCCGCGCGGGTCGTGGCCCGAGGCGAGGATGTCGATCGTGCCGTCGGCGATCGCGGCGAGGCAGGCGTGGCGGTCGTCTTCCGACCGGAGCGGCGGCGACAGGCGCGCGAAGGTGCGGAAATCGCCGATCGCGGTGTCGGAGAGCAGCAGGTGCGCCGGGGTGATGCCGCAGGTGACGGGGAGGCCCTTCGCCTTGGCTTCGCGAACAAGCGCGAGCCCGCGCGCGGTGGTGACCTGGCGGAAATGGACGGGGGCGCCGGTTTCCTCGACGAGCGCGAGGTCGCGGGCGATCGCGATCGCCTCGGCGATGGCGGGGGCGGAGGCGAGGCCGAGGCGGGTCGCCATCTCGCCATCGGTCGCGACGGCGCCGGCGGTGAGGCCCTCGTCCTCGGCATGGATGATCGTGACGAGACCGAGCGCGGCGGCATAGCTCAGCACGCGGCGCATCACGCCGCTGTCGGCGATGCGGGCGCGGCCGGTGGCGATGGCGCGCGCGCCGGCCTGTTTCATCAGTCCGATTTCGGCGAGTTCCCGGCCCTCGAGGCCCTTGGTCGCGGCGGCGATCGGATGGACCCAGAGGTCGGGCTTGCCGCCCTTGGCGGCGCGCTCGACGAGCCCGGCGCCGTCGAGCGGGCCGCTGTCGGGCATCAGCGCGGCGCGGGTGATGCCGCCGAAGTGAAAGGCGGGCTTGTCGGTCGCAAAGACGCCGAGGTCGATGATCCCGGGGGTGAGCCACTGGCCCCTGGCATCGACGGTCTCGGTGCCATCGGGAACCTCGGTCGGGTCGATCGCGGCGATGCGGCCACCCGCCGCGAGCAGGCTGCCCGGGCGCGGGGTGTCGTCGTCGACGAGCAGCGCGTTGACGATGTGAAGCGGGGTCACGCCCATCCTGCTACTCCCCGCTTGCGGCGCGTCAGGATGTCGAGGCACGCCATGCGCACCGCGACCCCCATTTCGACCTGTTCGGTGATCGTCGAGCGGACGGGATCGTCGGCGACATTGCTGTCGATCTCGACCCCGCGGTTCATCGGGCCGGGGTGCATGACGATCGCATCGGGTTTCGCCTTTTCGAGGCGTTTCGGGGTGAGGCCGTAGAGCGCGTGATATTCGCGTGGCGAAGGCAGATAGGCGCCGTCCATGCGCTCGTTCTGGAGGCGGAGCATCATCACGACATCGGCGTCCTTGATGCCTTCGTCCATGTCGGTGAAGGTGGTGACATGCATGCGGTCGATCGCGGGCGGGGTCAGCGTCGGCGGCGCGACGATGCGGACTTCGTTGCCGAGCAGGGTGAGCGCGAGGATGTTCGAGCGCGCGACGCGGCTGTGCAGCACGTCGCCGCAGATCGCGATCGTCAGCCCCTCGACCTTGCCCTTGCGGCGGCGGATGGTGAGCGCGTCGAGCAAAGCCTGGGTCGGATGCTCGTGGCGGCCGTCGCCGGCGTTGAGGACGGGGCAGTCGACCTTGTCGGCGATGAGCTGGACCGCGCCCGAGCTGCCGTGACGGATCACCATCGCGTCGGCGCGCATCGCGTTCAATGTCATCGCGGTGTCGATCAGCGTCTCGCCCTTTTTCACGCTCGACTGCGCGGCGTGCATGTTGACGACGTCGGCGCCGAGGCGTTTCCCGGCGATTTCGAACGACAGCAGGGTGCGCGTCGAATTTTCGAAAAAGGCGTTGATGATCGTGAGGCCCGCGAGCCGGTCGTCGTGCTTCGCGGCGCCGCTGCGATTGAGATCGACCCATTGTTCGGCGGCGTCGAGGACATAGCTGATCTCCCACGGGGTCAGCTGCGCGATGCCGATCAGGTGGCGATGGCGAAAGGCATCGCCGCCGGGCGGATAGTCGCTGGCGGGTCGGGTGGTGGAGGTTGTCATTAAAGCCGAGCGTTTAAGAGGCGGCGCGCCAATAGGCAAGCGCTGTGGCGGCCCATGGCTGCAAGAATCCGGTCGCCCAGAGCAGGAGCAGCGCGATGTCGAGCCAAAGCCAGATCAGCATCCAGGTTGCGAAGGGCTGCTTGCGCGTCTTGTGGCGCACGAGGCGCGCGGCAAGGACGGTGCCGAACGCCCCGCCAAGGAAGGACCAGAGGAGGAGCGTCGCTTCGGGAATGCGCCGGTCGCCGGCCTCTGCCTTGTGCTTGTCGAGCACCATCAGGACAAAGGCGATAAGGTTGGCCGCGATCAGCCAGTAGACGATATATTGGGTCATCCGCGGGTCAGCGCGTCGATCGCGCCCTGCAGGATGAAGGCCGCGGCGGCGCTGTCGACGCGTTCGGCGCGCTTGGCGCGGCTGACGTCGGCGGCGATCATCGCGCGTTCGACCGCGGCGGTCGACCAGCGTTCGTCCCAGAGCAGGATCGGCAGGGCGAGGGGAAGGAGGTTGCGCGCGAAGGCGCGGGTCGACTGGGTGCGCGGGCTGTCGCTGCCGTCCATGTTGAGCGGCAGGCCGACGACGAGGCCGACGACCGATTGCGTAATGACGAAGGCCCGGATCGTCGCAAGGTCGGCGGTGAATTTCTTGCGGATGATCGTTTTGTCAGGGGTGGCGAAGGACCAGCCGGCGTCGCAGACGGCGACGCCGATGGTCTTGGTGCCGACGTCGAGGCCCATGAGGCGGCCGGCGTTGGGGAGCGTGGCGTCGAAATCGGGGGCGGCGGTGGTGATCATCGCGCCCCCTTTACCCGTTGGT
>Ga0155175_120_pt1 | contig 76633 bp, 64 predicted proteins | sample RifCSPhighO2_01_FD_106143 | JGI IMG/M metagenome (GOLD analysis project Ga0155175, IMG submission 106143) | Sphingopyxis sp. RIFCSPHIGHO2_01_FULL_65_24 | reverse complement strand
AGGCAAACGCCCGCCCGATGGGTGTCTCGACTTCGCTCGACACAAACGGGAATGGGACGTTACCGCCCCTTGAACCGCCACCGCAACAACGGCCGCGCCAGCAGCAGCCCGGCGATGAAACCGCCGACATGCGCCCAGATCGCGATATTGCCCAGCCCCGCGCCGCCGGCGAAACCGATGAGCAGTTGCAGCCCGATCCACGCCGCGGCGAGCCACAAGGCACGCACCCAATGGCCGGGGATCGGCCCGATCGCCGCGGTGCGCGTGCGGCTGAAGATCAGCGCATAGACCGCGACCAGCGCCGAAATCGCCCCGCTCGCGCCGATCACGACAACGAGCGATCCGGGGTCGGCGATCCATTGCGCCAGCGCGCCGGCATAGGCCCCGGCGACGAGCAGGAACGCCGTCGCCGACGACCCGAGCGGCGCCTCGAGCTGGCGGCCGATGAAGATCAGCATGATCATGTTGAAGACGAGGTGCATCACCCCGCCGTGCAGGAACGCCGACGACAGCGGCGTCAGCGCAAAGGGCAGCATCGTCCCCGGCGGCGCGATCAGCTCGCTGCCGAACCGCCCGGGGATAAAGCCCGCGCCGACGAAAGCCTGATGCTCATAGCCGGTGATCGCGAGCAGGACGAAGACGATGACGCACGCCGCCGCGAAGCCGGTGATCACGGGAGTGCGGGCGGCGTTCATCGACGCTGCGCCGGTCAGACGAATTCGATCTTGGTCACCACATAATATTTGTCGCCGGCGGGAACCGTCACCTCGATTTCGTCCTCGACGCGGCGGCCGATCAGCGCGCGGCCGAGCGGCGAATTATAGCTGATCTTGCCGTCCTTGGCGTCGGCTTCGGCCTGGCCGACGATCTGGTAGCGCAGCGGCTTGTCGTCCTCGTCGGCGAGGGTGACGGTCGCACCGAACACGATCCGGTCGCCCGACAGCGTCGTCGGGTCGATCACCTGCGCGCGCGAAAGCTTGTCTTCGAGGTCGCCGATCGTCGCTTCGACCTGGCCCTGACGCTCTTTCGCGGCGTGATATTCGGCATTTTCCGAAAGGTCGCCATGCGCGCGCGCTTCCTCGATCGCATCGACGATCAGCGGTCGCTCGGCCTTGAGCGCAGTGAGCTGCGTGCTCAGCTTCTCATAGCCTTCTGCCAGCATCGGCACCTTTTCAACGCTTGCCATTATCCCATTGTCCTTCGTCAATAATCCGCCGCCAGCGAAACTTCGCCGGGCGGCTGCGCCGCTGTTTCCGTCAATGTCGGGGGGTGGAGCGGTCTCTCAATAATAGTCCTGAAGCGGCTTCACTTCAAGACTGTGCGCGCGCAATGCGCCGATCGCGTGGGTCGCGGCGTCGCTGCCCGCCGCCGTCGTGTAATAAGCGACGTCGGCCGCGAGCGCCGAGGCGCGGATCGACTGCGAGTCCTGCAGGCTCTGCCAGCCCTCGGTGGTGTTGAAGATCAGCTGCACATCGCCGTCCTTGATCCGGTCGACGATATGCGGGCGGCCTTCGGCGACCTTGTTGACGCGTTCGACGTCGATCCCCTGCCCCGCCAGATAGTCGGCGGTGCCACCGGTCGCGATCACCTTCCAACCCCAGCCCGCCAGGCGGCGGACCGATTCCAGGATGCGCGGCTTGTCGCTGTCCTTGACCGACACGAACACCCGGCCGTCGGTCGGCAGGCGGTCGCCCGCGCCGAGCTGGGCCTTGGCAAAGGCGAGGTTGAAATCGCTGTCGATTCCCATGACTTCGCCGGTGGACTTCATTTCGGGCGACAGCACCGGGTCGGTCCCGGGGAAGCGAGCGAAGGGGAAGACCGCTTCCTTCACCGCGACATGTTTGATGTCGCGGTTGATCTTCGGCAGGTCGGCAAGCTTCTCGCCCGCCATCACCCGCGCCGCGATCTTGGCGATCGGCGACCCGACGGCTTTTGCAACGAAGGGCACGGTACGGCTGGCGCGCGGGTTGACCTCGATCAGATAGACTTCGTCGCCCTTGACCGCGAACTGGATGTTCATCAGCCCCAGCACGCCGAGCGCGCGGGCGAGCGCCTCGGTCTGGCGCTCGATTTCGGCGACGGTCTCGGCGGGCAGGCTGTACGGCGGGATCGAGCAGGCGCTGTCGCCCGAATGGACCCCGGCTTCCTCGATATGCTGGAGCACGCCCGCGACGACCACGTCGGTGCCGTCGCAGAGCGCATCGACATCGACCTCGATCGCATCGCGCAGGTAACGGTCGATCAGCACCGGCGAGTCGCCCGACACCTGCACCGCGGTCTCGATGTAATTTTCGAGCTGCGCCTGGTCGTCGACGATTTCCATCGCGCGGCCGCCGAGCACGTAGGACGGCCGCGTCAGCACCGGGTAACCGATGCGCGTCGCGACCGCGATCGCTTCCTCGCGGCTGCGCGCGATACCGTTTTCGGGTTGCTTGAGACCCAGCTTGTTGACCAGCGCCGCAAAACGTTCGCGGTCCTCGGCCAGGTCGATCGCGTCGGGCGAGGTGCCGAGGATCGGGATGCCGGCATCCTCCAGCGCCTGCGCGAGCTTGAGAGGAGTCTGGCCGCCGAACTGAACGATGACGCCGACCAGCGTGCCCTTGGTCATCTCGACCGCCAGGATTTCGAGCACATCCTCGGCAGTCAGCGGTTCGAAATAGAGGCGGTCCGAGGTGTCGTAATCGGTGCTCACCGTCTCCGGGTTGCAGTTGATCATGATCGTCTCATAGCCGGCCTCTTCGAGCGCGAAGCAGGCGTGGCAACAGCAATAATCGAACTCGATCCCCTGCCCGATGCGGTTCGGACCGCCGCCGAGGATGACGATCTTCTTGGCGTCCGACGGATTGGCCTCGCATTCGGGTTCGCCGAAGGTCGGGGCTTCGTAGGTCGAATAGAGATAGGGCGTCTTTGCCGCGAATTCGGCGGCGCAGGTGTCGATCGTCTTGAAGACAGGACGCACGCCGAGCTTGTGCCGCAGCGCGCGCACTTCCATTTCGGTGACGCCGCCGGTCATCGCCTTCACCGCTTCGTGGATCAGCCCGCTGCCGCGCGCGGTCGCGCGGGCGGCGCCGGGGCGCAGATGCGCCGACTTGAGCGCCAGATAGGCAAGGCGCTTGTCGGAGAAGCCCATGGCCTTGAGCGCGCGCAGCCCTTCGGCATCGCGCGGCAGGCCGTTTTCCATCACCGCATTTTCGGCGGCGACGATTTCGGCGATGCGCTCGAGGAACCACATGTCGTAACCCGCGACGCGGTTGATCTCGGCGAGCGGCAGCCCCTCGCGGATCGCCTGCGCGGCGTTGAGCAGCCGGTCGGGGGTGCGCTGGGCGAGTTCGCTGCGCAACTGGTCGTGGCTCGCGCCGACGAGACGATCGACGAAGTTGAAGCCGCTGAGGCCGGTCTCCAGCCCGCGCAGCGCTTTCTGCATCGATTCATGGATCGTGCGGCCGATCGCCATCACCTCGCCGACCGACTTCATCGCGGTCGACAAAGTCGCCTCGGCGCCCTTGAATTTCTCGAAGGCGAAGCGCGGGATCTTGGTGACGACATAGTCGATCGTCGGTTCGAACGACGCCGGGGTCACCCCGGTGATGTCGTTCATGATCTCGTCGAGCGTGTAGCCGACCGCGAGCTTCGCCGCGACCTTGGCGATCGGGAAACCCGTCGCCTTCGACGCGAGCGCCGACGATCGCGACACGCGCGGGTTCATTTCGATCACGATCAGGCGGCCGTCCTTGGGATTCACCGCGAACTGGACGTTCGACCCGCCGGTTTCGACCCCGATCTCGCGCAGGCACGCGATGCTCGCGTTGCGCATGATCTGATATTCCTTGTCGGTCAGCGTCAGCGCCGGCGCGACGGTGATGCTGTCGCCGGTGTGCACCCCCATCGGATCGACATTCTCGATCGAACAGATGATGATGCAATTGTCCTTGCGGTCGCGCACCACCTCCATCTCATATTCTTTCCAGCCGAGGAGCGATTCCTCGATCAGGACCTCGGTGGTCGGCGAGGCGATCAGGCCGCCGCGCACGATATGCTCGAACTCCTCGCGGTTATACGCGATGCCGCCGCCGGTGCCGCCGAGCGTGAAGCTCGGGCGGATGATCGAGGGCAGCCCGGTGCGTTCGAGCACCGCGAACGCCTCGTCGAGCGTGTGCGCGATGCCGCTGCGCGCGCTTTCGAGGCCGATCTTGGTCATCGCGTCGCGGAACTTGATCCGGTCCTCGGCCTTGTCGATCGCCTCGGCATCGGCGCCGATCATCTCGACGCCATATTTGGTCAGCGTGCCGTCATTGAACAGCGCCAGCGCGGTGTTGAGCGCGGTCTGCCCGCCCATCGTCGGCAGCACCGCGTCGGGGCGCTCCTTGGCGATGATCTTCGCGACGATCTCGGGCGTGATCGGCTCCACGTAAGTGGCGTCGGCCAGGTCGGGATCGGTCATGATCGTCGCCGGGTTGGAGTTGACGAGGACGATGCGATAGCCCTCCTCCTTCAACGCCTTGATCGCCTGCGTCCCCGAATAATCGAACTCGCACGCCTGACCGATAACGATCGGGCCGGCGCCGATGACGAGGATGGATTTTATGTCGGTTCTTTTGGGCATTAGATTGCGAGTTCTTTAATCAACGCCGACCAGTCGTCGTCAGCTATTTCGGAAGGAACAAAGGTTTGTACACCCTTTGTGAATATAAGATCGTCGACAGTTTTAAGGCCGTTTCTGGCAATGGATGGAAGCTTGGCTAGGGCATCCGCCCGGCTCATAATCTTTGAGGGATTACCGAGGGGCTTAATGTCAAAAGAAAGATACCAATCTTCGGGCCAGACTTTACTTTCTGCATCCACATAATTCGGTTCTGAAGTGACGACAAACGGCACGGTGAGCCCCTGCCCAGAGAGGTACAGAATACCAAACGACCCAACAGGCATTTCTCCAGCGAGGGTTTTCCTACGCTTGTTGACTGCGTCATGATCAGATTTACTGACCGCCCACTTGCCGGCACCTACTCCGGCCCAAATATTGCTCAGACTCGCTGATGGAAAAGCGTAAATTTTCAAAGCGCGCCTCCTACGAGGTTGGTCAAATTGTTGCAAACGGTAGGGAGGGGAGCCGCATAAGATATGATGCTCACTGCACATTCCGATCGACGCCGATCTGCGGGTCGGTCCCACCGACCTCGGCGATGAAATCGAGGACCGGCCGCGCCGTCGCCGCGACCCATGCCGCGTCGGGTACGACATCCGCATATTCGAAAATCAGATGATGCCGCCCGACCCCGCGTGCCTCGGCAAAGCCGCGCGCCTCGGCGAGCTGCACCGCCTCATAAGGCAGGCGCCGCGCGCAGGTGATATTGAGCCGCACCCCCGCGCCCCAGCGCTCGGGATGCGCTACCGCATCGGCGGCGAGCGCGTCGAGCTGGTCGGCAAAGCTCATTTGAGCCCGCCCACGAACTTCTCGAACAGATAGAAGCTGTCCTGCGGCCCCGGGCTCGCCTCGGGATGATATTGCACGCTGAACGCGTTCTTGCCCGTGATCGCGATGCCGCAGTTCGATCCGTCGAACAGGCTCTTGTGCGTCTCGACCACGCCGCCCGGCAGCGTCGATGCGTCGACCGCGAAGCCGTGGTTCATGCTGGTGATCTCGACCACGCCGTCGTCGAACTCGCCGCCGACGCGCTGCACCGGGTGGTTCGCGCCGCGATGGCCCTGGTGCATCTTCACCGTCTTCGCCCCCGCGGCGAGCGCGAGCAGCTGGTGGCCGAGGCAGATGCCGAAGATCGGGACATTGCGTTCGAGCAGCCCCTTGATCACCGGCACCGTATAGTCGCCCGTCGCAGCGGGATCGCCCGGGCCGTTCGACAGGAATACACCGGCGGGGCGCAGCGCGACGATCTCGTCGAGGCTGGTCTTCGCGGGCACCACCGTTACCCGCGCCCCGGCCTTGACCAGGTTGCGGAAGATATTGTCCTTCGCGCCATAATCGACCGCGACGACATGCGGCGCGGCGTCGCCTGCGCGCTTGTGGTCCGAGACGTCATAGCCCGACCCCAAATGCCACACCCCCGCATCCCACGCGCCCTGGCGTTCGCGGGTCACCGTCTTGGCGAGGTCCATGCCCTCCAGCCCCGGCCAGCCCTGCGCGAGCAACAGCAGGCGGTCGATGTCGAACTGGCCGTCGGGGCTGTGCGCGACGACGCCGGTCGGCGCGCCGCCATCGCGGATGCGGCGGGTCAGCGCGCGGGTGTCGATGCCGGCAAGGCCGATCAGCCCCTGCGCCTTCATCCAGTCGGGCAGCGTCTGGACGCTGCGAAAGCTGCTCGGCGCGGTCGGCAGTTCGCGGGTGATGCACCCGATCGCGGCGCGCTTTTCGCGTTCCATATCCTCGGGGTTCGCGCCGACATTGCCGATATGCGGAAAGGTGAAGGTGATGATCTGCCCCGCATAGCTCGGGTCGGTCAGGATTTCCTGATAGCCCGTCATCGCGGTGTTGAAACAAATCTCGCCCACACCCGCGCCCGCGGCGCCATATCCGATGCCCCACAGGATCGTCCCGTCGGCAAGGACGAGAACGCCGGTCGCGCCGGCAGGCTGGCTTTTGGGCGCGGCAGAGGGGTTGGCTGGTGCCATTCAACATGCTCCGGACGATGGGCTAAACGGCCGATCAACTAGGCAGCAAAAATGTGATTCACAAGCTATCGAATTTCAAAAATTGCCGTTAGAGAGGGCCTTTCCGAAATTTGCAGCGCATGGGAACACGTAATGATTCGTGACGACATCAAGGCTGCGCAGGTCGCCGCGATGAAAGCCGGCGACAAGGCGCGGCTCGGCACCATCCGGCTGATGCTGGCCAAGATCAAGGACAAGGACATCGAACTGCGCACCGGCACCGCGCCGGCCGACGACGATGTGCTGGTCACCGACGTGCTCCAGAAAATGGTCAAGCAGCGCCGCGAGTCGATCACCATGTACGAACAGGGCGGTCGCCAGGAACTCGCCGACATCGAGGCCGCCGAGGTCGTGGTGATCGAGGATTTCCTGCCCGCGCAGCTTTCGGACGACGAGGCGCAGGCGGCGATCAAGGCGATCGCGGCCGAACTGGGCGCGGCGAGCCTGAAAGACATGGGCCGCGTGATGGCGGCAGTGAAGGAACGGCACGGGTCCGAGCTCGACATGAGCAAGGCGAGCGGTTGGGTGAAGGCGGCTTTGAGCTAAATCTCGAACACGGCCTTTCCTTTCCGTTCGTCCCGAGCGAAGTCGAGGGACGTGCTGCGTTGCGCCAAACCAACGTGTCTCGACTTCGCTCGACACGAACGGGTATGGGGAAGAATGGCGTTCTGGACCTATATCCTGCTCTGTTCTGACGGCCGCTATTACACCGGACACACCGACGATTTGGAACGCCGTATTGCCCAGCACCAACATGGCGGATTTTGCGACTTCACGTCGCGCCGAAGGCCGGTGACTTTGGTCTGGTCGCAAGATTTTGGGACGCGCATTGAGGCATTGGAAGCCGAACGCCGGATCAAACCATGGTCGCGCGCCAAGAAGGACGCTCTGATCCGCGGTGATTGGGCGATGGTAGGCCATTTCGCCAAACCACCGAAAGAACGCCCCTCCCTCCCACTCGTCCCGAGCGAAGTCGAGGGACGCCAGGCCGGGCGCAAACGTGTCTCGACTTCGCTCGACACAAACGGAGACGGGGTGTCCGGGGAGAGCGGAGGGGGAGTTAAATGACCCTCACCCCGCAATGGCTCGACGAACTCCGCTCGCGCGTCACCCTGTCGACCCTCATCGGCCGCACGGTGAAGGTCACCCGCGCCGGCCGCGAGTATAAGGCGTGCTGTCCGTTCCATAACGAAAAGACGCCCAGCTTCACGATCAACGACGAAAAGGGCTTCTACCACTGCTTCGGTTGCTCGGCCCACGGCGATGCTATCCGCTGGATGACCGACCAGCGCGGGTTGTCGTTCATGGACGCGGTCAAGGAACTCGCCGGCGAGGCCGGCATGGAGGTCCCCGCCGCCGATCCGCGCGCCGCGAAAAAGGCCGAGGAGGCGGCGAGCCTGCGCGACGTCGTGCAGGGCGCCGCCGACTGGTTCATCCAGCAACTCGGCAGCAGCAACGGCGCCCCGGCGCGCGAATATCTCAAGAAGCGTGGCATTTCGGACACAACGCGCCAGGCCTTCGGTTTCGGCCTCGCCCCCGACAGCCGCAGCGCGCTGAAAGAAGCGCTCAAGAAATTCCCGACCGCGATGCTCGTCGAATCGGGCATGCTGATTTCGGTCGACGACAAGGACCCCTACGATCGGTTCCGCGGGCGCCTGATGATCCCGATCCGCGACGCGCGCGGGCGGGTGATCGCGTTCGGCGGCCGCATATTGGGCGATGGCGAGCCCAAATATCTCAATTCGCCCGACACGCCTTTGTTCGACAAGGGCCGCACGCTCTACAATCTCGACAAGGCGTCGCCCGCCTCGCGGCAGACGAACCGGATCATCGTCGTCGAAGGCTATATGGACGTCATCGCGCTCGCCGAGGCGGGGATCGGCGACGCCGTCGCGCCGCTCGGCACCGCGCTGACCGAGGCGCAGCTCGGGCTGATCTGGCGGATGGTCCCCGTCCCCATTCTCTGCTTCGACGGCGACGCGGCCGGACAGAAAGCCGCGATGCGCGCCGCGATGCGCGCGTTGCCGCTGCTGCGCCCCGGCTTCAGCCTCGCCTTCGCGACCCTGCCCGCCGGGCAGGACCCCGACGACATCGTCCGCGCCCGCGGCGCCGAGGGCTTCGGCGCGCTGCTCGACGAGGCGCAGCCGCTCGTCGAGCGCCTCTGGGCGCATGAGGTCGCGGCGGGGCCGCTCGCGACCCCCGAGGAACGCGCCGCGCTCAAGACCCGCCTGCTCGCGCACGCCGACGGCATCGAGGACGCCGACGTCCGCCACCATTATCGCGAGGCGTTCCGCGAACGGCTCGACGGGCTGTTCGCGCGCAAGCAGCCCGAGCGCGGGCCGCGGGTTCCCTGGGCACCGCAGGCTCCACGCGGCGGCAACCGCCGCTTCGCCCCCGATCCGCGATTGCAGCCCCCGGGCGACGAAACGCGCAGCATCGGGCAGGCGGGTATCGCGGGCCACCTGCTCGCCGCGCTGCTCGGCGGATTGCTGCGCTATCCGGCGATGCTGCGCCGTCACGAGGAAGCGCTGAGCCGGCTCCCGGTGGCCGATCCCGGCGACGCCGAACTGCTCGGCGCAATGCTTGACACGGTAATGCGGCAAGAAGGGCTTGATACTGAGGGCTTGCTTGCCATATTGGAGCCAATGAAAGTGTATAATAGGGCGACGACATTGCTCAGAGCCGATGGAATGCACTTCTCGTTCAATCGCATGCTGGACAGCAAGGATGGGGCCGATACGGCACGGGAAACCGCGCTTCGCGACCTCGACGAATATATCGGCGTGCTCGTGACGCAGCCCGAAATCCGCGCCCGACTCGCCGAGGCGACCGCGGATTTCCAGCGCACGATGGACGATGAAGGCCTGGCGCGGCAGCAGAAACTGCGCGCGATGGACGAGGATTTGACCCGCCGCTTGGCCGCGCTGTCCGAAAACAGCCACCAAGTCTGAAATTTAGAGCCCTTTAGGCAGGAACCACGAATGGCCACCAAGAACACCGCCGCCGAGACCGAAGCCGATACCGACGGCCCGCTGATCGACCTCAACGAGGCCGACGTCAAAAAGCTGATCGCGCGTGGCAAGAAGCGCGGTTACCTGACCTATGACGAGCTGAACGCGGCGCTGCCGCAGGACGAAATGTCGTCCGAGCAGATCGAGGACATCATGTCGGCGATTTCCGACATGGGCATCAACATCGTCGAAAGCGACGAGGATGTGCAGGAAGAGGCCGACGCCGAACCCGACGACGAAGTCGATGTCAGCGCCGGTTCGGGTTCGGTATCGAACCCCGCGATCGAAAAGAAGAAGGAAGTCGTCGACCGCACCGACGACCCGGTTCGCATGTACCTGCGCGAAATGGGCGCGGTCGAACTGCTGAGCCGCGAGGGCGAAATCGCGATCGCCAAGCGTATCGAGGCCGGCCGCGACACGATGATCCTCGGCCTGTGCGAAAGCCCGCTGACCTTCAACGCGATCATCGAATGGTCGAACGCGCTGAACAACGGCGACATGCAGCTGCGCGAGATCGTCGATCTCGAAGCGATGCTGTCGAAGGACCCCGCGCCCGAGAATCTCGAGAACGCCGAAGAAGCCGACGACGGCGAGATCAGCGAGAAGACCGCCGGCGTTTCGTTCAAGGACGAAGACGAAGTCGAGGACGAGCCCGCCGCAGACGGCGACGACGAGGACGGCGAAGGCTCGTCGGGCAAGCGCGAGAACTTCGAAGAGGATGAGGAAGACAATACCCTCAGCCTCGCGGCGATGGAGGAATTGCTCAAGCCCGACGCGCTCGAGAAATTCGCCAACATCACCAAGAGCTTCAAGGCCTTCTCTAAGCTGCAGGAAACCCGGCTCGACGCCTTGTCGGGCATCGGCGAATTCCCTGCGGCGTCGGAAAAGAAATATCACAAGCTGCGCGAGGACCTCACCGCACAGGTCGAAGGCGTGCAGTTCCACAACACCAAGATCGAATATCTCGTCGATCAGCTCTACAGCTACAACCGCCGACTGACCGCACTCGGCGGCCAGATGCTGCGCCTCGCCGAGCGTCACAAGGTGCCGCGCAAGGCCTTCCTCGACAATTATGTCGGGCGCGAGCTTGAGGAAACCTGGCTCGACGCCGTGGGTTCGATCGACAAGAAATGGGCGGCGTTCGCCGAGAACGAAGCCGGCGCGGTCGACCGTATCCGCATCGAAATCAGCGAAATCGCGCAAGCCGCGGGCATGAGCCTGACCGAATTCCGCCGCGTCGTGAACATGGTCCAGAAGGGCGAGCGCGAGGCGCGCATCGCCAAGAAGGAAATGGTCGAGGCGAACCTGCGCCTCGTCATCTCGATCGCCAAGAAATACACGAACCGCGGCCTGCAGTTCCTCGACCTCATCCAGGAAGGCAATATCGGCCTGATGAAGGCGGTCGACAAATTCGAATATCGCCGCGGCTACAAGTTCTCGACCTATGCGACCTGGTGGATCCGTCAGGCGATCACCCGCTCGATCGCCGACCAGGCGCGCACGATCCGCATCCCGGTCCATATGATCGAGACGATCAACAAGCTCGTGCGCTGCAGCCGCCAGTTCCTCCACGAAAGCGGCCGCGAGCCGACCCCCGAGGAAATGGCCGAGCGTCTGTCGATGCCGCTCGAAAAGGTCCGCAAGGTGATGAAGATCGCCAAGGAGCCGATCTCCCTCGAAACGCCGATCGGCGACGAGGAAGACAGCCACCTCGGCGATTTCATCGAGGACAAGAACGCCGTCATCCCGGTCGATGCCGCGGTGCAGTCGAACCTCAAGGAAACGGTCACCCGCGTCCTCGCATCGCTGACGCCACGTGAGGAGCGCGTGCTGCGCATGCGCTTCGGCATCGGCATGAACACCGACCATACGCTCGAGGAAGTCGGCCAGCAGTTCAGCGTGACCCGCGAACGTATCCGCCAGATCGAGGCGAAGGCGCTCCGCAAGCTGAAGCACCCGAGCCGCAGCCGCAAGATGCGCTCGTTCCTCGATCAATAAGCCGGCTTCGCTCTCGGGCGACGGGACACGAAGGTTAAAAAAAGGCGCGGGCGTGATGCCCGCGCCTTTTCCTTTGCGCGTTCGATACGGGGTGAGCGACGCCCACCCCGCGCGTTTTAAATGCCGTCCAGACCCTTGCTGACCAGGATATTCACCGCAACACGGCGGTTCTGGGCCTTGCCCTCGACCGTGGAATTGTCCGCCGCCGGGTCCGCTTCGGCCATCCCGGTCGGGGTCAGCATGCGATAGGGTTTCCAGCCGCAGGACTGCTGGAGATAGTTGACGACGCGCGCCGCGCGCTTTTCGCTAAGCTCCTGGTTGAACTCCTGGCTTCCGGTCGCATCGGTATAGCCGACGACCAGCAGCAGCGCGTTATCCATCCCCTCGGCTTGCGAGGCGGCGGCGCAGAGATCGGATTGCGCCTGCGCCGACAGCACCGCCTTGCCGGTGTCGAAGTTCACGTTCGTCGTGCTTTTGACATTATACTGGTCGATGTCGCTGACACGGCCGCGGAGCGCTTCGGTCGCCGCCGCCTGTTCGCCAAAGCGCTGGTCGGTGCCGGTATGGATCATCGACGCGGTCCTGAGGTCCTTGGTCTTGAGCGCGATCTGGTTCGCCACCAGGCCGCCGTCCCACTGCAGGGTCTCGACGGCGACCGGCAGGCCGTTGAGCAGCGAACCCGCCGCGAGCTTGCTGCGACCAAGACCCAGGAACCCGCCCTTGCCCTTGATCTTCGTATAGTCGGCGATCGCGATCGTCGTGTTGCTGCCGTCGGCGGTCGTGACCTGCATCCGGCCGTCGCTGCGCGCCGAGATGATGCCTTCGACCTTGGGCCCTTCGGTCATCTGTTCGGGCGAAGGCAGCGTGCCATAGACGGTGGTCATGACCTCGCCCTCGGACGGGTCCTGCGGCTGCGCCGCCACGCTGATCGTCGCTGTCCCGGCCAGCATCGCCGCCAACAGCAAAATTCTCGGACTTTTGGAAACGGCACTCATACGCTACTCCTGCAAAGCCGCCCCCGCGTGTCGCCTCGCCCTTTCCGGCACATCAATATTTCCGGCAAGACCGATGGGGATAATTGGAGCGCATCGTGCGGCGAACCGATGCAAACGGCGCCGCACCAGCGCCATTTCGCGCGCGCGTCGATCGAAGCGGCACGACAAATGCTTTGTGCCCCCGCCGATGATTTGCCATTGGCGTGACGATGCGCGACCCAACGATCTTCGCCGAAACCGCCGCCGAAGCCTGGGCGCCCGTCAGCGGCTGGCGCGCCAAAGCGCGCGGCGTGGCGCGCGCGGCGCGCATCCGGTTGGAGGCGCTGCGGCAAGGGCCGGCAACCACGCCCTTCGTGCGCTGCCTCTACGCCCATGCGGTGTTTTCCGATACGGTGCCGACCTTTCGCGCCTTCCTGCGCGCCGCGAAGCAGGAGGGCGAGTTCGTCGATACTGCAACGCTGCGCACGATCATCGCCGACGGCAAGCCTTCCGACGGCCGCTTCTTCCACCTCAGCTTCGACGACGGCTTCGCCAGCGTCTATGAGGACGGCGGGCCGGTGATGGAGGACGAGCGCGTCCCCTATACCATGTTCGTCGCGACCGACCTGATCGACGCCGACCCCGACACGCTGAACCGCTATTTCGCGCATATGCCCGCCTATCGCGCGCGCGTCCGCACCCTCGACTGGCCGCAGGCAAAAGCCGCGGCCGAGGGGGTCGGCGAGATCGGCTGCCACACCCGCACCCATGCACGGCTGTCGAAGATATCGGGCGACGGCGCCAGGCTCGCCGACGAAATCACCGGCGCCAGGGCGATCATTGAAGGCCATGTCGGCCAGACATGCGACAGCTTCGCCTGGCCCTATGGCACCGCGACCGACATCGACGACGCCGGACGCAAAGCGATCGCCGACGCAGGCTTCACCAGCAATTTCAGCGCGGTGCGCGGCGCCGTCCGGCCCGGCGCGACCGACGTCATGGACATCCCGCGCCACCAGCTCGAATTCCACTGGCCGCTCCACGAACTGATGGTCTGGGCCCGGGGGTTTCGCGAGGCATGACCCTGCGCGTCGCTTTGATGACCAGCGGCCCGGTCGGCGGCTCGGGCGTCGTGCTCGACCGGCTCACCCGCGTGCCCGAGATCGAACTCGTCTGCCTGATCGTGTCGGAAACCGTCGTCGCCAAACGCAGCCGCAAGAAGATGCTGCAAAAGATGTGGAAGATCGGCCTGCTCGGCGCGCTCAACGGCATCCGAATCCGCAAATGGTTCGGCCATGACATGCGCACCGACGCGCGCGAGGTCGCGAAGGCGCATGGCATTCCCGTCGTCACCGTGCCGCGGGTCAATTGCGACGAAACGGTCGCGGCGCTGAAGCAATATGCTCCCGATGTCGGCCTGTCGGTCGGCAACAGCTATATCGCCTCGCGCGTCTTCACCGTGCCGCATCAGGGCTTCGTCAATTTCCACGGCGAACTCCTCCCCGAATATCCGGGCGCGCAGAGCGTGATCTGGCCGATCTATTTCGGGCGGACCCAGACCGGCTATACGATCCACCGCATCGACAAGGGCATCGACACCGGCGAGATCCTTTACAAACGCGCGGTCGACATCGACTTCCAGCCGAAACTCGCCGACACGATCCGCCGCACCAACGACAAGGTGCGCGAGCAATTGCCCGAGGCCTTTGCCGCGCTGCTCGCCGACTGGGACGCCCACGCCGCGGCGGCGGCGGCGCAAAAGGCCGATCGGCACTTCACCACCCCGACCTTCGGCCAATATCTGCGCATCGAACGCAACAACAAGCGGCTGTGGCGCGAGAGTCGGCAAGGCTGACCACCAGATTTTGTGCGCTGCACAATTATTTTTCTTGCCGGTCTTATAATCTTCACCTTCGCCTCCCAAATAGCGGCCCGGCCGATGCGACGACGCGGCGCCGCGACAGCGATAGGAGCTGCCGCACGCACGCTCCGAACAAATGGCCGATATTCCCACTCGGTGGGAAATCACCCGGACCCAGGCGGTCATCGCCGCGCCAGCGCGACGAAAAAGCCTAGGGAATTCGGGAAAGAGTAAAATTGGCACGCCCGTTGCTTAGCTATGGGCATGAACGCGGGGCGGCCCCCGCGGCCCCAGGAAAGACGAAAAAATGGAAACCGAAACCAACCTCTTCCGCCGCCGCGACACGATGTTCGGGATCTGCGAGGCCCTCGGCCAGGATTTCGGGATCAACCCGACATGGTTCCGGGTCGCCTTCATCGCGCCGCTCTTCTTCTTCCCGGTTCAGACCTTCGCCGTCTATTTCGGCCTCGGCCTGATCGTCCTCGCCTCGCGCCTGATCTTCCCCGCGAAGAAGGCCGCTGCCGCCGCACAGCCGGCGCTCACCGCGGTCGCGACGCGCGAACGCGCCGAGGAAGACGGCAAGGAATTCGCCCTCGCGGCTTGACCGGCGCCCGGGCGGGCTCTCCCTCTCCCCCGCGCCCGCCCGCGCACCGATCCGCACCGCCCCCAAAACGAGCCGGTGCAGCACCAGGGACCGGCAAGCATCCCCCGCTTGCCGGTCTCTTGTGTCTCTGACTGACACAAGGATTCGTCGATTGGCGCGCCGCCTATAAACGTGGTGTTTACGACGTTGCTCTATGGCTGGTGGTTGAAGTTCGGCAGCCGATGCTGCCCGAAGCCAAGGATGAAGCGTTGAGCCAATCGCCCCAGTTCCAGCCGCAGACGCGCAGCGTCGCCGAAATGCTCGATACGCTGGTCGCCAGCGACGGCACCGGCGCGCACCGCCACGTCCGCAGCGGCGGACTGTCGAACGGCCCCGACGCGATGCGCAACCTCGCCGACGCCGTGCATTTCCTGTGCCTGCTCCATGGCCGCCATCCGGGCGTGATCGACAGCGCGGCGCGCAAGGCCGTCGACCCCGTTTCACGCGTATGGATGGACGAGGCCGCCGAAGCTTTTGTCGAGGAACGCGCCTTCCTGTCGAAAATCGCCGCCGCGGTCGGCCCGGTACCGAGCACCCAGGGACAGGACCAGTGCGAAGCGGCCGTCGCGGCGCAGCGCAAGGCGCTCGACATGCTCGCCGAATCGGACCGTCACGGCTGCGCCGTCGGCGCGGCGATCGCATTGACGCTCGACTGGCGCACGATCCGCGTGCTGCTCGACATCAGCGCCCAGCGGCTCGACATGGCGCCGCCGCGCTGCACCCTGCCCGACCTGCGCGATACCGCGCGGCTCGCCGGCGCGGTCGCCGACACCCCCGCCGCCGAACGCGCCATGCTGTTCGGCGCGCAGCAACTGGTCGCGCAGCACAGCGGCCTGTGGGACCTGCTCGAAGCCCGCGCCGCGAGCCGCGCGATTAGCTGACGCTTCGTCAGGCGCGCTTGCGCGCTCCCGACACCCTCGCTATGCCCCTTGACGTTCACGTTAAGGGAAAGGCTCTCCGGCCATGCGTTTCGAAGGTACCAGCGCTTATATCGCCACCGACGACCTCAAGGTCGCGGTCAACGCCGCGACGTTGCTGCGCCGCCCGCTGCTCGTGAAGGGCGAACCCGGTACGGGTAAGACCGTGCTGGCCGAGGAAATCGCGAAAGCGTTCGACGCGCCGCTGATCACCTGGAATATCAAATCGACCACCAAGGCGCAGCAGGGCCTGTATGAATATGACGCGGTTGCACGGCTGCGCGACGGCCAGCTCGGCGAAGAGCGCGTCCACGACATCCGCAACTATATCCGCAAGGGCAAATTGTGGGAGGCGTTCACCGCCCCGAAGCTGCCCGTGCTGCTGATCGACGAGATCGACAAGGCCGACATCGAATTCCCGAACGACCTGCTTCAGGAACTCGATCGCATGGCGTTCCACGTCTATGAGACCGACGAGACGATCGTCGCGAAGGAACGCCCGATCGTCGTCATCACCTCGAACAATGAAAAGGAACTGCCCGACGCCTTCCTGCGCCGCTGTTTCTTCCATTATATCAAATTCCCCGACCGCGACACGATGGCATCGATCGTCGAGGTTCACTTCCCGGGCATTCAGAAGACGCTCGTCAGCCGCGCGATGGACATCTTCTACGAAGTCCGCGACGTCCCCGGCCTCAAGAAAAAGCCCTCGACCAGCGAACTGATCGATTGGCTGAAATTGCTCCTCAACGAGGACATGCCGATCGAAGTCCTCCAGAACCGTGACGTCGGCAAGGCGATCCCGCCGCTCCACGGCGCGCTGCTCAAGAATGAGCAGGACGTGATGCTGTTCGAAAAGCTCGCCTTCATGGCGCGCCGTCAGGGCAGCTGAAGGCCTACACCACCCCTACTCCCGTTTGTGTCGAGCGAAGTCGAGACACGCGAACGCAGCGCCGGACGTATCTCGACTTCGCTCGATACGAACGGGCGTGGGGTATAGGCTACAAAGCTGGTTAGAGCTGGTACGCCACCTCAACGTCGCCCCAGCGCCGCCCGTTGATCACCACCGGCATATAAACGTTGCGCACCGTAACATAGTTGGTGCCGTCGCCTTCCTGGCGATAGACCGCCATGAAATAGGGCGCCTGGCTCTTTTTCGCCGCCTTGTCGGTGTCGTCGAACAGGATGCGGCCGTTGCGGCAGTGCGCGGTGTCATGGACGACATCGCCGGTCGGCGCTCGCGAACAGTCGGTAATGTGCGTCGGCAAAAAGCCGTTCATGTCGCCTGCCGACGACATCTTCACCTCGGGATGGTTGCTCACGATATGGTCGAACAGCGGCCGCCAATTGGTGTCGGCCCAATCGCACAGGCTGGTGCGGAACCGTTCGGGGTTCGACCCCGGCACGCGGACATAATTCTGGTCGAACAATTGCTCCATCGACAGCTCGCCCTTGGCGACCGCCAGCTCGGCGATGGCGACGAACTGGTCGCGCACCCGCGCGGCAAGGTCGACCACGGCCGAATCGCGCGGGCTTACCCCGGCCGAAATCACCGCATTGAACATGCGGTTCGACACATTTTCCATCTTCAGGATCGAATCGCGGGTCCCGCCCAAAGTGGCACTATTGTCGCGCACCGACGTGACGACGCGGTCGACCGCGTCGCGAACCTTGGCGCCATTCGCATGGACCATCGCGCTCGACTGCGCGATGCGGTCGCTCTGGTCGTCGAGCAGCGCCACAAGATGCGTCGCATCGTGCAGCGCGTCGGTGATCGTCTCGAACTGCGCCTCGGCGCGGCTCGACTGTTCGACCCCCGACTGGATTTCGGTGACCAGCCCGCCCGCTTCGGCGGCGAGGCTGCCGATGCTGCGGCGGATTTCGTCGGTCGCGCTGCGCGTATTCTGCGCCAGCTTCTTCACTTCGGCGGCGACCACGGCGAAGGTGCGTCCGGCGTCGCCGGCGCGCTCGGCCTCGATCGCGGCGTTGAGCGCCAGCATGTTGGTGGTCTTGGCGATCTGTTCGATCGACTGGCTGACCTGCTGCACCTGCGCCATCACCGCGGCGAAGTTGGTGACATGCGTGCCGAGCCGCGCGACGAGGTCGATGACCGACCGGAATTCGGTGACCGCGGTGTTGACCCGCTCGGCGCCGGTATCGAGTTGTTCGCAGGCGCGCGCCGACAGCAATTTCGCTTCGTCGGTCGAATCGGCGATCTGGCGCTGGTCGGCCTCGAGGCTGACGACGAACTCCTCGAGCCGCCCGAGTTCGACGATCTGGCGATCCATCTGGTCGGTCGAACGCTTGATCCGTCCCGCCGCCTCGCTGCACCCGACGGCCAGCTCACCGCAGTCGCCCGCGACCGACTGGTCGAGGATCGGAGCCGCCGGATTTATGGACTCGAATTTCATTGCGCCACCCACCTTTGGATTAATCCGCAGGTGATGACCGATAATGGTTAACGCGGGGTCAATGGCCGGGGCACGGAGGATTGTCAGTCGAACGCGTAATGAAGCCGCACGCACCCGCGATCCAGCGCATCGGCCGCGATCAGGCGCGCCTTCACCATTGCACCCATGGCCGGGAACAGCGGGCGCCCCCCACCGATCAACTCGGGCATCACGAAGATTTGCAGGTCCTGCAGGGCGCCGCGCGCGATGAAATTCATCTGCAACTGCCCGCCGCCCAGCATCCACACATCGCCATCGTCGAGCGATCGCAGTTCGGCGATCAGGTCGTCGATATTGTCGCGGGTCTCGAGCGGACCCTTCGGCTCCGCGATCGGCCGCGAGGTCACGACAAGAACGCGCTGATCGCCATAGGCCCAGGGCGAATCGTCGCGGGCGAGAAAGTCGTATGTGCCGCGCCCCATGACGACGGTGCGGATGCCGGCCAGAAAGGTGCGATAATCATGCACGCCCAGATCGAGATCGTCATAGGCGAAGAGCCAGTCGAGACTGTCGTCTGCCGTCGCGATAAACCCGTCGAGGCTGGTCGCGATATACCCGCGGATGGCGGCCATGTCCTTTTCCCTTGATTAATAAACGAACAAACGTTTATAAATAATCCATGGGACGAAGCAAGCTTCTTTCGGACGGCGCCGTGCTGGGCAGGCTGCTGACACAATTGGAAAGGGTCGGGCCGGGCGGCCTGACATTTGCCAAGGCGTCGGAGGCGGCCGGGCTATCCGCCGCAAGCCTTGTTCAGCGCTTCGGCGCGCGCGACGCGATGGTCGAAGCGGTCCTGCTGCATGCATGGGATCGCCTCGATGCAGCGACCGCGGCCGCCGATGCGGAGGCCCCCGCGACCCCGGCCGGCGCGATCGACCTGCTCCTGCGACTGTTGCCGGGTGACGCGAGCGGCTGCGACGTCACCGATGGGTTGCTGTTGCTGCGCGAAGATTTCCGCAATCCCCGGCTCTGCGCGCGCGGTGCCGCGTGGGGGTCTACGCTCGCCAGCGCGCTTGGCCGACGACTCACGACCGCCCCCGGCGACGCCGACCGGCTGGGCTGGCAGATGGCGAGCATCTGGCAGGGCGCGATCATCTGGTCCGCGTTTCGGCGCGAGAGCGACGCCGGCAGCGCGATCGGAACGGCGCTGGAGGAGTGGTGCCACAATGTTGGCGCCCTGACGCCCTAGCGACGCGCGAACGCGGCCCTGACTGTCGCATCAAAAAATCGCTTTCCTAAAAAATCCCGCCATGATCTACCCTTCTGGATGTGTCGAACAGCGCTCCCTGTTCCCCCGCGCGACGGCGCTTCCCGCGATTCCGTTCCAAGGCCGCCTAAAGCGACAAAGGAGACATTTTCGGGCCGCGCGTCCGTATCTTTTGTCTCCTTAAGGCGCCGGCCTTGCGCCGCACCGGTCGCGGCGTGCTGGATGTCGATGCGATTCCAGTGTGAAGTTGCGCAGTTTTCCGGCCTTCCCCGCCCTCGGCCACCGCACGCTTTCCGTTTACGTAAAGCAGTTGCGCCAGCCCCCGCGACACGATAGGCCATAGCCATGCTGTTCGGCTTCCTCGAAGAACTCCGCACCGCGGGCATTCCCGTGAGCATGAAGGAGCATCTGCTCCTGCTGGAGGCGCTCGACCGCGAGGCGATCGACCGCAGCCCCGAGCAATTCTATTACCTCAGCCGCGCGATCTATGTGAAGGACGAGGGGCTGCTCGACCGCTTCGACCAGGTGTTCAACAAGGTCTTCAAGGGCCTGCTCACCGATTATGGCCAGAACCCCGTCGACGTCCCCGCCGACTGGCTGAAAGCCGTCGCCGAGAAATTCCTGACGCCCGAGGAAATGGCGGCGATCGAGTCGCTCGGCGACTGGGACAAGATCATGGAGACGCTGAAGGAGCGGCTCGAGGAGCAGCAAAAGCGCCACGAGGGCGGCAGCAAGTGGATCGGCACCGGCGGCACCTCGCCCTTCGGCAATTCGGGCTATAACCCCGAAGGCGTGCGCATCGGCGGCGAGAGCAAGCACAAGCGCGCGCTCAAGGTCTGGGAAAAGCGCGAGTTTGCCAATCTCGACAACACCAAGGAACTCGGCACCCGCAACATCAAGATCGCACTCCGCCGCCTGCGCAAGTTCGCGCGCGAGGGCGCGGCGGACGAACTCGATATTCCCGGCACGATCGACGGCACCGCGCGCCAGGGCTGGCTCGACATCCAGATGCGCCCCGAGCGGCGCAATGCGGTCAAACTGCTGCTGTTCCTCGACGTCGGCGGGTCGATGGATCCGTTCATCAAGCTGTGCGAGGAATTGTTCAGCGCCGCGACGACCGAATTCAAGAATCTCGAATTCTTCTACTTCCACAATTGCCCGTATGAAGGCGTGTGGAAGGACAATAAGCGCCGCTGGTCCGAACGCCACCAGATGTGGGACATCCTCCACAAATATGGCCATGATTACAAAGTCATCTTCGTCGGCGACGCGTCGATGAGCGCTTATGAAATCACCCACCCGGGCGGCAGCGTCGAACATTTCAACGAGGAATCGGGCGCGGTCTGGCTCCAGCGGATCACCCATGTCTATCCCGCTGCGGTGTGGCTGAACCCGGTGCCCGAACAGCATTGGGGCTACACCCAGTCGGTCAAGCTGATCAAACAGCTGATGAACGACCGCATGTATGGGCTGACCCTCGAAGGCCTCGACAAGGCGACGCGCGAACTGACGCGAAAGCATTGACGTAGCGATTGCTTGGAGTAGGGGCGCCGCAATGATCGACCTCCCCCTCGTCACCATCCTGCTGCTGACCGCGTTCATCAATCTGATCGGCGCGCTCGCCTATGCCGCGCGCATCGCCGGCGTCCGCACCCGGCGCATCGCGATGTCCTTCGCGCTGTTCAACATCCTCGTGCTCTTTTCGCGCACCTCGAACAGCTTCCTCGGCCCCTTCCTCGCCAAGCGGATCGAGACGCGCATCCACGACGGCAGCGGCGCCTCGCTGTTCATCGACATGCAGTTCGTCCTCGCCGCGGCGAGCGTCGCGACGCTGGTCGGCATCCTGCTCGTCCCCACCGGCCAGCGCATGTTCGCCGCCGCGATCGGCTGGTACCAGACCAACCGCTCGACGACGAAACTGGCGCTGAAGGCTCTGAGCCCGAGCGGGTTGCGCACCCTGCGCCAGTCGCTCCGCTTCCCCAGCCTCGCGCACCTCAAAAGCTGGAAGATGCCGAAGGGGATCGGCTGGGGCGTGCTGATCGCCAATTGCCTCGCGCAATCTCTGTTGGCTGTCGGCGTCGTCGCCTCGCTCTACGCCGGCTATCTCGCCCCCGAATTTCGCGTCACCGCGTCGCAGCTGTCAGCGCTGATCAACGGCTTCGCGACGATATTGCTCTTCGCCTTCATCGATCCGCAGCTCTCGGTCATGACCGACGACGCGGTCGAGGGCCATGTCGCCGAGGCCGACTTCCGCCGCGCGATCATGCTCATTTCGCTCAGCCGCCTTGCCGGCACTATTCTCGCCCAGGCGCTGCTCCTCCCCGCCGCCTTGTTGATCGCCTACGTCGCCGTGCATGTCTGAAATGCGGCGCAGCCAGTCGCGTTTCCACGCCGTCCGTTTGCGGCTCGAGGCGATGGCGGTCGAACCCGGGCCGCGCGGCTGGTTCCTCGAATTTCTCGTCTTCGGCTTCAAACAGGGCTGGGCGTGCCTGTTCGGCGGGCTGATGCTCGCTCTGCTGCTCGGCACCCATCTCTTCTGGCCCGACAATGCGGCGATCCACCGCTACGACGCGATCACCATCGGCGCGGTGCTGATCCAGATTGGCATGCTCGCGTTCCGGCTCGAAACACCGCGCGAAGCCGTCGTCATCCTGATCTTCCACATCGTCGGCACGGTGATGGAATTGTTCAAGACCGCCGCCGGTTCGTGGCAATATCCCGAGGCCAGCCTGCTCCACATCGGCGCCGTCCCGCTTTTCTCGGGCTTCATGTACGCCGCGGTCGGCAGCTATATCGCCCGCGTCTGGCGCATCTTCGACTTCCGCTACACGGGCTACCCGCCAGCTTGGGCGAGCTATGCGCTGGCGGCGGCGATCTATATCAATTTCTTCGCGCATCACTGGCTGCCCGACATCCGCTGGCTGCTCTTCGCCGCGACCGCTTTGCTCTTCTGGCGCTGTCAGGTGTGGTTCCGCCCGCTCCACATCCACCGCCGCATGCCGCTGCTCGTCGGCTGGGGCCTCGTCGCGCTGTTCATCTGGTTCGCCGAGAATATCGGGACCTTCGCCCGCGCCTGGACCTATCCGAGCCAGGACGACGGCTGGCATATGGTCGGCGTCGAGAAGCTCGGCAGCTGGTATCTGCTGATGATCATCTCGTTCGTGCTGGTGAGCCTGGTGCAGCGGCCGAAGGGGCCGGATCAGCCGTCCCGTCCCTCTTAGGGAGAGAAGTTAGCCGAACGGCTTATCAATCGACGGCGGCGGTTCGCTGAACCATTTCGGCCCGCTCTCGGTCATGTAGAAGCAATCCTCGAGCCGGATCCCGAACTCGCCGGGAATGTAGATTCCCGGTTCGTTCGAGAAACACATGCCCGACGCCAGCACCGTCGTCTCGCCGTGCACCAGATTGACCGGCTCGTGCCCGTCGAGCCCGATGCCGTGGCCGGTGCGATGCGAGGTTCCAGGGAGCTTGTATCCCGGCCCCCAGCCCAGCCCCTGATAATAAGCGCGCACCGCGTCATCGACCTGCCCCGCTGGCGTGCCCAGCTTCGCCGCGGCGAAGGCGACATCCTGCCCCTTGCGCATCTGGTCCCACACCTGCCGCTGGCGGGGGCTTGCGTTGCCATGGACGAAGGTCCGCGAGATGTCGGACTGATAGCCATGAACGGTCGCGCCGCAATCCATCAGCACGACCTCGCCGTCCTTCACCGCCTGCGGCTTGCCGGACCCATGCGGATAGGCGCTCGCCTCACCAAGCAGGATCAGCTCGAACTCGCTCTGCCCGCCCAGCGCCTCGGTCGCTGCCTTCATGAGTCCGCCGATATCGGCCGGGGTCATCCCCACCTCGACCCGCGGCGCGGCGTGGCGATAAGCAGCGAGCGTGATGTCAGCGGCGACCTGCATCAGCGCGATCTCAGCCGCCGATTTGTGCATCCGGCACCCGCGCACCACGGGGGCACCGTTGACCACCGTCGCATCCGGCATCGCCTTTTTGAGTCCATCGACCGCAAAATAGCGCACCGTTTCCTCGACCCCGATCCGTCCCTTGGCCAGCCCACGCTTGCCAAGCCAGGCGGCAACCGCGGCGAGCGGGTTCTCATCCTCGTTCCACGTCAGCACTTCGGCCTCGATGCCCAGGCTCTCGCGCACCGACGGCTCCTCAAAGAACGGCGTGACGATGGCCACCTCGCCTTCGCGCGTCAGCACCGCGGCGGTCAGCCGTTCGCTCCGCCACCATTGCACGCCGGTGAAATAGATGAGGCTCGACCCCGGCTCGATCAGCAGCGCGCCGATATCGTTCGCCCCCATTAACGCCTTCGCCTTGGCGATCCGCGCCTGCCGCTCGGCCTTGCCGATCGGCACCGCCTTCGCCGCGAGGTTGGGCAGACCCGCCGTGTCGACCGCGAGCACAGATGCCGGCAACGTCGTCGCCAGCCCGGTCAGCGCCGCAGTTCCCAGAAAGTGGCGCCGCTGCATCGTCATCCCCTCATACATAGATCAGCAGGTCGGCGATCTCTTCGCGCCACGCTGCCTCGTCGGGTCCGGCCAGCGCATCGAGATCGCCCGCCACCGCCCCGGCATCGTCGACCCACGTGCGCAAGCCGCTGCCGCCGTTGATCACGTCAATCGCGAGCACATCGTCGGTATATTCATATTTGAAGTCGGTGCCGCGCCAGATCGGATAGTCGGGGTACAGCGACCGGATCGCCTTGAACCCCAGCGCCTGCACGCGCCAGGGCCGGAACGCCGCATGGTCGTACCACGCACCCTCGGCATGGATGAACACCCCGCTATTGAGCGTTCCCTTATGCTTGTGGAAGGTCGGCTCGAACCAGATGTCGCGCAGCCTGCACCCCGCGAGCCATTCGGGCGCGAGCCGCTGCATCTCGGCGATCACCGCCTTGGCGTCGATATCGGGCGCCCCGAACAATTCGAGCGGGCGCGTCGTGCCCCTGCCCTCGCTGAGCGTCGCGCCCTCGACCATCACCGTCCCCGCATAGGCGCGCGCCATGTTGAGGTTCGCGGCATTGGGGCTGGGGTTGATCCACACGCGGTCGGCCGGCCAGCCAAAGCCCGGTCCATCGGGCTGCCACCCTTCCATCCCGATCACGCGATAATCAACGTCGAGGTTGAAGTGCCGGACGAACCAACGCCCCATCTCGCTCATCGTCAGCCCGTGGCGCATCGCCATCGGCCCCGCGCCGACGAAGCTCTCCCAGCCCGGCTGCAGCAGCGTCCCTTCGACCGGGCGTCCCGCAGGGTTCGGCCGGTCGAGCACCCACACCGCCTTGCCATGCTCCGCCGCGGCTTCGAGGATGTAAAGCAGGGTCGTCACATAGGTGTAGATGCGGCACCCCAGATCCTGCAGGTCGACCAGCATCACGTCGAACGTGTACATCGACTGCCCCGACGGGCGGCGTACTTCGCCATAGAGGCTGAACACCGGCATGCCGTAAGTCGGGTCGGTGAAGTCGGGCGACTCCATCATATTGTCCTGCAAGTCGCCGCGCACGCCATGCTGCGGCCCGAATACCGCGGTGACGTTGATCCCGGCTGCGACCAAGGCATCGAGGCTGTGCGTCAGGTCGGCTGTGACCGACGCCGGATGCGCGAGCAGCGCGACGCGCTGGCCCTCGAGCGGTTTGCGAAGCGCGGGGTCGGCGAGCAGGCGGTCGATACCGAATTGGACAGTCATGCCGGATCGGGTGCCCCAAGCGTCAGCGCAAAGCAATCGGGATGATGGAAGTCGGGTTTGCCGGGGGCGTGAGCCAGCGCCCAATAGCTTTTGGTGCCGGTCTTCTCCTCGATCCCCACCGACAGGCCGACCTGCCAGTCGGCATCGTCGAGGGCGGGCTGGCCCGAAAAGTCGAACAGCGCCTGAATTATGCCGCCGACGCGGTCGAAATCGGGGACCACATCGGCCTCGCGCATCCCGGCGCGATAATCGTCGAACCAATAGGACGCCCAGGCGGTCGAGGGCGACAGGTTGAATTCCAGATAGTCGCTGCGCCCCGCAGGCTTCACGAACGCCTCGCAGCAGGTCGTCTGCCACAGCCCGTCGGTGCGCCCGAGAGCGCGGCGCGGCGGCATGACGATCCTGTCCATCTCGCCGTCGATGATGAAGCGCAGGTAAAGCGATCCCGGCTGGTTGCGAACCGCATCGACCGAAAGGAACAGGTCGGCCGAGCAAGGCGTGTCGGGGTGGCAAGTCAACAGCATGACCCATCCCTACGCCAATCGCACGAACGCGGGAATGACGGGTTTGAGGAATTTCGCGCCCATGCTAAGCGCCCGCCCGCTATGACCTACAAATCCGATCTTCTGCGCGTGCTCGACGAGCGCGGCTACATCCACCAGACCACCGATGCCGACGGTCTCGACGCCCTCGCCACGCAGCAGATCATTCCCGCCTATATCGGCTTCGATGCGACAGCACCCTCGCTGCATGTCGGCAGCCTGGTGCAGATCATGATGCTGCGCCGGCTGCAGCAGACGGGGCACAAGCCGATTGTACTGATGGGCGGCGGGACGACGCGGATCGGCGACCCGACCGGGCGCGACGAGAGCCGCAAGATGCTGTCGGATGAGACGATCGCCGCGAACATCGCGTCGATCTTCAGCATCTTTCAGCGCTTCCTGACCTTCGGCGACGGCCCCACCGACGCAGTGATGGTCGACAATCAGGACTGGCTCGGCCAGCTCGGCTATATAGAACTGCTGCAGGAAGTCGGCACCCACTTCACGATCAACCGCATGATGACCTTCGATTCGGTCAAGCTGCGGCTCGAGCGCGAACAGCCGATGACCTTCCTCGAATTCAACTACATGATCCTGCAAGGCTATGACTTCCGCCACCTGTCGAAGCAAATGGGCGTGCGGTTGCAGATGGGCGGCTCCGACCAGTGGGGCAATATCGTCAACGGCATGGAACTCGGCCGCCGCATGGACGGCGCCGACCTGTTCGGGCTAACGACTCCGCTGCTGACCACCGCCGCAGGCACCAAGATGGGCAAAACCGCCGCCGGCGCGGTGTGGCTCAATCCTGCACAACTGTCCCATTTTGACTATTGGCAGTTCTGGCGCAACAGCGACGACCGCGACGTCGGCAAGTTCCTGCGCCTGTTCACCGACCTGCCGATCGACGAGATCTCGCGCCTCGAAACGCTCGAGGGCGCCGCGATCAACGACGCGAAGAAAATCCTCGCCGATGCCGCGACCGCGCTGTGCCGCGGCGAAGAAGCCGCGCGGACCGCATCGGAAACCGCCGCGCAAACCTTTGAAAAGGGCCAGATCGGCGGCGACTTGCCACAGGTCGCGGCGCCCGCCGAGGGGATTCGCATCCTCGACGCGCTGCGCGAACTCGGCTTTACGGCATCGAACAAGGAAGCGCGGCGCAAGCTCGACGAGGGCGCGGTGAAGGTGGGCGGCGTCGTGATCCGCGACGCGAATCATGTCATCCTGCCCGCCGCCGAGCCGGTCCCGGTGAGCCTCGGCGCCAAGAAGCACGGCCTCGTCACCGGCTAACACCTTGCCGCAGCGTTTACCTATTCTTAGCGAAATCTGTCCGATGCTCCCGGCCTGACCAGCAAAGGCATCGTCATGCGTAAGATCGACACCAACAAGGCCCATTACGTCGGCCTCGACCAGCGCCTCGCGGCGCGTAGCGACGTCTATTGCCGCCTGCCCTTCATCCTGCCCGACGGCGGCCAGGAAATGTGCACTTGCGTCAATATCAGCGCCGACGGCCTGTTGATGCGTTACGAGCGCGGGCTGGAGATCGGCGACATGATCGTGTTCCGCATGCCGATCATCGGCCGCATCGCGGCCAGCGTGATCTGGTCGCTCGGCGGCAAGACAGGGGTGCAGTTCGAAAAGATGATCGCGGTCGAGGATTATCTGCCGATGATCCGCGCGATGGGCGCCCGCGGCGACGCCTAACCGCTGCGCAGCAACGGCACCGCTGCGTCGCGTTCGAACAGATAGAGACACAGCCGCACCGCCTCGCCGCGCGCGCCTTCGATCCCGCCGTCGCGCTCGACGAACATCCGCGCGTCGTCATGGGCGATCGGTAGCAGGCGCACCAGTTGCTCGGGGCTCGCAACGCGATAATCGGCATCGCCCGACTGCTTGAGTCCGAGCAGTTCGCCGCCGCCGCGCAGTTCCAGATCCTTCTCGGCGATGACGAACCCGTCATTGGTGTCGCGCATCAGCGCCAGCCGCTCGCGCGCGGTTTCCGACAGGGCCTGCGAGCGCAACAACAGGCACACCGATTTCGCGGTACCGCGCCCCACGCGGCCGCGCAGCTGATGCAGCTGGGCAAGGCCGAAATTCTCTGCATGCTCGATCACCATCAGGCTCGCCGCCGGCACGTCGACCCCGACCTCGATCACCGTGGTCGCGACCAGCACGCCGATCTCGCCTGCCTGGAAGCGCGCCATCACCGCATCCTTGTCTGGCCCCTTCATCCGGCCATGCACCAGCCCGACCCGATCGGCGCCGAGCCGCAGGCGCAACAGCGCCGCGCGCTCCTCCGCCGCCGCCAATTCGCTGGCCTCGCTTTCGGCAACGAGCGGGCACACCCAATAGGCCTGCGCGCCGCTGGCGAGATGCCGTTCCAGCCCGCTGACCACTTCGTCGAGTCGATCGATCGAGACGACGCGCGTGTCGACCGGGGTGCGGCCCGGCGGCATTTCGTCGATCCGCGACACGTCCATCTCGCCATGGTTGGCGAGCAGCAGTGTGCGCGGGATCGGGGTCGCGGTCATCACCAACAGGTGCGGGGGACGCGCCGCCTTGCCCGTGAGCATCAGCCGCTGCGCGACGCCGAAACGATGCTGTTCGTCGACCACGACGAGCGCGAGGTCGCGATAGGTCACCGCCTCCTGGAAAATCGCGTGGGTGCCGACAAGGATGTCGATGCTGCCGTCGGCGAGGCCCATCAGCGTCGATTCGCGCACCCGCCCCTTGTCGCGCCCGGTCAGGATCGCGATGGTGACCGGCAGCCCCGCGAGCATCGCCTGCAAGGTCGCGAAATGCTGGCGCGCCAAGATCTCGGTCGGCGCAAGCAGCGCCGCCTGCGTTCCCGCCTCGACCGCCGCCAGCATCGCGCGCAGCGCGACGAGCGTCTTGCCCGACCCGACATCGCCCTGCAGCATCCGCAGCATCGGCGTATCGCGCGCCATGTCGGCCGCGATCTCGCGCCCCACCCGCTCCTGCGCGCCGGTGAGGCCGAACGGCAGTCGCAGCGCGCCGGTCAATCGCCCGTCGCCGACAATCGCGCGCCCCTTGCGGTTGCGCAGCCCCTGCCGGATCAGCATCAGCGCAACCTGGCTCGCGAAAATCTCGTCATAGGCAAGCCGGTCGTGCGCCGCCGCGTCGTGCGGGCTGGCATGCGCGCGGGTCAGCGCCTCGTTCCACGCCGGCCATTCACGCAGCGCCAGCAGCGGTCCGTCGATCCACTCGGTCAGCTCGGGCCGCCGTTCGAGCGCGATCTCGACCAGTTGGGTCAGCCGCGCATTGGTGAGGCCCTCGGTCAGCGGATAGACCGACTCGCTGGTGGCGATCGCTTCCGCGCTGTCCATCTCGGCAACATGGTCGGGATGGACGATCTGGCGCATGTCGCCATAGCTGTCGAGCCGACCGGAGACCCGCCTTACCTCGCCGAGCGGGAAGAGCTTTTTGGCGAGCCCCGCAGTGCGCCCGAAATAGACGAGCCGAACATGGTCGCCCGCGCTGTCGAACGCCTCGACCCCGAACGGCGCGCGCGGGCTGCGGCCCGAGCGATACTCCTGCGCGGTCAGCGTGACGATGATCTGCTGCCCGACCTGCGCATCGTCGAGCCGATCGATCGGGTAGCGTTGCACCAGTCCAGTAGGCAGGTGGAACAGCACGTCGACGACGCGCTCCAGCCCCAGCCGCGTAAGCGGCTTGGCAAGCTGCGGTCCGACGCCCTTGAGGTCGGTCAGCGCGGCAAAGAGCGGATTGAGTATCTCGGGTCGCATGGCTACTGCGTCCCATCTATCGCTTGCTTGCCCCGTGCGCCACTCCCGGCGACATGGGCTATCGGGATTCGCGCCATGTCCGCCACCGACCGCCTCAAACGCCTGAAATTCCGTGCCTGGCACCGCGGCACGCGCGAGGCCGACTATATGATCGGCGGCTTTTTCGACCGCTATTCGGCCAAATGGAGCGAAGACGAGATCGCCTGGTACGAAATCGTCGTCGAGGAGGATGATGTCGACATCATGAGCTGGGCGCTCGGGACCGGCGAACCGCCCGCGCATCTCGACCGCCCCGAGATGATCGCCGCGATGCGCCGGCTGGACTATATCCCGCTGCCATGACGCGAAGCGCCGCCGACATATTTGCCGCCATCGCGTCGGCCCCCGCACCGCTGACACTGGCGCGCGCCGCCGACGGGTTCCTGCCGCTGCTGCTCGCCGACCTCGCGCGCGCCAGCGACAAAAGGCTGGTCTATGTCGCGACCGACGATACCGCGATGCAGGCGATCGCCGATGCCGCGCCCTTCTTTGCGCCCGACCTGATCGTCCATCGATTCCCGGCGTGGGATTGCCTGCCCTATGATCGCGCCGGACCGTCGATGCGGGTCAGCGCCGACCGGCTGGCGACGCTGTCCGCCCTGCAACAGCCCGCCAAACGCGGCGAACTGATCCTGACCACCGTCGCCGCGATCACCCAGCGCACGCTGACCCCGTTCCGCATCCGCCAGCTCGCGACGACGCTGGCGGCAGGTCAGCGGATCGACCGCGACGCGCTGGCCGAGCTGCTCGTCGCCAACGGCTTCAGCCGCGTCGACACCGTCGCCGACCAGGGCGAGTTCGCGGTGCGCGGCGGCATCCTCGACCTGTTTCCCGCCGGCGAGGAGAACGGGCTGCGGGTCGATTTCTTCGGCGACGAGATCGAAAGCATCCGCCGCTTCGATCCCGCCGACCAGCGCAGCCTCGGCCCAGCCAAGGCGCTGCAGCTGCTGCCGGCGTCCGAAACCCTGCTCGACGAGGCGACGATCAAGCGCTTCCGCTCGGCCTATCGCGACCTGTTTGGCGGGCAGTCGACCGGCGATCCGCTGTATCAGGCGGTCAGCGAGGGCCGGCGGCAGGCGGGCATGGACCATTGGTTGCCACTGTTCGAGGAACGGCTCGCCACCCTGTTCGACCATATAGACCCCGCGACCCCGGTGCTGCGTGGGCACCGCACCGAGGCGACCGCCGAGACGCGCTTCGCCGCGATCGCCGACTATCACGCCAACCGCGTCGCCGCCGAACGCGAATCGCCGGGCAGCTACCGCCCGCTGACGCCCGAAACGCTCTACCTGACCGAGACGGATTGGGGCGCGGCCGCCGCCAGCCGCCCGATCCACATCGTCACGCCCTTCGATGTTCCGCCCGCGGCGACGATCATCGATCTCGAAACCTTCGCCGCGCGCGATTTCACCCCCGAGCGCGCCGCCGACCTCAATGTCTATCACAAGGTCGCCGATCATCTGTCGGACGAACGCCGCAAGGGGCGCCGGACGATCATCGCCAGCTATTCGGTCGGCGCGCGCGATCGCCTGTCGGGGCTGCTGCGCGATCATGGCGTGACCTCGCTCGCCCCCGCCGACGGCTGGCAGGACGCGCTCGGCACCGCCTCGGCCGAAACCGGCGGCGCCACCGCGATGGTCGTGCTGCCGCTCGACCATGGCTTCGCATCCGACGCGATCAGCCTGCTCACCGAACAGGACATCCTCGGTGAGCGCCTTGTCCGGCGGCAAAAGCGCCGCAAGAGCGCCGATGCCTTCCTCGCCGAACTTGCGACGCTCAGCGTTGGCGACCTCGTCGTCCATCTCGACCATGGCATCGGGCGTTATGAGGGGCTGACCTCGATCCCGGTGGGCAACAGCCCGCATGATTGCGTCGCTCTCACTTATTCGGGCGGCGACAAGCTCTATGTCCCGGTCGAAAATCTCGACGTCCTGTCGCGCTACGGCGGCGAGAGCGACGGCGTCGGTCTCGACAAGCTGGGCGGCGAAGCCTGGCAGCGCCGCAAGGCACGGATGAAGGAGCGTATTCGCGAGATCGCGGGCGAATTGCTCGCGACCGCGGCGCAGCGCGCGTTGCGCTCGGGCGAATTGCTCGCCGCCGACGCCGCCTACCCCGCCTTCGCCGACCGCTTCCCCTATCAGGAAACCGACGATCAGGACCGCGCGATCGGCGACGTGCTCGCCGACATGGCGTCGGGGCGCCCGATGGACCGGCTGGTGTGCGGCGACGTCGGTTTCGGCAAGACCGAAGTCGCGCTGCGCGCCGCCTTCGTGGCGGCGATGGCGGGGGTGCAGGTCGCACTCGTCTGTCCGACCACGCTTCTGGCGCGCCAGCATTTCACCAACTTCGTCGAGCGCTTCAAAGGCTTTCCGATCAACGTCGGTCGTCTTTCGCGCCTTGTCCCAGGCGCCGAGGCGCAGAAGACACGCGACGGCCTGACGAGCGGGCAGATCGACATCGTCGTCGGCACCCATGCGGTGATCGCGAAATCGGTCGAGTTCAAGAACCTCGGCCTGGTCATCGTCGACGAGGAACAGCGCTTCGGCGTCGTCCACAAGGAGCGGTTGAAGCAGCTCAAGACCGACGTCCACGTCCTGACGCTCACCGCGACACCAATCCCCCGCACCTTGCAGATGGCCATGTCCGGCCTGCGCGAACTCAGCGTGATCCAGACGCCGCCGGTCGATCGCCTGGCGGTCCGTACTTACGTGGCGCCGTGGGATGCGGTCGTGCTGCGCGAAGCGTTGCTGCGCGAGCATGATCGTGGCGGGCAGAGCTTCTTCGTCGTGCCGCGGATCAAGGACCTGCCCGATATCGAGGAATTCCTGCGCAACCGCGTTCCCGAAATCAAATATGTCGTCGCGCACGGCCAGATGACCCCGACCGAGGTCGAGGACCGGATGAGCGCCTTCTACGACCGCAAATATGACGTGCTGTTGTCCACCACCATCGTCGAGAGCGGTCTCGACATTCCGAGTGCCAATACCCTGATCATCCACCGCGCCGACCGTTTCGGCCTGGCCCAGCTGTATCAGCTGCGCGGCCGCGTCGGGCGCGCGAAAACGCGTGCTTACGCCTATCTCACCACCCCCGAACATGGCGCGATTACCGACACCGCCGAAAAGCGGCTGAAACTGCTCGGCGACCTCGACACATTGGGGGCGGGTTTCCAGCTCGCGAGCCACGACCTCGACATCCGCGGTGCCGGCAACCTGGTGGGCGACGAACAGTCGGGGCATATCCGCGAGGTCGGCTTCGAACTGTACCAGTCGATGCTCGAAGAAGCGATTTTGGTCGCCAAGGCCGAGGGCGCCGGAAAGCTGCCACCGCGCGAAGCCTTGTCGCCCACGATCACCGTCGACGCGCCGATCCTGATCCCCGAGGATTATGTCCCCGACCTGCCGCTGCGCATGGCGCTGTATCGCCGCCTCAACGACGCGCAGGATCGTCCCGCGCTCGACGCCTTCGCGGCCGAGATGATCGACCGTTTCGGCCCGTTGCCGCCCGAAACGGCGAACCTCGTCCAGCTGATGGAGATCAAGGCCAATGCCAAGGCCGCCGGCATCGCCAAGCTCGACGTCGGCACGAAGGGCGCCCTCGTCAGCTTCCACGGCGACCAGTTCGCCAACGTTCCCGGTCTGATTGCCTATGTCGAAAGGCTGAAGGGCCGCGCGCGCATTCGCCCCGACAACAAGCTGTCGATCAGCGGCGATTGGGTGAGCACGGGGGCGCGGCTGAACGGCGCGCTGCAGTTGTCGAAGGGGTTGGGGAAACTGGCGAAGCAGGCGGGCTAGCATCGCCCCCGCGAAGGCGGGAGCCGCCAGCCACCTTGCGGGCCCCCGCCTTCGCGGGGGCGACGAGGGTTATTCCATCAGCGCCAGCAACTGATCCCACGGCACCGGCCCCGATTTCAAAAATCCCTGCCAGGTGGCAACCCCCAGTTCGCCCAGCCGGACGAGCTGGGCCTCATTCTCGATCCCCTCGGCCACCACCAGCAGCCCCAGCGCGCGCGCAAGGTCGACGATCGCCCGCACGACGATGCGGTCGCGGTCGCTGCCGTCGATGGTGCGGGTGAAGCCGCTGTCGATCTTGAGATAATCGATCGGCAGCCGCGCGAGCAGCGACAGGCTGGAATAGCCGGTGCCGAAATCGTCGATCGCGATCGCGCTACCCAGCGCGCGGATCTGCGCGAGTTGTTCGGCGGCGCTCGCGGGATCGCTGAGCATCGCCTGTTCGGTGAGTTCGAGGGTCAGTCGGTCGGGATCGACCCGCGCGCTTTTTGCCATCGCGGCGAACCGATCGGCGAAATCGGGATCGCCAAGGTCGGCGGCGGTGATGTTGAGCGACACGCGCAGCTTCGACAGCGGCTTGGGCCATTTCGCCATCTCGGCCATCGCGACCCTGTGCGCCTGTTCGGTCAGTTCGCATTCCATCCGCGCCGCGCGCGCCGCGGTGACCAGCGCCCCGGCACCGAGCAGCCCGAGTTCGGGATGCTGCCAGCGCAGCAGCGCCTCGACCCCGGTCATTTCGCCGGTCGCGACGTCATATTGCGGTTGGTAGAAGATGACGACCTCGTCGCGCTCGAGCGCCGCCTTGACCATCGCGCCGTCGCGCGCCGACGCGGGGCGGGCAAGCTGGTCGCTCGCGGTGCGCAATTGCTCGGCGACCGATTCCTCGCGCACGATCTGGGCGGCCGCGATACGGATGGCAAGCCGGCCGTTGGGGTCGCCGACCATCGGTTCGGCGAGCGCGACGTGCAGCGCGCGTTCCTGCGCCCTCAGCGCGCCAAGCGACAACGCGGCGGCGGGGACGATCAGGAAGCGCGGGCCGTCGAGCCGGTCGACGTGCGACCCCCGTCCGAACTCGTCACCAGCGAAGTTTTCGAGCCGCCGTCCGATCTCTTCGAGGACCGCATCGCCCGCCGCGGTGCCGGCACTGTTGTTGATCCGCGCCAGCTGGTCGACCTGGACCAGGATGACGCCGACATCGGCATCGTGCCGCAAATGAAGCGATTCAAGGTGGCCGACGGCGGCGGAGAAGGTGTCAACTGCGCGATTCATCGGCGCTCCCATAGCAGGCATTGCTTGCCAATCCCCTGCATTTTGCAGCAAGGTTTACAAAGATGGCTCCGTTGTCACCCTCGTCCCCGGTTCCCCTTACCGACGGCCATGGCCGCCGGATCGATTATCTGCGCCTGTCGGTGACCGACCGATGCGACCTCCGCTGTCGTTACTGCATGGCGGAGGACATGATTTTTCTGCCGAAATCGGCAGTTCTCAGCATCGAGGAAATGGCCGAGCTCGCCGAGCGATTCGTCGCGCGCGGTATCCGCCGCATTCGCCTGACCGGTGGCGAACCGCTGGTCAGGCGCGGCATCGACACGCTCGCGGAGCGACTCGGCGCGCTGCTCGGCGAGGGACTCGACGAACTGACGCTGACCACCAACGCTATGCGGCTCGCCGAATATGCGCCGATGCTCGCCGCCGCGGGCGTGCGCCGAATCAACGTCAGCCTCGACACGCTCGACCCGGCCGCCTTCCGCCACATCACGCGCGTCGGCGACCTCGACGTCGCGCTGAAGGGCGTCGCCGCGGCGCGGCATGCGGGCCTTGCCGTCAAGATCAACATGGTCGCGCTCGCGGGACTCAACGAGGATCAGTTGCTGCCGATGCTGGCCTGGTGCGCCGCCAACGGCTGCGACCTGACGCTGATCGAAACCATGCCGCTCGGCGACATCGCCGACGACCGCAGCGACCATTATATCCCGCTCCACGCGTTCGTCGCGCCGCTGCGGGCCGAACGCGCGATCTTCCCGATCGACAAAAAGACCGGCGGCCCGGCGCGCTATTTCGCGGTCGAGGACAGCCCGGTGACCCTCGGCCTGATCACCCCGCTCAGCGACAATTTCTGCACGACCTGCAACCGCATCCGCCTGACCGTCGAGGGGCGCATCTATATGTGCCTCGGCCAGGACGATCATGTCGACCTGCGCGCCGCGCTGCGCGACGGCGGGGCGCATGCAGTCGATGGCTTGATTGACAGCGCATTGGCTGGCAAACCCCGCGCGCATGACTTTCATATAGACCGAAAGTCCAAACCGGCGGTCGCGCGTCATATGAGTGCAACGGGCGGCTGACACCCCGCCCCAGTTTAAAGGCACGGGGACCTGACCAATATGCAACGCAAGATCGCGCTCGTCGCGTCGAATTCGCCCGTCGCGATGGAGGCCGAGGCCGAATTGCGCCCGCTATACGATTTCGTCGAGCTCAACGACGCCGATCTGTTGATCGTGCTCGGCGGCGACGGTTTCCTGCTCCACATGATGCACCAGTTGCTCGACCAGCGGCGCAGCTTGCCGGTGTTCGGGATGAACCGCGGCACCATCGGCTTCCTGATGAACGAATTCCGCGTCGAAGGGCTGCTCGACCGGCTCGCCGCGGCCCGGCCCTTCCTCATCCATCCGCTGTCGGGCGACATCACCACGATCAGCGGCGAGCGCCATATATTGCCCGCGATCAACGAAATCTCGCTGCTCCGCGAAACGCGCCAGGCGGCGAAGCTCGAGGTGATGATCAACGAAAAGACGATGCTCGAGGAACTGGCATGCGACGGCGTGCTGGTGTCGACCCCGGCGGGATCGACCGCGTACAACCTCAGCGCCAACGGCCCGATCCTGCCGCTCGAATCGCAGATGCTGGCGCTGACCCCGATCAGCCCCTTTCGCCCGCGACGCTGGCGCGGCGCGCTCGTCCCCGAATCGACAAGCATCCGCTTCAACGTCCGCGAGGCCGCCAAACGCCCGGTCAGCGCGGTCGCCGACCAGCGCGAAATCCGCGATGTGAAGACGGTTTTGGTGACCACCGACCGCAGTCGCCCGCTGACTTTGCTGTTCGATCCCGACCAGGGACTCGACGAACGCATCGCGATGGAACAATTTATCGTTTGAGGTCTTGCAAAATGCCGCGCGCGGCGGCAAAGGGGCCGCCTTGTCCGGCTCGCCGGCATGTTCCTCGGTAGCTCAGCGGTAGAGCTCTCGACTGTTAATCGAGCGGCCGTAGGTTCGAATCCTACCCGGGGAGCCAATTATAGCATCTAAAACATTGATTTTAGATAGTTTTTGCAGCGGTCGCAAAAGTGACCCCACATCCGTCCCCACAAAATAGTTTCGTTGCGACCCGTCGCTTAGCTGGAAAGCGCAGTCGGCTTACGATTGGGCTGATCTTTCTATCAGTTTTCAGAAGCCGGGACTAAAAGCACTGTCCTCCGAGGAACCTGCACGGGGCCGATTCCAGACGACGGCCAATGCGCTTGCGCACCCTGAATCATCGCCGCTCCGTTCGCTCGACACACCGACAATGTCGGCTTTCAAAGCTGGCAGCACCCACACACACCTAAAGTCCTTTCCAGACCCGAGGCCATGTCTTTCATGGCCTCGATGACTTGGGAAAATGACCAGAACTGCCATCGCCGCGGTCGAAGAGCTATTCGTTCCGGCGGACCCCGGCGGGGACATGATGCTGCCAGATGCCCGTCCCCCCAGCACGCCTCGAGAAAGGTCGTGTCCAGCCTGCCGGCGCTACTCGAAGGACTTCTAGGCCGCCGCCGAAATTATGCCCTCGCAGGCTGGATCCCGCTCCTCGCGCCCGCAGAGCAAAGGCGGGTCGCGAGGCAGTCTCGCGGTCGTCCCCGCCATGTCGTGCACGCGCTGGCGGCGATGGGCCGTGCCCTTGAAAAGGCTGCGTGAGGTCCGGCCCCCGGACCAACTGGGAATCGGACGGCTCCCGGCCGCCGGTCCTCAAATCGGCAACTGCGTCGTGCATTTGATCTGCTCCATCGCAAAGGAGGAGCTGACGTCGTAGATCGGGGTGCGCTTGATCAGCGACCGGTAGATGCGGTCATAGTCGGCTATGTCCCGGCAGACGATCTTGAGCAGATAGTCGACGTCCCCGCTCATCCGGTAGAATTCGACCACCTCGGGGATCGAAGAGACGGCTTCGGCAAAATCGTCCAGCCAAGTCTCGTGATGCTGGTTGGTCTTGACCGCGGCGAAGACGGTGACGCCAAGGTCCAGCCGCTCGCGATCGAGGATCGTCACGCGCTCGACGATATAACCCTCGGCTTCGAGCCGCTTGATGCGTTTCCAGCAGGGACTGGAAGTCAGGCCGACCTCGCCAGCGATGTCGCCCAGCGATCGCGACGAATCGGCCTGCAGGGACCGCAATATCTTCCTATCGAACGAGTCGAGCAAATTATTCTCCATATTTCTAGATTTTCGCAAAACTTTCCCCCGATCTACCAAGATTCCAGAATCATTGGAAAAACATTTTGGCATCGCGGCGCTAGAAGCACGGGTGAAGGAGACTGATGTGATCAAGCGCCTGTTTATCGCCCATCCCGCCTCGGTCGGGGAAAGCTATGGCGAGCATTTTCGCCACGCCCTGGCCTTTTCCGCGACGATGTTTGTCGGCGCAGCCGCCTGCCTGGTCCACGCGCTCATCCCCTCGATGTGCCAAAGAACGGGTAGCGGCATCATCGCTCGACTTCACGATCGCATGGTCGTCAATCGTAACACAACTCGCCAGCCTTAGGGCGATGGCCGCCTCTCGCATAAACTCGCTGGTTGCGCCGATCGGACGCGCGCGCACGGTGCCGGGGATCGCCGCCTGCGCGGTGCTTGCCGGTCTGTCGATGCTGCTGGCCCTCGCCATGCCGGCCGTGCCCGCCGTGCTCATCGCGCTGATCGCGGGGACGATGGCCGCACACCGCTTCGACGTCGGCTGGTTTTTGCCTGGGGCCGATTTCACAGTTCGGACCATCCTGCGGATCGGGATCGCCCTGATCGGGGCCCGCTTCTCGGTCGAACAAACAGCGGAGCTCGGGATAGCGGCGGTCGCCGTCGCGGCGGGCGGCGTTTGCCTAATGCTGAGCGCGGGCACGCTCGTGGCAATGGCTTTCGGGCTTCCGCGCTCACGGTCGCTGCTTTCCGCCGGCGCGGTCGGCATTTGCGGCGCCTCGGCGGCGCTCGCCATCTCGACCGTGCTGCCGAACGGCGAAGCGCAGGAACGGCAGACCGCGACCACCGTCGCGCTGGTAACCGCGCTGAGCACCGCTGCGATGCTCCTTTATCCGCTCGTGGGACACCTCCTGGGGTTCGGCCCGCTCGCAGCCGGTGTTTTCTTCGGCACCGCCATTCATGATGTGACCCAGGTCGCCGGCGCCGGCGCGATGATCTCGGCCGAGACCGCGACGGCCGCCATCGCAACCAAGCTCGTGCGCGTCGCCTGCCTTGCGCCGGTCGTCGCGGCCATCGCGATGATCGGAGCGCGGTACGCGGCATCATCGTACCGCGGCGTCGCTCCCCCTGCTCTTCCCTTGTTCCTCGTCGGCTTCGCGCTCGTCGCGGCAGCCGCCAACCTGGGCCTCCTCTCCTCGCCGCTGCGCGATACCCTCTCGCAGGGAGCAACCTTCTGCCTGGTTGCCGCGACGGCGGCCCTCGGCATCAAGACCTCGCCGCGCCAGATCCTGGCCGACGGGTGGCGTCCGCCCGCCGCGATGCTCGCGCAGACCCTGCTCCTCGCGGCTTACGCGATCAGCTGCATTCTCTGCCTCGACTTTTGAAAGCCCCCGTCATGTTCGAGAACCTCTCCCCTCCCGCAGCCGATAGCCTGATGGAAGTCGGGCGCCTGTTCCGCGCCGATGACCGCGAGGCAAAAATCGACCTCGGGGTCGGTACCTACCGCAATGTCGAGGGTCGCATCGAGGTGATGACGGCGGTGAAGGAGGCAGAGCGGCGGCTGCTCGAAAGCCAGACCGGGAAAGGCTATGTCGGCCCCGGCGGCGACGCCCTGTTCTGCGGCCTCCTCGCAAACACCCTCTTTCCCGAACTTGGCGTCCTCGCAGAGGGCCAAATGGCGCTGGTGCAAACGCCGGGAGGCACCGGCGCCTATCGCCTCGGTCTGGAACTGGCCGCGCTGCGCTTCCCGTCGGCGCGGCTCATCGTCGGCACGCCTACCTGGCCCAACCATATTCCGACCGCCGAGCGCGTGGGTCTGCGCTGCGTCACCTATCGCCATTATGATCCGGCGTCGGGCGCGGTGGATTTCGGTGCCATGCTGGCGGCCGTGGCAGACGCGCGCCCGGGCGACCTGTTCCTGCTTCACGGCTGTTGTCACAATCCGACCGGCGCAATCCTCAGCCCGCCGCAGTGGGGTGCGCTCGCCGCTGCGCTTCTCGAGGCCCGGCTCGTACCGGTCATCGACCTGGCCTATGCGGGCATGGCCAGCGGTCTGACCGCTGACGCCCAGGCCACACGCCAGCTGATCGAAGTTCTGCCTGAGGCGATCGTCGCCATTTCCTGCTCGAAGAGCTTTGGCCTCTACAGCGAACGCACCGGCATGCTCGTCGTTCGCGCTGCATCGACCGCATCGGCCGATGCGTGCCGCCAGACCGCCGAGAGCCTCGCGCGAACCTTGTGGTCGAACCCGCCCGACCATGGCGCGGCGATCGTGCGAACGATCCTGTCCGATGCCAACTTATCTTCCGCGTGGCGCGCCGAGCTTCATGCGATGCGGAAGCGGCTGGCGGTGGTCCGCGCCCTGCTTGCCGGCTCGGGTTATCCGGGCGCGGATCGGATTGCCGCGCAGGAAGGCCTGTTCGCGATGCTGTCATTGTCGCCGGCGGCGATAGAGACGATGCGCGTGCACCATGCCATTTATATGGATCCCAGCGGCCGCATCAACATCGCGGGCCTCAACGATCATAATATCGACCGGTTCCTCGTAGCCGTTCGCACCGTATCGGCAGCGGACGAGGTCGCGTAAAGCGCGGCCGCAACGGCTGGTCTGCCCAGCATATCATCGGCAGCGCCGCCGTTTGCCTTCGCCGTTTCGGCGGCCAAAAAAAGAGGCCGGTCGCACGACCGGCCTCCAGGACAGAGGATAGGCTCGAGCCACCTACATCGCGTAGCGGACCGTCACACCATAGGTCCGCGGCTCGTTATAGATGGGAAAATAGAAGCCGAGGCTCGAGAGGTCGTTCATGTCGGCGCGGTACCGCTTATTCCCGACGTTGCGAACGAAAAGCGAGAGGTCTATCCCATCGCGATGGGCAAAGCCCGCGTTGAGATTGATTTCCCCATGTCGCCCCGACGCCATCGGCTCGGCGTTGACGGCGCTGAAAAACACCTTCGATTGATAGGAGAAATCGGCGCCGATCCGACCGGTCCAATCGTCGCCGATGTCATAGCTGTACGTCGCGCGCCCGGTCATCTGGAGTCGCGGCGCCTTGTCGAGATTGTTGCCCCGGAAGTCGCCGCGAATGGGATCGACGAAGTCGGAATAGGTCGCGTGGACATAAGCGGCGCCCAGCTGGATATCGAGACCCGACATCGGCCGCGCCTGAATATCGACCTCGGCTCCGTAGATCTCGGCGTCGGCATTCTGAAGCCGCTGGATCGGCGCGGCGCCATTGGGATCGGGCTCGAGACTGAAAACCTGCAGATTGCGATAGTCGTAATAGAAGGCGGCGAGGTTCAGGCGCAGCCGCCGATCGAGGAGGTCGCTTTTCAAGCCGACCTCGAACGCGTCAATGGACTCCGAATTAACCTCGTTGAACTCTACCCCGCTGAACAGCGCGCCGGTGTTGTATCCGCCAGAGCGAACGCCGCGCGAATAGCTGGCATAGGCATTGACGGTCGGCGCCGCCCGATAGGCCAGCGCAAGACGCCAGGTCGGCTTTTTCAGGGTCGTCACGGTGCGCGACGGCAGGTCGATCGCCCCATTGCCCGGATTGGAGTCGATGAACCCGAGGAGCCGGTCCTGCAAGCGCGCCTGCGAATTGCTGTCAGGATTCACAGGACCAGCATAGGTGATGAAGCTCAGCTTCTTGCGGTCGTCGGTATAGCGGATCCCGGCCGTCGCGGTGAGGCGATCGGTCAGGTCATAGTCGAGCTGGGCAAATACGGCCTTGCTGGTCGTGCGCTGGGTGAAATCGCGCTCCACGGTCATGATCGACGAGGCTGGATCGAAAAAGGGCTGGGTCGGATCGGGGTTGAACTCGCGCAGCAGCGTGAAGTTCACGAGGCTCGACAGGCGTTCCTGCAGATAATAGGCGCCGACGATCCATTTGAGCGGTCCGCTGCCGTTCGATGAGATACGCAATTCCTGGCTGACCTGTTCCGATTTCTCGGTCCACAGCGGCAGTTCTGCGATCGCGAACGGCGAATAGTCGACATCCTGATTGAGCTCACGCTTGTTGTAGACGAAAGCCGTCACCGAGGTGATGTTGATGTTGCCGGTGTCGATGCTGACCAGCAGGCGATCGGCAAAATTGGTCAGCTTTTCGCTGTTGTTGAGCACATTGGTGTTGAACTCGTCGATGTCCGCATTTGCCTGATAGCCGGTGATAGGATTGACGCAGATCGTTCGCGCAACGATTTCCGCGCCGGTGCACGGCCGATTCTCGGTGGCATTGAAGACGCCCAGCGACTGATGCCCGAGCGCCGACGACTTGGTGACGCCGCCTTCGATCTTGTTGTGGATTTCGATATCGCTGCTCGGGGTGAGCAGAAATTGCAAACGTCCGGCATAAGTCTCGAGATCGTTGATGTCGCGGCCGTCCTGGAGATTGACCGCCCAGCCGTCGCGGCGCTTGATCGTCAGCGAGGCGCGGGCCGCCAGCTTGTCTTCGATCAACGCACCGCCGCCCGCGGCATCGAAAAAGAGCTGATTGAACCGCCCTGCCGTCACAGAAGCGGAAAAGTCCGGCGAAAAGCTCGGGCGCTTCGTCGCATAGTTGATCACACCGCCCGTCGTATTGCGGCCGTAGAGCGTGCCCTGCGGACCCTTCAGCACCTCGACGCGATCGATATCGAATACCGCAAAGAGCTGGCCGACACCCGAATTGAGAAACACGTCGTCGACGGTTACTCCGACGGCGCCCGACGAGGCGGGGTTGAAGTCGTTCACGCCGACGCCGCGGAGGAAAATCGTCGGGTTCGACGACTGAAAGAGATTGTTGATCTGGAGCCCGGGAACCGCCTGCGTCAGATCGAGCGTGGTCACGACACCGTCCTGCGCCAATGTATCGCCGCTAAGCGCGGTGATCGCGATCGGAACCTTCTGGACATTTTCGCCGCGCTTCTGCGCTGTGACAATGATCTCGCCGATCTGGTCGTCGCTGGCGGTTTCGGCCGGAGCCGTCACGCCGTCCTGCGCGGCGGCTTGCACTGCCGGCGCCAACAGCAAGGCTGCGACGAGCGTGACACGGCTCACATTATATTTGGTCATATATCCTCCCCTTGAGAATCGAACGTCTCATTGCCGGTGCGGTCAGGCTGGAACACCGCCCCGCCACCGAGTGGGGGACCGCGCCGTTTCCGCATTCTGTTATGGCGCAATTTATTTCGTTATTTGCATTATTTGTAAATAACGAAATAAATTGCGCCATCGGCCATATGACCTAAGCTCCGCAGATTCCGATCATAAATATCTGTTTTATATGTTTTTTTTGAAGCTGGTTCCCACAAGGCAACACTGTAGCGAATGCAGAGCTACAAATTGCGACGCAGGTCGGTGACGAAGCACGGCCGCTCAACGCTGTGGAAATCCATTCGGAGCGTCTCGATCGAGAGATCGAGCATCCTGCTATGGTCGGTGCAAAGGCACGACGGGCCGCGCAAGCTGGGTGGGTGCGAGCCCGCGCCGCCGGAGCAATCAGCGGCCGGATACCCGCCTAAGCCCATCGAGCCATTCGCGCTCGCAAATCCGCTTTGCGGTGGGGCGAGTTCGCCCCGGATGGACTGCAGTAAATTGCGAGCCGGGAGGACCGCTTCTCAGCCGATACAGTTCGCGGCAGCCACTGGAGGGCCGCCGGATTCCAGGCATCATTTCCTAGGGTCAGGACTCATTGATCAGAGCCAGAAGATGACGGTTGCTGCGAGGGCGACGGCGGAGAAGAAGGCCTTCGGGCATCGATCATAGCGGGTTGCGACCCGCCGCCCGTCCTTGAGACGCCCGAACATGATCTCGATGCGATTGCGGCGTTTGTAGCGACGCTTGTCATATTTGACGGTCTTGTTCCGTATTTTTCGGCCCGGGATGCAGGGGGTGATGCCCTTTTCCTGCAAGGCGTCGCGGAACCAGTCAGCATCATAGCCCCGGTCAGCCAGCATCCATTGCGCTTTGGGAAGGGTATCGAGCAGTGCCGCCGCGCCCGTGTAATCGCTGACCTGCCCGGCGGTCATGAAGAAGCTGATCGGACGACCATTTGCATCGCTCACGGCGTGCAGCTTCGTGTTCATGCCGCCCTTTGTGCGACCGATCAGGCGTCCCGGGCCCCCTTTTTTACCCCAAGGCTCGACGCCGTGCGGTGCGCTTTGAGATAGGTTGCGTCGATCATGATCGTCTTGCGTTCGGGAGCCTGAGGTGTGGCCAGACCTTCCATCATGCGGATGAAGATGCCCTTGTCGCTCCAACGCTTCCAGCGATTGTAGAGCGTCTTGTGCGGACCATAGTCCTTCGGCGCATCGCGCCACCTCAGCCCATTGCGGTTGACGAAGATGATCCCGCTCAAAACACGCCTGTCATCAACGCGCTCGCGACCATGGCTCTTCGGAAAATAGGGCTGGAAACGCGCCATCTGCTCGTCCGTCAGCCAATACAAATCACTCAAATTCAGGCTCCTTCGCGGCCGCCTGAATCATAATCACACCCTCAAATCAATGGGTCCTGACCCTAGACGCCAACAAAGAGGCACGTTTCGGACATTGCGTCTAGAACGCGAGCCACAAGCGCGGTGGGATCGATGGCGCTTTCCGAAGAAGGCGCTCACCCCTCTCTGCTGGGTCGGCTGGCGCTCCCCCGCCTTGTGGACATAATCGACTTAATCACCGGAACCGCCCCCCGCATCGCCCCAGCCCGCTTCGCTCTGCCGGTAGGGTTCAGATGCGGCAGGTTCGGAACAGCCGGCCGCGATTAGCGCAGGCTGCGATCAAGAAAGGCCGCCGCGCTTTCCAGCGCCTCCCTCGCCTCGGGAATTACGTCGGTGAACATCGGCCAGACGTGGAACATGTCGGGCCATATCTCGAGCGAGGTCCGTACCCGGCTATCGGCCAAGTGGGTCGCCAGCCGGATGGCGTCGCTGAGCATGACCTCGCTCTCTCCGATCTGGACAAGAATTGGCGGCAAACCCCGCACATCCGCGAACACCGGCGACACATCCGGGTCGTTCGGCCGCGTCGTCCCCAATATTGCCCTCGCCATCAAGAGCAATATTTCGCGCGAGCATAGCGGGTCGACGCCGTCCCGGGTCGTGTAGCTCGCTCCGGTCATCTCGAGGTTGGCCCAGGGCGAGATCGCCACTCCGGCCGCCGGCATGGGCAGGCCGGCGTTCCGCGCCCTCACCATCCCCGATACCACCATCGCACCGCCCGCCGAATCTCCCGCGAGCACGATCCGGTCGGCGCGGGCCTTGTCCCCCGCCAGCCAGGCATAGGCCGTGCTCACGTCATCGAGCGGTGCGGGGAAAAGATGCTCGGGCGCGAGCCGATAGTCGGGGACATACACGCTGGCGCCCAACAGCTTGGCAAAATGACCGGCGATGCCGTGATACCCGGCCGAACCACCGCTGAAGTAGCCGCCGCCATGAATATAGAGCATCACCCTCCCCTCGCGCGGCTCCGCCGGGGTGACGAGAGCGCCGGGAACTCCGCCCATATCGACCTGCGAGACCGAAACATCGGCGGGCGGAAGGTTGCGGGCCAGCTCCTGATTGTAGCGCGCGCGCAGCGCCTCGGGCGTTTCGGCGAGCTCTTCACCGAGCAGCAAAGGGGCGAGCGCCATGGCGACCTCTTTCCATCCCTCGAGACGTTCGCGCATGGCATCGTTCAGCGGCATCTTTTTACTCCCTGGAGTCAGGCGGCGGCGATCGCGGGGTCCGGGACGGCGTCCCGGGACCGCGGGTTGCCGCGACCGATGGCGGCGTAGTGGATCGACAGATATTCCTCGATGCCCTCGGTTCCGCCTTCCCGGCCGAGGCCCGAGTGCTTCACGCCGCCAAACGGCGCGGCGGGATCCGAGACAAGGCCGCTGTTGATCCCAAGCATTCCGGCATCAAGCTCGTCTTGCAGGCGAAGTGCGCGGTCGACATCTGCGGTGTAGGCATAGGCTGCAAGCCCGTACGGCGTCGCATTCGCGGCGCTGATCGCTTCGGCGTCGCACGCAAAGCGCTGAACCGGCGCGACGGGGCCAAAAATCTCCTCGCCCAGAAGCCGCGAGCCGGGCGCGACGTCGGCGAGCAAAGTCGGCGGATAAAAATAACCGGGCCCTTCCGGCAACGCGCCGCCGGTGACGAGTCGCGCGCCGCGCGCGAGCGCGTCGCTCACCAGCGCATGAACATGATCGCGCGCGTTCCGGTTGATCAGCGGGCCGATCGCACCCTCGCGATCTCCAAAGGTGACAGCCTCGAAGGCACGGCCAAGCCGCGATAAAAATTCGTCCGCAATCGCCTCATGGACCAGAAAGCGGTTTGCGGCCGTACAGGCCTGCCCCGCATTGCGCAGCTTCGCCTGCATCGCCCCTTCGATCGCCGCATCGAGGTCGGCATCCTCGAACACGAGAAACGGCGCATTGCCGCCGAGCTCAAGCGAGCTGCGCTGGACGTTGGGGGCCGTCGCCGCGAGCAGCAGGCGACCGACGCGGGTCGACCCGGTGAACGACAATTTTCGCAGCCGCGGATCGGCGAGCAGCGCGCCAATCGCGGCTTCGGCGCGCATCGTCGGTACAAGGTTCAGAACACCGGCGGGCAGACCCGCCGCGGTCATCAAGGCCGCGAAACGCGCGGCGGTCGCCGGCGTGAGTTCGGAAGGCTTCACGACCATCGCACACCCTGCCGCCACGGCGGGCGCGACCTTGCGGGTCACCATGGCGAGCGGAAAATTCCAGGGCGTCACCAGAAGGCACGGCCCCACCGGCTTGCGGCTGACCAAGTGGCGAAGTTTGCCGTCCGGGGCCGTCTGGTAGCGGCCATGGATCCGAACCGCTTCTTCCGAGAACCAGCGCAGGAACTCGGCGGCATAAGCGACTTCACTGCGTGCCTCGCGGAGCGGCTTGCCCGTTTCCTGCGCGATGATCGACGCAAAGGCCTCGCGGTCCGCCGTCAAGAGATCGAACCCGCGGCGCAAGATTTCGGCCCGCCCTCGCGGTGCGACGCGTGCCCAGTCCGGCTGCGCCGCAACCGCCGCATCGAGCGCGGCGAGCGCGTCGGTGGGACTGGCATCGACCGCCTCGCCGCCCGCGCGCCCCGTTGCCGGATCTTCGACCGTGAAGCGGCGTCCGTCGGAGCCCGAGCACCAACGGCCGCCGATCAGCAGCTTCGATGGTTCCCCCACCCCGGATGGGCGCTTGGCGTGATCGAGACCGTCGGCCATCGCGATCAAACGCTCTGCAATTCCCGGGCCGGATTTGCGGTCGGCGGGGTTGCAAGCCGTTCGACCTGGCCGTCGAAAATCCGCAGAGGACCCGACGCGTCCGCGCTCGAAATTACGTCGAGAAGCGTGACCTGGCCCGACGCCATGGCCGTCGCGAGAGCCGGCCCAAAATCATCGGGATCGTCGATCCGGACCCCCACCGCGCCGACCGACCGCGCGACCGCGGCATGATCGACGGCAATGAACTCGATAGCGGTCGTGCTGCGGCCGAAGCCCAGATTCTCGCCGTGGCGCTGCATGGCAAGCTGCGAATTGTTGAGAACCACCAGCGTGAAGGGGATGTCTTCGCGCACCGCCATCTCGAGTTCGGCCCAGACATGCGCAAAGCCGCCGTCGCCGACGAGAGCGACTACCCTGGCCTCCGGACGCGCAAGCTTCGCCCCGATGGCGTAGGGCAGGCCCCAGCCGAGGCCGGCGAGCCCGCGCGGGGTGATCACGCGCTGCCCGGCGCGCCGCGCTGTCAGGTAGCCGGTGACCCAGACCGACGAATAGCTGGCGTCGGCAACCACGATGTCGTCAGGCGAGATAAGCCGGTCGAGTTCCGCCATCATTCGCTGCGGGAGGATCGGTCGGGCCTTCGACTCGCATTCGGCGCGGATCGCTTCGAGACGCGCTGTCCGCGCGGACAGGATCGCCTCGCGCAGCGCCGGGGCCTTGCTCCGGCGGAGCGTCAGGTCGCATCGCGCCAGCGCATCGGCGAGATCGGCGACCGCAGAGCGGGCGTCGCCCACGAGACGCACCGCCTCATAGGTTCGGCCGACTTCCTCGCCGGCGATATCGATATGGATATAGGTCGCGCCGGGGGCGGTCAGCGTCCAGGCATCGGTGCCATTTTCATTGGTGCGGGTTCCGATCAACAGCACCACATCGGCCTTTTCGAACATTGCCCGATGCGCGGCGGCGGGACCATATTCACCGGTGATATTCGCGGCGACGCCGAGCGAAAGCGGCGCGGTTTCGTCGATCGCCCCCTTGCCCATAAAGGTCGTGGCGACGGGGAGCTGTCCCACGTCGACGAGGCGCGCGACCTCGTCCGTTGCCCCCGACCCATGAACCCCGCCGCCGACGATGACCACCGGCGCCTTCGCCTCGGCAAGGAGCTGCGCCGCCATCTCGACCGCCGCCGCCTCGGGACGCGGCCGGTCGAGCGGGAAGCCGCCAAGATTTCGCGTGCGGACGAATGGCGGCGGCGTGCACGGCTGCATCAGCATGTCCTTGGCGAGCAGAAGCACGACCGGTCCCGGGCGTCCGCTGTTGGCCGCGATCATCGCCAGGTCGATATATTCGGCGGCGCGGTTGGGATCGTCGAGGCGGCGGGTCCATTTTGAGACGCCAGCGAACAGCGCAAAATGATCGAATTCCTGGAAAGCGTTGCGGTCACGCTGGGCCGCCGGCACTTCCTGGACAAGAACGAGCATCGGGATCGATGCGGTCAGCGCCTCGGCCATCGGCGCGACCATCAGCGTCGCTGCAGGACCATTTTGGGCCGCGACCACCCCGATCCGGCCCGACACCCGCGAATAGGCATCGGCCATCGCTCCGGCCGCATTTTCGGTCCGGTAGAGAAGCTGCCGAATGCCCGCCTCTTCCGCCGCGAGCATCAGCGCGGTCGGGTTGCTCTGGCCAAAAATGAAATCAACGCCGTGGCGAACCAGCGCTGCTGCAATCACATCCGAGACACTCTTGGTCATCACTCATCCCCTTCGCTCGGCGCCGGGATTCGCGACATGGCTCTGATCGCCCTTGCCAACCAACTCTGGTTCAGCCGCCCGCCCGCAGGGTCGCGAAGCAGTCGTTGGAACCATGATGATCATCGGACGGGCGCCGCCCATGTGTTGAAACCCTAACGCATTGAATTTCATTATATGAAATACATTCTCTATTTGACATAGATTGCCCCAGCTGTAAACCCGTCGAAACGCGGCCGACGCGCTGCCTCGCAAAGAAGAGCTGCGCCGCTACTGCGCACCGCAGCGGGTCCTGTGTTCGTCAAACGCGAGGTGAATTAACGGCTCGACGCCGTCGGCCAGCCAGGCAGTCAGCGGCCCATCAAGATGCCGGTCCGGTCACAGGACGGCAAAGCCCGGCCTGAAACCAGGCCAGATGTAATGGAGAGGGTGCCGCGCCGGGCGCTAGGTCGCCCGGACTGCGACCATCTTGAGCAGGCGCGTGGCTTCCGCCGCCGCCGCCAGGACCGCTTCGCGGAACGCGTCGGGCGATTTGTCCATGCGGAATATCGGCGTGACGATGCCTACCGCGCCGAGAACCGACCCCGCAGCGTCGAAAACAGGGGCACCGATCGAAATAATGCCCTCCTCGGTCTGGCCATCGTCTGCCGACCATCCGCGCGAAGCCGTCAGCGGCAATTCCTTTTCCAGTGCTTTCGCGATCGCCTTGCGAAGCTGGGCCGGCGTGCTCGCGAGGCTCTCGTCGAGCATCGCTTTTCGCTCGGCGCCCTCAAGATGGGCCAAGACCGCCTTGCCGGCGGCGCGCCGATATTCATGCCCGGACAATCCCACATAGAGGCCTGCCACCCGCAAACGCTGCGATCCTTCGACCAGCACCTTCAAGACGACATTCTGCGCCTCGCGCAGCGAGAGGAACGAGGTCTCCATCGTCGAGGCGGCGAGCTGCTGCACGACAGGCGCCAGCAGCTGCTCGACGCTCTCGTGCCGTCGGTAGTTTTGCGCAAGGATGGCGACCCCGTCTCCAAGCTCAAGGCGCCCATCGTCGTCGCGCTTGATGAAATCGCGCGCCACGAGAGTGCGGAGCAGATGGTAAGAGGTGGTGATGTTGAGGTCGAGCGCCTTGGACACATCGCGGATATTGGGCGGCACCGGCGCCGTCGCCACATATTCGAGAAATGAAAGGGCCCGTTCTACGGTCTGAAGCGTGTAATTATTGTCCATGCGGCCTGCGTAGATCAGAATGTGCTTCTTGAGGATGCTCTATTTGCAAAGCAGCGGCAACGGCGAAGATGCCGCCCCCAGAACCGCCCCGCTACAATATGCGCGGGATATTGAGCCCGCCGGCGGTCCAGATCGGTTGTCCGGTCATATAAGGCAGAGCGCCTGACGCGAGCGAGCAGACGGTCCGGCCGACATCTTCGGGCAATCCCCATCGCGCGATCGGGACGGCGCCCGCGGCGAGCAGCTTTTCGATCGTGTCGCTGCCCGTCTTCGCGGTCATCGGCGTCTGCATGAGCCCGGGGCGGACCTCATGGACGTGGATGCCTTCGCCCGCCAGGCGCGCCGCGAATAATTTGGTGACCATCGACAGCGCCGATTTCGTAACGCAATATTGCGACCGATCGGTGAAGGACAGCTCGGCCGCGATCGAGGTGATCAGGATGATCGAGCGATAGACGTCGGGCGCTGCCGGCCCGCTCGCGATCAGCTTTTTCGCGAAGGCCTGGGTGAGGAAGAATGTTCCCCGCAGATTGACCTCGACCGACCGGTCGAATGCGTCGGGACCGAGCTCGAGAATATCGGTCAGCGGCCTCGCAGCGATGCCGGCATTGTTGACGAGGCAATCGAGCCGACCGAAATCGGTCGCGATCGCCGACAGCACCGATGCGTGGGCCGGAATATCAGCGATATCCAGCTGATAGTAGCGACATTGGCCCGCACCCTCGGCGGGCGCGGTCAGCGCCGCGGGCAGCTCGGCATCGGCTGCCAGATCGACGATCGCGAGATCGAACCCCGCCGCGCGCAGCGATTCAGCGATTCCGAGCCCTAGGCCTTGCAGGCCGCCGGTCACGATGGCCACCGGGCGTCCCTGCGACATGTCTTTCTCCTCGGCCGGCATCGTCACACTCCTTCGGGCTTCACTTGATCACCACGGGGTTTACCGGCGCGCCGGTGCCATGCACAATCTTGAGCGGCGCAGCGACATAGAGAAAATCCCACTGCCCGTCGTCCGCACAATCGGCCGCGAGACGGGACAGGTCGCACAATTCGGTGAAGGTGACGCCGAGATTTCGCATCAGCGCGCCGTGCAGCGGCAGCATCGCGCCGGTAACCGGATCGATGGTGACCTCGTTGGCCATCGTATCGGTGAGCAGATTGGGGATTTCCATGGCGTGGAACCAGTCGACCAGTTCAGGCGAGTAGGTGAGCCCGGGTTCGACGAAATCGGTGTAAAATTCTTCCGCGCCCAAAGCGAAAAAGGATTCGATGAAGCCGGTGCGGATCAGCAGAATATCATGTTTGCGGATCTCGCAGCCCTGCGCCCCGGCCGCCGCGAGCAGATCCTCGTGGGTGAAGGTTTCCCCCTTGTCGAGCCAGGGCTTGCCGCGCAGCCGCGCGATATCGAGCAGGACACCCCGGCCGACGATACCGCGCTCGCCGATCGCCTGGACACTGGCCTTCTCGAGCCCGCCGATCGTGGTTCGCGCATCATAGCCATTATATAATTGTCCGTCGTACCAGACATGCCCCAGGGCATCATATTGGGTCGATCCCTGCAGATAGGCCGAGATCGCGTCGTCGGCATAATGCTGGCCGCCCGGCAGGTCGGGGGCCTTCCCGCAGCACCAATGCCCCTCGTCGATGATCTGATAGCGTTCGGCGCTGCGCCGGCCGGGCCAGACGGGGTCGCCTTTCGGATCGGCCATCGGCACCTGGAGCGTGAACTGCTTGCCCGACCGCACGCTGGCCATGGCGTCCAGAACCTCGCGGGGGCCGAGAAAATTGAGCGCACCCACTTCGTCGTCCGGGCCCCAGCGTCCCCAATTCTTCGGCGCGTCGCGCAAAATGTCCGCGACGTCGGATCCCATGGCATGGCTCATTGTCGCTCCCCTCAACCGGCCGGTGCCAGCTTGCGGCTGGTGATCGTCTGGCTGTTGGTGAATTCGAGCAGGCCCGCCATGCCATGTTCGACGCCGACGCCCGATTGCTTGTGCCCACCGAACGGTGCGTTGGGCAGAAAGGCGAACATTTCGTTGATCCAGACCGTCCCGGTTTCCAGCCGCGCACCGATCGCGCGCGCCTGGTCGAGGTCGTTCGACCATACCGACCCGCCGAGCCCGGTCTCGCTGTCGTTCGCGCGCCGGATGACATCGTCGATATCGTCATATTTCAGCAGCGGCAGCACGGGGCCAAAGGCCTCCTCGGTCACGACGCGCGACTTCTCGGGCGGATTGTCGACGATCGAAATGGGGATGAAGTAGCCGGGTCCGTCCGAAGCCTCGCCGCCAATCAGGAATTTTTGTCCCGCGGCGCGCGCATCGTCGAGCAGTTGCTTGACCTTCTCATATTGCATGCCGTTCTGAACCGGTCCGAGGTCGGTCCCCTGCTGGGCTCCGTCACCGAGCGCGACCGTCTTGGCAAATTCGACCAGTTCATGGGCGACGGCATCGTAGATGTCGGCATGGATATAGAGCCGCTTGATCGCGACGCAGACCTGCGCGCTGTTGAAGAAGGCCCCCCAGAAGAGCTGCGGCGCGATCGTCTTGGGGTCGACATCGGGGAGCACGATCGCGGCGTCGTTGCCGCCAAGTTCCAACGTGACGCGCTTCAGCGTCTGCGCGGCGCTTTCCATCACGCGCTTGCCGGTCGCGGTCGATCCGGTGAACGACACTTTGCCGATGCCGGGATGCGCGGTGATCCATTGCCCCAGATCATTGCCGCCCGATACGATGTTGAGCACCCCAGCCGGCAGGACGTCGCGGAGCAGCTCGCCGAGCTTCAGCGTCGAGAGCGGCGTATAAGGCGACGGTTTGAGCACCACCGTGTTACCCGCGAGCAGCGCGGGCGCCATTTTCCAGATCGCCATCAGCAGCGGTGCGTTCCACGGCGTGATCGCGCCGACGACCCCGATGGGCCGGTGATGGATTTCGACGCGGCGGGTATCGCTGTCTTCCACCAGCTCGACCGGCAGCGTGAATCCCGAAACGGCCTGGCACCATTGGGCGCAGACGTCGATCTCCCATTCCGCGCCGCCGAGCGGCCTACCCTGTTCGGCGGTAAACAAGCGCGCCATCTCGGACTTGTGACGAAGCATGAGGTCCGCGATCGCGGCGATCATCGCCTGCCGTTCGCCGATCGGCCGCGCCGACCAGCCCGGAAAGGCCTTCTTGGCCGCGGCGACGGCGGCGTCGAGCTGCGCGCGGCTCGCATCCGGAACGTGCGCGATGACCTCTTCGGTCGCGGGATTGACCACCGGGATTGTCGCGTCGCTGACGGCGCCTTCGCCATCGATCGTCATGCTGTACTGGTCGTCGAAGATCATGCCTGCTTCTCCTGCTCTGCGGCCGCCATGAAGGCGAGCATTTCGGGTATGACGATGGCGGGCGCCTCGAGAATCGGGCTGTGACCGACCCCCTGCAGCGGCACGAGCCGGGCGCCGCGAATTCCCTCCGCGACTTCGCGGCTCCATTCGATCGGCCGCGCGATATCATCTTCGCTGGAATAGACGAGCGCCGGGACGGTGACCAAAGGCAGGAGGGCGGCTGCATCTCCCCGTTCCAGAACCCCGTACATGGCGGGCCAGCTCGACCGCGGCAGAAGTCCGATGCGCCTGCGCCAATGCGCGAGCATCGCCTGGGCTTCGGGTTTGGCGCGCGTCGTCGCGCCAAACATGATCGCCATCATCATCTCGAGATCGTCGCCCGTAAAGCCGTCCTCGCTGGTCCGGTCGAGGAGCCCGCGAAAATTCGCCATCTGCTCGGGGGGTTCGCTGCGCACCGACGACCCCATCATCACGACCGAACGGAACAGCTCGGGCCGCTGCGCGAGCATGCGCACCGCGACGTCGCCGCCCATCGATGCCGCCACCAGATGGACGGGCGGCAGCGCCATCGCTTCGATCAGCGCGATCATGTCCTCGGCGCAGCACTCCATGCTGACACTGGCATCGGTGGCGGGAGCGCTGCCCCCCTGCCCCCGAAAATCGGGCCGCACGACGCGGAAGCGGCCAGCGGCAGCCGGAACCAGATCGTCGAACATCCTCCCGTCGAGGAACAGCGAATGAAGACAGACGATCGGCGCCAGGTCCGGCTTGCCCGTGTCCTCGACCCACAGGATCGTATCGCGAACGGCAATTCCTTGTCGGATCGTCATGCCTCTTCGTCCTTCCCCGGCGCCTTGCCGTCTCGTCAGAAATCGTAGCTGAAGGTCACGCCATATTCGGCGGGCCGGCCGGTGTAGCGCACGATCGTGTCGAACGCGCGCAGGCTGTTGGTCCAATAATGCGTGTCGGTGACATTCTTGCCCCAAAGCATGAGCTTCCAGCCGGCATCAGGCGACGTCAGCCCCGCCCGCACATCAAGAGTGGTATAGCCCTTGATCGTGGCATCGAGCTTGTCCTGGCCGCCAAGCTGCGGCGAGCCATAGCTTTTCGTCTGGCCGCGAACGCCCGCGCCGAGGAAGGCGTCGAGGCTGCCGCTGACCGGAAACGCATAGTCGATGCTCGCGGAGGCCGCGAACTTGGGCGCAAACGGCAGGTCGGCGCCTTCGAACGATGCGAAGACGGGGAATAGCAAGCCGCCGCTATTCTGCGCGCCGACGATGCCGTTGAAGTCCTTAATGCGGGTGTTGAGATAGGTCCCGGCAACGCGCAGCGTCAGCCCGCGCGCAGGCTCCGCGGTCAGGTCGAACTCGGCGCCATAGATGCGCGACTTGGGAATGCTGACCAGCTGTTCGAGCGCACCGAACAACGGATCGACCGTTTTCCCGCGCGTCTGCTTGTTCGCATAGTCGTAGTAGAAGGCAGCGCCGTTCAACACGATGCGGCTGCCGTCGAAGCTGGATTTGAACCCGACCTCGTAAGCGGTCAGCTTTTCCTGCGGAACCGGATAGAATTGCGCCTGGCTCGCCGCGTTGACGAGCGGGAAGGCACCGCCTTTGAACCCGCGCGACAGATTGGCATAGAAAAGCAGATCGTCGTTCGGCTTGAAGTCCACCCCGAGGCTCCAGGGAAGATTATCCTCCTTGAGCTTCGCATTATAGGTGCCCGACACACAGGTATCGGGATCGAGCGAGACCGATTCCCCAGGGACCACGGGGGTAAAGGTCGCCGTGGGGCAAAATAGCGGCACATAGGCAAGCGGGATCAGCACATTGAAGAACTGGGTGAGGCCCAGCGAGCCGGGAATCGGCTCCACATAGCCCGGTGTGTCGTAGACCCGGCCGGCGGTCGTGCGGCTGCTGTCGGTGTACCGGATCCCGGCCTTGAGGGTCAGCCGGTCCGCAAGGTCAAATTCTAGGTTTCCGAACGCTGCCCATTGTTCGAACACCTGCCGCGTGTCGAGCGTGTTGGCCGTGAAGCCGTCACGGAACCCGGTCGAGGCGAACGGGTAGATCGCGTCGATCCGTTCGTAGCTGAAGGTGCGCTGGTAGTTACCGCCGATCATCCAGCGCAGCCGCGCCGAAGACTCGGTGCTGGCAAGCCGCAGCTCCTGGCTGAAATCATTCGCCTTTGCCGGGTTCGCGGCCTGATCGAACGCAGCCAGGTCGGTTCCCGAATAGGATGAAGCCTTGCGCTGGCGCAGATCGCTATAGCCGGTCAGCGACGTGAGCGTGATCGTATCGCTGAGATCGATATTTGCCGTCAGCGACGTCTGGTAGAACCGATCGTCGCGATAGGGCCGGTAATCGGGGCTCCAGTTCGCGGCGCGATTGTTCGCGGTAGCCGCGGGGATGAGCAGCAGCGGAAAGTCGGCCGGGACAACCTGGCCGAAGGTCACCGAGCCGACGGGCGCCTGCAGGTCGGCCGGGGTCGTCTGGCGCGCCAGCTGGGGCGCCTGCGGGTCGGAACGATTGAGCCAGCCGTTGGCGTTGAACAGGAGGTTCACCGTGTCACTCGGCTGCCAATCGAGGATGAGGCGACCGGCGACCTCGTCGGTCTTCCCGAGCTTGTCGCCGCGCGTATAGCTATATTGCCATTCGTCGCCCCGGCTCAGCTTGACCGCGATGCGCCCCTTCAGCGTGTCGGAGATGGGACCGCTGACATAGGCGCCGACACGCACCATGTTGAAGCGGCCATAGCCAAGCTCGACGCCGCCCTGCAGGTCATTCGTCGGTTTGGCCGCGATGAGGTTGATCGCCCCGCCGGTCGCATTGGTGCCGAACAAGGTGCCTTGCGGTCCTTTCAGGACTTCGATCCGCTCGACGTCGAACGCGGTGAGCGCACCGAAAGCCGGGATCGCGAGCGGCACCTGGTCGAGATACAGCGCTACGTCGGGTGCCGCGCTGAGCGTGCTTTCGAAAAAGCCGACACCGCGCAGCGTGTAGACGGGCGTGCTGCTCGGCGACGGCGTGACATCGAGGCCGGGGACGATCTTTGCCAGGTCGGTGATGGCATTGACCCCGGCATTGTCCAATGTCTCGCTACCGAACGCCGAGACGCTGAGACCGACATCCTGCAGCCGCTGCTCGCGCTTCTGGGCCGTGACGACGATGTCGCCGGCGCCGTTGTCGATGTCATTCTGGCTTTGCGCCGGCGCGTCCTGCGCCGCGGCGGTCGCCGGCAGAGCGAGCACGAGCATCGCGCCCGCAGCAAGGCGCGCACGGAAGCTGTTGCGGTAATCGATCATCGTCTTCCCTCCCAGATATCGGGCGCGTTTCCGCCCTATTGGACCGTTTATTAGCATCGATCGTCCTTATGTCAATATATGCACATGTGTCATATATTGAAATTACCACATCGGGAGCGAGCAAACCGAGGTGCGCGCGCCGTTGCGCTGCGGCAGTTACATTTTTCATTATTTCGATATAAATCATTATTTGACATATCCAACCGGTGGGCGATAGACATGTGGACCCGAACGCGCACGCAACCGACGCGATGAGAGGGAGAGATTAGATGCACGAGATGGCGACCGCCTCGGGCCCGCTGACCGCCTCGCTGTACCCGGCCGATCGCAGCATCGCGCTGGTCGAACAGCCCGTGGGCGAAACATTGCGCACGGCAGCGGCGCGGTTCGGCGATGCCATCGCGCTGATCGACGGACAGACTGCGCCCGAACGCCAACGCAGTTGGTCGTTCCGCGAACTCGCGGCCGAGGCGCACCGCGCCGCGCAGGCGCTGCTCGACCATTTCGAGCCAGGCGACCATGTCGCGATCTGGTCGAGCAATCGGCCCGAATGGGCGATTGTCGAATATGGCGCGGCCCTTGCGGGTCTCGTGCTCGTCACGGTCAATCCGGCCTATCTCGCGCATGAGCTGATCCACGTGCTTCGCCAGTCCCGGACGAAAGGCATCATCGTCGAGGACAATTATCGCGGGCGCGACCTTGGCGCGATCGTCGAAGAGGTGCGTGCGGACCTGCCCGGCCTGGATTTCGTCCTGCCCCTGTCCGGCTGGAGCGATTTTGTGGCCGCCGGCGGTGATCGCGAGCTTCCGATGGTTCTGCCCGAGGCGATCGCCCAGATCCAATATACATCGGGGACGACCGGTTTTCCGAAAGGCGCCTGCCTGAAGCATCGCGGCCTCGCCAACAATGCGCGCCTCTATGCCGAGACCATCGGCGCGCGCGAAGGCGATGTGTGGATCAATGCGATGCCGATGTTCCATACCGCGGGCTGCGGGCTTGCGACACTTGGCGCGCTGCAGACCGGCGGCACCCAGGTCATGGCGCCGGGTTTCGACGCCGACCAGATGCTCGACCTGTTCGAGCAGATGCACGGCACGATCACGCTCTGCGTCCCGACCATGCTGACCCGGATGCTCGAGGTACAGGAAAAGACACCGCGCGACCTCACGTCGTGGCGGCTTGCGACGCTCGGCGGCGCACCGGTGCCGGTCGAACTCGTCCGCCGCGCGCAGCGTGTCGCGGGCATCGAGGTCGGCATCGGCTTCGGGCAGACCGAGTCATCGCCCTATCTGACCCACACCCGACCAGCCGATCCGCATCCGCAATGGGCCGATACGATCGGCAGGCCGCTGCCCCAAACCGAGATCAAGATCGTTGATCCGGTGAGCGGCGCGGTCCAGCCTATCGGAGTCTCGGGCGAAATCTGCGCGCGCGGCTATTGCATCATGGCGGGCTATCATGATGCCGAGGAAGCGACCCTCGCCGCTATCGATGCCGAGGGATGGCTCCACACCGGCGATATCGGAAGCATGGACGAATATGGCTATTGCCGCGTGCTCGGCCGGCTTCGCGACATGATCATTCGGGGCGGAGAAAATGTCTATCCGCGCGAGATCGAGGATGTGCTCATCACCCATCCACGGGTCGCCGATGCCGCGGTCGTCGGCATTCCCGACGCCGACTGGGGCGAGACCGTGGCCGCGTGCATCCGCGCGAGCGGTGCCCAGCCGCCATCGCCCGAAGAGCTTTCCGACCACTGCCGCGCCCGGCTCGCCGGATACAAGGTGCCGCGGCGATGGCACTTCATGGACGTTTTTCCGCAAACCGCATCGGGCAAGATCCAGAAATTCGCCCTGCGCGATATCCTGCTCGGCGACCCGTCCGGGGACTAGCCGGTGTCGGTCGAAAGCGAAGGCCCCGGCGCCGCGGCATGCGCGGGCGACATCGACGTCTATTTCGACTTCGTGTCGCCCTATGGGTGGATCGCCGCCGAAAGGATCGGCGAAGTGGCGACGCGCTTCGCCCGGCCGCTCCGCTGGCATCCGATCCTCCTCAAGGTGACGGTGCTCGACACGATGGGCCTGCCACCGCCCTTGGAAACCCCGCTGAAGGGCCCCTATCTGCATCATGATATCGCCCGGTCGCTACGCTATCATGGCCTCCGCCTCGCGGAATCCGCTCGCTTCGGCTTCTCGTCGCTCGCGGCGGCGCGCGCAACGCTTTGGGCGCGGGGCGCCGCTCCCGACCTTCTGCATGCGCTCATTCTTGCCCTGTATCGCGCGCACTGGTCCGATGGCCGCGACATTGCGCGCGCAGATACGGTTCTGGACATTGTGGCGGACGTCGGCCTGCCGCGCGCCGGCGCCGCCGCAGCGCTGCAAAGCGACGCGGTCAAACAGGCGCTGGCCGATGAGAATGCCGCCGCGATTGCGGCCGGCGTGTTCGGATCGCCGACCTTTGTCGTCGACGGCGAGACATTCTGGGGCGCCGACCGGCTCCCCATGGTCGAGGCGTGGATCACCAGGGGCGGATGGTAGTCCTTCGGGCTCCCGCCTGGAGGCATCAGCAGTATCGGGCGGCCGCCGGCCGCGACGGAGAACAGGACATTATGGCTTCGCTCAAGAACAAGACTCTCTTCATTAGCGGCGGCTCACGCGGCATCGGGCTTGCGATTGCGCTGCGCGCCGCGCGCGACGGCGCAAATATCGCGATTGCCGCGAAGACGAGCGATCCCCACCCGACGCTTCCAGGTACGATCCACAGCGCCGCCGCGGCGATCCGCGATGCCGGTGGACAAGCTCTGCCGATACTGTGCGACATCCGCGAGGAGGAGCAGGTGGAGCATGCTGTCGACGAAACCGTGCGCGCCTTTGGTGGTATCGACATCTGCATCAACAACGCCAGCGCGATCCGGCTGACGGGGATTCTCGACACGCCGGTCAAGCGCTTCGACCTGATGAACGGCGTCAACGGGCGCGGCACGTTCCTGGTCAGCCAGAAATGCCTGCCCTTCCTCCTCAAGGCAGACAACCCGCAAATCCTCGCCATATCGCCGCCGCTGCTTCTGGAGGAGCGCTGGTTTGCTCCCCATGTCGCCTACAGCATGGCGAAATATGCGATGAGCCTCGTGATCCTCGGCGTTGCCGGCGAATATCGCGGCCGGATCGGCGTCAATGCGCTGTGGCCGCGAACCGCGATCGCGACCGCGGCGATGGCAGAGTTCAAGCCGGCGATCGGGCAAGGCGCGCTGCGCTCGCCCGAAATCATGGCCGACGCCGCGCACCTTGTCCTGACCAGCAAGGCGAGCGAGACAACCGGCAATTTCTTTATCGACGACGAATTGCTCGCCGCGCATGGCATCGACGATCTTTCCGGCTATGCCCCGCCGGGTATCGCCGATATCGACATCGTGCCCGACTTCTTCGTCCCCAGCCTGCGCGAGCTGCGCGGCCTTCCCGATCCCGACAATCCCTATCGCCCATAGGCAAGGAGTGCGCCGCGATTGCGCGCTCAGGTCGCGAGCTTCGCTACCATAAGGTCGATGAAGTGCCGGACGCGGGGCTCGAGAAAGCGCTTGGTGGGATAGACGGTGATGATCTTGACCTCGTCGGTCTCGGCACCGGGCAGGACATGGCGCAGCCGCCCCGCCTCCAGATCGGCCGCGACCAGAAATTCCGGGAGCAGTCCGATCCCCAGGCCGGCCAGAGCAGCGTCGCGAATGGCCTCGCCGCTGTCGAGGCGCAAACGGCTTTGCCCATGGACTTTGGTCCACGCGCTCGCGGCATCGCGCAGGCGCCAGCTCTGCTTTTGAGCGCGGCTGCTGAAAAACAGGCAGTCGTGGCGCGACAACTGGTCGATCGAAGTGGGTTCGCCGCGCTCGTCGAGATAGGAGGGCGCAGCGCAGAGCAGCGCCCGATATTTGGCGACGACGCGGCTGACCAGGCGATTGTCGGAACTTGTGACCCCGATGCGGACGGCGAGGTCGAACCCCTCCTCGAACAAATCGGCCACCCGATCGCTGAAGCTGACCTCGACCTGGATGTCAGGCCAGTCGGCGAGAAATTGCTTAAGCAGCGGCAGGACAACGAGACGCCCGAACGCATCAGGTACGGTCAGCCGCAACAGGCCTTTCGGTTTGCCGCCCCGCTGCGCGACGCTCGCTTCGGCATCCTCGATCGCGCCGACGATCTGTAAGCCGCGATCGTAGAAGATGCGGCCCTCGTCGGTGAGGTTGAGGGTGCGCGTCGTCCGATTGAGAAGGCGAACGCCCAGCCGATCCTCAAGCCTGGCCACCGCCTTGCCCGCCGCCGACCGGGTCAGGCCCATCGCTTGCCCCCCGGCTACGAAACTGCCGGCATCAACAATAGCGAGAAATACCAGAATGTCGTTCAGATTGGCGCGCAGCACGGCGTTCTCCCTCCCCCGCCCGGCAGGGATTATCGCCGCACTCTAGCGCAATGGCCTTGCGCTTTCGATCCCCCTGGTTGCCGGCCGAGACGAAGGCTTGTCCCGCATTTTTCAGCCCGACACGCGCACGGTCATCTCGATTTCGACCTGGAGGTCGGGACCCGCCAGCGCCGCGACGCCGATACCGGTGAGACTCGGCTGCTCGCCGTCGAACAGGTCATGAAGATGCGGCCACAGCTCGCCGAGCCGGGCCTCGTCGAGATCGACCAGATAGACACGCACGATCATCAGATCTTTCGCGGTGGCGCCGACCGCGGCGAGCGCGGCCTTGGCGTTGCGAACGACCAGCTCCGCTTGGCCTCCCAGCGTCGCGGGCACGGGTCCGCCATCGCGCGTCCAGGCGACCTGGCCCGAGATGCACGCAATCCGGCCTGCCTCGGCGATCGAGATTTGCGAATATCCCGCCGCCGCCGCGTCGGGCATGGTCGGAGGGTTGAGCCGGGTAATCGATGCGGTCATGGTCAAATGCCTTCTGTTGCGAAACACGCTGTAGCGGATCTTTAGCGCGTGGCGATTGTCGCACGGTGCGACAGTTTTTCACTTCAGTGTAGAGTTTGAATCTACAATAAAGCTTGTTTCTCACGTTGATGGACGCGGGTTCCGCCTGCCGCGGCGTCGTGTCCGGCAAGCGCGGCGCTGTCCCGTTCAAGCGTGGCGATCAGCGCGGCCGGTTCGCGGGCCAGCCTTCCCTCAGCGTGGAGCTTCCGCAGCCGCGCGAGGATGCCGGGAAGACCGATCCGATCGGCTTCAAACATCGGTCCGCCGCGCTCGCGCGGGAATCCAAGCCCTTCCAGCGCGACAACGTCGACGTCGGCGGAGCGCCAAGCGACGCCCTCATCGATCAGATGGGCGCCCTCGTTGACGAGGTGAAGCAAGCAGAGTTCGACAATTTGCGCGTCGCTCGCCGCGTATGGGGGCGAGGTCGCTTCACGGGTGGTAACGCCAGCTGGAGAGCCAACCAGGCCCGCCGCGACGGACCCTTGCGCCATGCCCCATCGCGTCAGCGCGCGGTCGATGCGCTCGGCCGGAATGCCCGTCGCCAGGAGCGAGCGGACCGCGGCGGCATAGGCCGCGACCAGCCGCTCATAAATCGAACCGCCGCTATCGCCCGACACGATGACGGTCTTGCCCATCGCCTTGCCCAACGCGGCCATCGCCGCCAATGCGGAGGGCGCGGTGCGCGGTGTCCGGATCACCTCCATCAGCGCGCCCCCGCCGACGCAATGAAATTGGATCCGCTTTGCCGCTGGGGCGCCGTTCGCATCTGGGATAGCGGCCCCGCCATGCGACGCGGCGGCGCTCCGCGGCAAGGCGGCTATTGCTCCCGCTTCGAAAACCAGCGCCTCCGGCGCGCCCTCCGGTTTGGCCCCCATGACGATCATATCGGGATTAGCAATGCCCTCCCCCGGCTCGCCGTGCGTGACCGCGACGCCCGATGCCTCGAGGGTGGCGGTCATGTGCTGCGCATAGGTACAGCGCCCCAGAATATGCGCCGTCGCGGGCGGGCCCACCTTGCGTCCCTTATCCAGTCCCGGAATATGCATCGCGGCCCGATGCGCGAAAAACGCATGCCGCAGTCCCCGCGACGCGTCCGACGCCACCAGCTCGTCGAGCCATTGCGCTTCGAGCCGAAGGCCCGCGGCAAAATCGGCCGACAGGTTCGCGACACAATCTACGATGCGTTCGGGCGCCCGGTTTAGCCTCGAGCGAAGCGTTTGCCGCCGCGCCGCGGCCGCGGTCGCGGCATCGGGCGGCGGCGGCCGCATGCATGTCCTGCGCAGCGGCACCCGTCCATCGCGCACGAACCGGATCGCGGCGTCCACCACGTTGCCGTCGACGATGGCGTCGATCAGCCCTGCGGCGAGCGCGGCCTCGGCGGTTATCCGCTCCCCCGACAACATGAAGTCCAGCGCGCGCTCGGCACCGACGAGACGCGGCAGCCGCTGCGTTCCGCCCAGCCCCGGGAGCAGGCCAAGACCCACTTCGGGAAGAGCGAACTGGGCGGTTCGCACGGCGACGCGCCAGTGGCCAGCAAGCGCCAGTTCGACCCCGCCGCCAAGGGCCGGGCCGCCGATCGCCATGACCACGGGAATATCGGACCATTCGATGGCATCGAACAGCGCGCGCAGATCGTCCGCGCGGCCCAGGTCGCCAAGATCCGCGCCGCCGCAAAAAATGTCGCGGGCGCCGGTCATCACGACCCCGCGGCACTCGGGTGCGACCTGGGCGCGGGCCAGCGCGGCCCCCAGCGACGCGACGACCCCGGCGGCGACCGAGAGAATGTTGGCCGGCCCATTCGACAGGCGCAGCACGTGCACCTCCCGCAGATCCTCGACTTCGATTGTCATCAGACTCTAGACTTTCTCGATCAGAAAGCGTCGGCGGCAAGCATCTCGCCCCCATCGATCGCCGCTGCGATTGAGGCGGCGAGCCCATCGGCCTGCGAGAGAATCCGGCGCGCGAAAAAATCGGCGACCCCGAGCTTGGCTGCGAATGCCGGCTCGGATGCTGCGCAGGCCGCCATCCGCGACCACATCCACCCGAGCAAGACCAGCGCGAAGAGGCGCAGATAGTCGGCCGCGACCGCCCCGGCGATTTCAGCGGGCGCCTCGCGCACTTGCGCCGTGACGCCGCGCAGCAGGCCGAGCGCCGCGAGGGTTCGGTCGGCCACATATAATCCCGCTGTTGCACGCAGTTCGGCCTCGAGGGCCGCGAACAGGCCGCTTACGACGGTCCCGCCTTCGAGCGGCAATTTGCGGGTGACGAGGTCCAGCGCCTGGATTCCGTTGGTGCCTTCGTAGATCTGCGCGATGCGGACGTCGCGAACATATTGCTCCATCCCCCACTCGCGGATGTAGCCGTGGCCGCCGAAAATCTGCTGCGCAGCAACGGCGCTTTCGAACCCCATGTCGGTAAAGCCTGCCTTGATAACGGGCGTCAGCAGCGCGGCGACGTGGTCGGCGCGCGCGCGTTCGGCTGGGTCCGGATGATGCCGCGCGCGATCGACCTGCAACGCACACCAGCCGACCAACGCGCGCGCGGCCTGGACGAAGGACCGGATCGAAAGCAGCATACGGCGCACGTCGGCGTGCTCGATGATCGCCACCGGCGCCGAGGCGCCGTCGGCACCGCGCCCCTGGCGCCGATCGCGGGCATAGGCCAGCGCCTGCTGATAGGCGCCGCCCGCAACGCCCAACCCCTGCACGCCGCACATCAGCCGTTCGGTGTTCATCATGGTGAACATAGCAGCGAGCCCGCGATGCGGCTGGCCGATCAGCCAGCCGGTCGCGCCGTCATAATTCATCAGGCAGGTCGGCTGGGCGTGCATCCCCATCTTCTTTTCCAGCGCGCCGACGGACATGGCGTTGCGAAGGCAGAAGTCGCCTGCGGCGTCGGGCAGGAATTTCGGGACGAGGAACAGGCTGATCCCCTTCACGCCCGCCGGCGCATCGGCGAGCCGCGCGAGGACGAGATGGACGATATTGCCGCCATAGTCATGATCGCCGGATGAAATGAAAATCTTGCTGCCGCTGACCCGATAGCTGCCGTCGCCGCACGGCTCCGCCCGGGTCGTCAGGAGCGACAGATCGGATCCCGCCGCGCTTTCGGTCAAGGCCATCGCGCCGGTCCATTCGCCGCGAACGAGCGGAGGGAGCCAGCGCGCCTTGAGTTCGGCGTCGGCATGCGCGGCGAGCGCCTCGCACGCGCCGCGCGTCAGGCTCGGGCAGAGGCCGAATGACAGATTGGTGGCCGACAGCATCTCGTCGGTCCATAGCTGAACGATCAGCGGCAGGCCTTGTCCGCCATGCTCGGGGTCGGCGCTGAGCGCGGGCCACCCGGCGGCGGCAAAGTCGCGATAGGCTGCGGCGAAACCCGGCGGCGTCTCGACCACCCCGTCAACCAGCCGACACCCATGTTCGTCCCCCTCGCGGTTGAGCGGATGCAGCCGGTCCGCGCACAGGCGGCCCGCCTCCTCCAGCACCGCAGCGGCGAGATCCACGTCGACGTCGCGGCCCAGTTCGGACATCGCTTGCTCGAACCCCAGCACCTTCTCGAGGAGAAAGCGATAGTCCGCGACCGGAGGCACATAGCTTGCCAAAACCCACTCCCTGAAAAATCGGCCGCCGCCACGCCGCCCACCCGGCTCATCGCAGCTCTTCATAAGGCCACCGGCGTCAACCGCCGCGGTGACCGCCCTTCTCGTCGGCGACCGCGATCAAGCGCCCGATCGGTCGATGGTACGCACCAGCTTCGCCTTGCCGGTCGCGCCATATTCCATCGAGAAATCGCCGGGCTCCACCAGATGCACCCGGGCGCGGAAGCGGAGCTTGTTCTGGATCGCCGCTTCGAGCTCCTGCGCCAGGCGCGCGCGGGTCTCGACCGCGACACCGGGCTTGAGGCATATCTCGACATCGACCGGAGCCTCGACGACCGCCGAGGCCGAATAGCGCAATATCTGGATATCGCCGCCGACGAGATCCGAGCTTGCCGCCACCACATCGCGAACCGCATTGGGAAAGACGTTGACGCCTTTCACCAGCAGCATGTCGTCAATCCGTCCGCGAAATTCGATGCGCGGTCCGGGACGCCGGCAAGGGCATGGATCGGTGAACACCCGGATCAGATCCTTGTCGCGCCAGCGGATCAGCGGCTGGCACTCCTTCACCAGCCCGGTGAAGACCACCTCCCCCTCCACCCCGTTCTCGATCGGCAAGGGGTTGAGTTCCTGGTCCAATATTTCCATGAGCGCATTGTCGTTGCCGAAGACATGGATGCCGTTGTGCGCCTCGCACGAAAGACCGAGCGGGTTCGTACAGCCGGTGCCGCCCGACATGTCGTAGATTTCGGCGCCGCCAAAGCCAGCCGAAAGCTGCTCGCGGATCTCGGGAATGCCGCCGCCGGGCTCGCCGAAGACGATCAGTTTGCGGATCCCGAATTCCTCGGTGCGCCAGCGGGTCTTCTGAGGAACCGACTTGATCAGGTGCAAGGCATAGGAGGGTGTGCACATCATCATGTCGGGGCGCGTGTCGATCGCAGTCTGCGCGAAGCGCTCGGTGGTCGCCAGACCGCCGATCGGGATGACGCAGAAGCCGAGATTGAGGAGCGCGTCGACGGCGGGGATCCCGACGATCCACATGCTCATGACGCCGGCGAACAGCACGCGATCGCCGCGCACCAGCCCGGCTCGGGCCATCATGCGCGCGACGTGATCCTGCGACACCGCGCGGTCGTTCTCGGTATAGCCGATATAGGTCGGCGCTCCGGTCGTTCCCGATGACGCGCTGACCCGGTTGATGTCGCGCACGTCGCAGGTCACATGCATCCCGAAGGGATGACCCATCACCTCCCGCGACCGTTCCTGGCTGAGCCTTTCTTCCTCCTTGTCGAAAAAGGGATAGCGGGCATAATCCTCCCAGCCCTGAAAGCGCAGCGGGTCGACCCCGGCGGCGTCGAACTTGTCCCGGTAATAAGGCGAATCCCGATAGACGCGCAGCAACTGGGCGCGCAATTTCACGAGCTGGTGGTCGCGCAGCGCTTCTCCCGCCAGATGCTCGAGTTCGGGTTGGTGCAGATTTGCTTGCATCATATTCTCACCGGCCTTGCGAAGGGGTAGCGCCATCGGTCGCGGCCTCGCGCAACCGAGACCGCCTTGCGGCTCCATGCGTGCGCAGAGCCGCCGGGTCCGCGCAGCCTCTCGCCTCATAGACAAGCGATTTGACGAGAGCGACCACCGATGTCGGCAAGCCCGCAACCTTTTGCGCGAGCGCGGATGCGGTCGCAATCACTGCCTCATCGTCGACGACCTCGTTGACCAGTCCCGTCTTGTCCGCCCAGTGTGAATCCTTCCAGTCGCCGGTCAGCAGCGCCTCGAGAATATGGTTCGCGCCAAGACGCCGCGCTGCAAGCAGCGGGATGTCGACGGGCGGTATGCCGAGCGCCACTTCAGGCAGGGCGAAGCGCGCCGAGCGTCCGCAGATGACGATATCGCTCGCCAGCGCGATGGCGACGCCTTCGCCGACGCATGCACCGCTGATCCCGCAGATGATCGGCTTGGTGATCAGGCCGGGCTGAAAGAAGTCGAGATCAAGCGCCTCGGCGTCCACGGTCCCCTTGTTCGCCGCGTCGATCATGCCCAGATCCCCGCCGGCACAGAAAGCCGCACCTTCCCCAAGGATCAGGATCGCGCGCACCGCCTCATCCGTCTCGTGCGACTGCATCGCGGCATTGAACAGGTCGAACATCTCCGGCGTCATCGCGTTGCGCTTGGCCGGACGGTTGAGGGTGATGCGGCCCACCCCTGCGCGCACATCGTGCAGCACCGCAGGCGAACCGGCCTGCGGGGTTTCAGGCGCAGGCCTCCCGAAGTCGGATGTCATCATGCAAGCCGTCCCGCGAGACCAATTTCCGCGAAATAGGCCGCGATGGGTTCGGGTCCCGCGATAAAGCGATTGCCTTCTGCGCCGGCCTGAGCGGCGGCAGGTGCGTCGGCGCCTGAAGGAAAAATGAGGACGGGCGCGCCTTGATGGGGTTCACCCAGTGCGGCGACAAGATCCGGACGCGGCCGCGAAAAACCGATATACTTGACCGCGACAGCACTGCGGATCGCGGGATAATAGCCCATGACTCCCTCGATCAGCGCGCAGTCCGGGCAAAGCAGCGGTTGCTCATCCAGCGACGGTGCGAGAAGATATAGCGTCGGTTGCATCGATTTTCCCCTGAAACAATTCAACGGCGCCAGTCGCTGGCACCGACAGGCACGAACAACATCCGCTCGCGCGCCCCGAGAAGCAGCAAAGCGACCGGCCGTTCGGCCAACAAATATGCGGCAGCCCCCCGCACCGAAGGGCTGCATTGGCCGGCGCCAAAAAGAAAAGCCGCTGTCACCGACAGGCCGGAAAGCTTGGTCATCGTCTGCCCCTTAGCTATCGGAGAGCCTGTAGGAGGCATAAGCTTCCAAAGTATGAAATGTCAATATCCATCTATAACATGTCAGGAGGAGAGCGAACGATTATCCTTTAAATTACGCGATATTTTGCGCCGCCAGGCTGGCATTCCATATGCCTTGATGCCTTGTTTTTGCGATTGCCCTGGTTGCAAAACGCGAGAAAACAGGATATATGGATTTCAATATCGAATTATTGACATTTTTGTTGCCGAAATCAAAAGATGAGGACAGGAAGCCGAATGCAACAGGACAAGCCCTCGATCCAGATCATCAAGCAGTTGCTCGACAGCGCGCCGCGCGGAACCGTCCATCGCGGCCGGATCTTGCTCGGCAGCCGTGCAACGGGGGCGGATATTGCGCTCAGCTATATTGTCGTCGTCGGGCGCGAACCCGGTCCGACGCTATGGATCAACGGTCAGGTCCATGGCACCGAGGTCTGCGCCATCGTGGCCGGTATCGAATTTTGCCGGCAGCTCGATCCCGGCCAGATGTCGGGAAATATAGTCTTCACCGCGAGCGGCAATCCGCTGGCGCTGGAAAGCCGAACCTGGGCGACCCAGCAGGATTTCGGGCAAAATCTTGACACATCCTTTCCCGGCCGTCCCGATGGCTTCATCACCGAGCGCATGGCGAACCGCCTGTTCAGCGAAATCGTCGCGGTCCGGCCCGACCTGTTGCTGAGCATGCATGCCCAGGGAACCGATTTCTCCAGCAAGATCTACGGCGTCTACAAGGTGCCCCCAAACAGTCCGGTCGAGCCGTCCGAACTCTATCCCTTCATGCGCATCTTCGAACCCTTTGCGATCTGCCACATGCGGGTCGGACCCGGAGCGGACGAACATCCCGGCCACCACGCGGGGGCGCTCGATTATCAGGCGATGGCGCAAGGCATCCCCGCATTCATGATCGAGTTCGGCGTCGCCCAGCGCTCGACCCCCGACGAGGTCCGGTTCGGCGTCCAGTGCTATTTCGGCGTCTGCGCCGAGCTCGGGATCTTGCCCGCCGATCACAAGACGACCGGATCGTCGCATTCGCGGCTCGTGACCTCGCGCGGTCATTTGAACGTCGATGTGGGCGGGCTGTGGCAGTCCGATCTCACGCCTGGAGCGTTGGTGAAAGCAGGCGATCCGATCGGAACGATCACCGATTTCACCGGCATCGTCGTTGACACGGTCAAGATGCCGACGGACGTGCTGCTCATCGCGATCCGCCAGGATCCCGTGGTGCATAGCGGCGACAGCGTCGCCTATCTGGCCAAGCAATGGACCAGTCTGGACCTCGCCTGAGGCGCCCACGACGGAGGCTTCAGGGACAGACGACGACCTTGCCGATAACCGAACGTTCGGCGAGCCGAGCGATCGCTTTGCCGCCGTCTGCGAGCGAATAGATCTTGTCGATGTTCGGCCGGATCCGGCCCTGTGCCCACCAATCGAGCAACTGCGACACATGCCTGCGATGCCGGTCGGGATTGCGAGCGAAAAAGCCGCCCCAGAAGACGCCGCAGATGTCCGCCGACTTGAGAAGCGGAAGATTGAGGGGAAGCCGCGGGATACCGGCCGGGAAGCCGACGACGAGATACCGCCCTTCCCATGCGATCGCCCGCAGGGCCGCAACGGTATAGTCGCCGCCCACGGGATCATAAATGACATGCGCTCCGCCGGGACCCACCGCGTCCTTGAACGAAGCCGCCAAGGCCCGCGCGCCGTCCGCGTCGAACGGTCCCCGATCGTAGATCATCACCTTGTCCGCGCCTGCCTTCTGCACGGCCGCCGCTTTTCGGGCATGCGATACAGCCGCCACGACGGTCGCACCCATCGCCTTGCCGATTTCGACCGCCGCGAGGCCCACGCCGCCCGCAGCGCCGAGGACCAGCAACGTGTCGCCAGGCTTCAGTCGCCCGCGGTCGGTCAGGGCATGGATCGTGGTGCCGTAGGTGAACAGGAGCGCAGCGCCTTCGACAGCGTCGAATCCCGGGAGCAAGCGGATAGCGCTCTCGGCTTTCACGACCGCCTGCTCGGCGAGGCCGCCGCCGTCGCGCATCAGCGCAATCAGCCGATCGCCGATCTTCCAGTCCGAGACCCCCTCGCCGATCGCCCCGACGACGCCGGTTATCTCGCTCCCAGGCGCGAAGGGACGCGGAGGCTTGAACTGATATTTGTCCTCGATGATCAACACATCGGGGTAGTTGATGCCGCACGCAAGGACGCGCACGCGCAACTCGCCGGCGCCCGGTTGCGGCTCGGCCAGTTCGGCAAGCTCGAGAGTGGCGGGGCCGCCGGGGTGGACCGACAAAAGGGCTTTCATGGCCCGGCCCGCGGCGGCAGCGGCGATGGCGCAGCCTCGAAGCGGCCGCCGATAAAAACAAGCACGGCCGCGACCACCAGCGACGGCGCTGTGAGATAAAGCAGCGCCTGCTGAAGGCTATGGTCCGGTTGCCCGATACGCGCCAGATGGTCGCTGAGAGCGCCTACCGCCAGTGGCGCAAGCCCAAATCCCGCAAGGTTGAAGACGAGAAAAATCGAGGCCGTCACCATCGCATGGACGTTCGGCGGGGTGATCTGCTGCGAATAGCTTATGATCGGGGCGCTGCACGCTGTGATCATACACGCGGCCGCGGCAAAGCAGCCGATGAGGACCGCCGGCGAGTGGCTGAGGAAGGCGAGCGCCGCGAAGGGGGCACTGGCGGCGAAGAGCAAAGCGGGAATCCACAGGTTCCAGCGCGCTTCGCGGCGCGCCAGCCGGTCGGCAACGACCCCGACCACAATCGTGAGTATCAGCCCTCCGACGCCGTTGATGGCGCCGATCAGCCCGCCCGCCTCGGTTCGCGTCATGCCGTAGGAGCGGATCATCAGCGCCGGCAGCCACGTCATCATTCCCGCCGAGGCGAAAACCGCAAAGGCACTGCCCGCGACATACCAGCGCACCGCGCGTACCCCGACAATCGTCCGCATCGTGTCGCGAAACCCGAGCTGCACCTTGGTATCGCGCAGCGCCCGGACGGGATCGCGCATCCATGCCAGGACCGACAGGCCAAGCAGAAGGGGCAGCATCCCGATCGCGAAAAAAGCGATGCGCCAGCCAAAGTCGGTCGCGATCCAGCCGCACACCCAAAGGCCAACGAAGGAACCGACGAAAAAGCCCGATTCGGTGATCGACAGCGCGGTCGTCCGCTGCGCGGGGGGATAGACATCGGCGATGATCGAATGCGCCGCCGGGACGCAGGGAGATGCGCTGATCCCGAGACCGCAGCGCGCAGCGACGAGCTGCAGAAAATTCTGCGCCATTCCGCACAGCATCGTCATCCCGCCCATCGCGGTGAGCGCGATACCGATCGTGCGGCTGCGGTTCGAACGGTCCGACACGAACGCCATCGGAATGCCTGCGACGACATAGAGCGCCACGAACGCAAAGCCCGAAAGCAATCCGAGCTGCGCGTCGCTCAGCAGCAGGTCCTTCTTGATATCTTCCAGGAGGATCACGATCGCCAGCCGGTCGACGGCATGAATGACAATGATCAGCGTCAGCGCGAGCAGGAGCCCATGCCGGCGCAGGAAGCCCGTGGCAGGCTGCGCGCTAGGCAAGCGACGCTCCATCGATCACTGCGATGCCATCCACCGACAGCAATGTGCCGGCCATGACCGGCAGCAATCCCTCGATCCCCGACGAGGCGGGTCCCGGATCGCTCAGCAGCTCCATCCGCGCGCGCAGATTGTCAAACCAGTTTTCCTTGTCCCACGCGCCTTCATAATAGGTTTTGATCTTCACGAGATCGGCAATATCGGCGCCGGTGCGATTGAGGGCCTGCTCGAGCTTGCGCATGACCAGCCTTGCCTGATCGGCGATATTGCCCTGATGCAGGATGGCTCCCGGATCGCCGGTCGGCGACTGGCCGCTGGCGAATACAACGCCCGCGCAGCGCAGCGTCTCGGCGAAAGGCCAGTCGAAGGCGGGAGACGGCGCCGGCGCCCGTCCCTGGCGGATCTTGTCGGCATCGGCCCCGGTGTGTGCGATCGCTTCCAGTTCGACGCAAAATGCGCGAACCTTCTGCGCCGGCAGCAAGGCCGCATGATAGGCTGGCGGCGAGCGGCCGAACACGGCGCCAAGTTCGCGTTCGATCGCAGCCCGCTCGGCAGCGGGCAAATCCGCTGGGAAATAGACGTAGAGCCGGCATATATCGGCAAGCGCGCCGTCCAGCCGTTCCAGCGCCGTGCGCAGGCCATCGCATACCGGCGTCCCGGGCGCGGCGCGGCTGCTCGCCAGCAGCCAGTCGCCGCGCCGGACCACCTGCACCGCGCCCTCGGCATCGGTGGCCGAGGCGCGGCGCCCCTTGACGGCGATCGCATCGATTTCCACTTCGCTGCCGACGGTCGCGAAGCTTGGGACCGGCGTCATCACGATCAGCACATCGGCGCATTCGGGAAATTCGGCGAGAATCTCCGAGCGATACGCCGCTTCGTCGCCGACAGACGTTGCAAGATAGAATATCTGGAGCTGCGCGAGCTCGGTGAGGCGGCAGTCCGCCTTTGCGATCACCTCATAGACGCTGCGCATGCACGCAAAGGTCTGCGCCATGAGATCGCCGGGGTTCAGGACCTTACCGCCGGCGCCCATGTCCATCTGGCCGTTGGTGAACAGCCACTCCCCGGCCCGCACCGCGCGACTGATCTTGAACTCCGGCATCACCTGCTTGATCGCCGGCGACACGCTTATGTGCAGTCGGTCCGATGCCTTTGCCGCGTCGCTCACATCGCCCTCGCCCAAAAAATAATCCGCTTAGCCATCATGCCTGCCTTCGGGAGACCCGCCGCTGTCCGGCGCCGCACCGGCGCCGCCGGACATGATCAGAAATCCGCGCCCAGGCGCACGCCCCATGTGCGGGGCTTGCCCCACCAGATGTAGCGCGTGTCGAACCCGCCCGGGGTCACGACATAGGACGCATAGGCGGTGTTCGTCACATTTTCGACAAAGGCCTGCACGCTGTAGCGGTCGCTCGGGTCGCGCCAGAAGACCCGCAGATTCGCCGTTCCATAAGCGTTCTGGGCATCGCGGTCATTGTTGTCGAGCTGGAAAAACTGGTGGCCGGTGTAGGTGAAATCACCCTGGACCGCGAACTGACCGACCGACGAAGGCTCGAAGTCATAGCGCAGGAGGCCGTTGACCTTATAGTGCGGCGTCGCCGTCAGTTCCTTGCCGTCGACCGGCGTGACATCACCCGCCGGACCGGAACGGTAGACCGCGGTTGGCGGCGCATCGATTTGCGTATCGAGCAGCGACAGGCCCAGCTGCGCCGTCAGCTGGTCGGTGACCTTGCCCGTGAGTTCGAACTCGGCGCCAAACACCTCCAGTTCGCCGAAATTGAAAAGCCGCGAGACGGGGAGCCCGCCGACGAGTTCCGCCACGGTCGCCTGCTTGTTCTTCACATGGTTGCGGAAACCCGCGACCGAAAACAGGAGGCGTCCATCGTTGAGCCGCCATTTCGCGCCCGCTTCCAGAGCCAGGCTGGTTTCGGGATCGGTCGGCGCCGCGGCCGAAGCATCACCGAAGAGCAGCGTCGTGTTGAAGTCGGGTGATTTATAGCCCGTCGCCGCATTGGCATAGAGGAAGAGAACGTCGCTCGGCGTCCAGTTGAGGCCCGCGCGCCAAGTGAATTCGTCGACCGACACCTTGTAGGTGGCGTTTGGCGCCGATGGGAAGACGAGGTCGAGCTTCTTCGTTTCCTTGGTAAAGCGGCCGCCGAGCTCGACCCCGACCGTTTCGCCGAGGGGGAAATCGGCATTGACGAACAGCGCCCCGGATTCGGTCTTCACCCGGCCCGTCGTGTCGATCGCGGTGCCGAAGAATTCGGGCACGGTGCTGGTCGCAGTGCGCCGGTCATTATAATAGAAGGCGCCGGCGACCCAGTTCAATCCGCCGGGGCGACCGCCGCGCAGCTGAAGCTCCTGGGAGAATTGCTTCGCGTCGAGCGTGTAGATCGCCGATGCGTTGCCGAGGAAGCCGCCGACCGCGCTGCCGTCGGCATCTTCCTGGAAGATGCGGTCATAATCGAGATAGCCGGTAATCGAGACCAGTTCGACCGAAGGCGCGATATTCCAGTTCAGCCGCGCGCTATATTCGGCGAAGTCGAGATGGTTCGGCATCCCGTCGAAATCGCTGAAGATCTTCTTCGGATTGGGTTCGCCAAAATTGAAGCCGGTCCCGTTGACGCATTGGTTTGCCAATATCCTGGGGGTATCGCACGGTGCGCCCGTGACCGGATCGAGCGCGCCCTGGCTGCCCGACGAAGGAGCGACGCTGCGGTCGCGGGTGACGCTGGCCTTGAGCAGCAAAGACGCGTCGGGGCCCATGTCGAACCCAAGCTGCGCCCGGCCCGAGAGCACGTCGCGCGCCGACCAGCGCTGGCCGTCAGGGAAGGCCGCGTTGCGCTGAAAGCCATCGTCCTTGTCATAATAGAAGGCAACGCGCCCGCGAACGCCCTCGGCAAACGGGATATTCGCGGCGCCCTCGACCTGACGCTGCCAGAAAGATCCGAACTGCCCCTGCAGATAGCCCTCGAAGGATTCTCCCGGCTTGTTGGTGGTGACCTGGACAAGCCCCGCCGTCGTGTTGCGACCGAACAGCGTGCCCTGCGGTCCGCGAAGCACTTCGACCCGCTGCACGTCGTAGAGCGGCACCCGCTGGAGGGCGCCGGCGCCATAGACGATATCGTCCACGGCAAAGCCCACCGGCGATTCAGAGGTGTCGTTGAACACCTGAAGCCCGTCGCCGCGAATACGGTAACGCGGGATCAGACCGGTATCGACATAGTTGAAGTTCGGCGTCTGCGTTGCAAGATCGTCGAGCGTCGCGATCCCTGCGCTCTGCAGCTGATCCCCGCTGAAGGTGGTGGCCGAGACGGCGGTGCGGCTCAGCGCCGTCTCGCGCCGCTGCGCAGTAACGATGATTTCCCCGGCATTGTTTTCGTTCGCCGTCTCCGCCTCGGCGGCAGCTTGGCCGAATGCGGGCGAAGCCGCGGCTGAGATCAGGATCGAGGCGGAAATCAGAAGTCCAGTGCGCAGCATCATGTCGTGTCCCCTTGCTGATGACATTCTTATGTCATATTTTGATAATGTCAATGTATATAGATTGACATTTCACACTTTACGCAGGGATTTCGACATGATTTGACATGGCGCGGCACGCGGCGACCCCGCCGCGATGACCCGCAGAGTGCGACCGAGGATGATTGGGGCATTCGCAGGGGCGCTCGTCTTTACGGCCGCGGCACCCCGCTCGGGGCACGGTTCAGGCGACGTTGACCGGTCCCTGCCTTGCTGGTTGAAAACTCAGAGCGCCGCGGCGCCCTTCTCATCGATCCGGATCGGGAGATCGCTGAAGTAGCGCGACGACAAGAGCGCATCGACGACGAGCTGCTCGCTGTGACGGACATGCGCCTGGAAATGCGAGGCGGCGACTTCCGGATCGCCGCTTTCGAGCGCCTGGAACAATTGCTCATGCTCGTCGACGACTACGTCGCTGCCCGCATTCCCGCGTCCCCCCACTTTCGAAACGAAATAGGCAATGCGATTTGACTGGTCGAGAAGCTGGTGGAGAACCTTTTCCATAATCGGATTCTTGCTGGCGGCGTAAATCCGGTTGTGGATCTCGTCATGAACTTCCATCATCCCGGGCAATCCCGCATTCGCGCCTTCCACATATCGCGTATTCAGGTCCCGGAGGAGATTGACGTCGATCCGTCCAATGCTTGCCCGCGCGGCAAGCCCCTCGAGCGAGGCGCGCATCTCGAACGTCTGGCGGATGGTCACCAGGCTGATATCGGATACGTGAAATCCCAGGCGCGGTACCGGGGTGATAAGCCCGTCATGGGCCAGAAGGGCCAAGGCACGACGCGCCGGGCTCCGGCTCAGACCATAGGTGTCGCAAAGCTGCGCTTCGGTAATGTCCTGACCCGGCAAGATTCGGCACCGCACCACCTCCTTGTAGAGCAGACGATAGGCCTGCTCGCCGAGGTCGGCCTTATCGCCGTTCAAATCTTCCACGTCTTCCTTGCGCATCAACAACTCCAAAAAGCGTCGGACCGATATCGCAGGAATCGGCCCTTGCCTATGTCCTTTTCTTTGAGCCTATCCGGGACGATCTGCACTCGGGCCTGCCGCGTCTCGCCACTACTCTAGATCGGGTGCGCTCAGATTATAGTGAAATCGTCAGCCGAAGCTGATCGTCGGCGCGGTAGCGCTACCCGGCCGGGGCGGCGTTCTACGGATGGACCAGCCCCAGCCCCGTTCCGCCGCTGCCGACCCGCCAGGAAGAAATCGGTGCCGAGTTGCTGCCCATGGGCAGCGCCGACGCCAAGGTGAGGATCAGCGTGCAATAGGCACCCCCTTCGTGGGGTGATCGGCGTGCAAAAAGGACCCCTTCATCCCGGGGATTTAGTCGGCCG